>Ga0268266_10001160_pt1 | contig 32587 bp, 31 predicted proteins | sample KBSS13metaG_FD_190356 | JGI IMG/M metagenome (GOLD analysis project Ga0268266, IMG submission 190356) | Switchgrass rhizosphere microbial communities from Kellogg Biological Station, Michigan, USA - KBS S1-3 metaG (SPAdes) (version 2) | ecosystem: Host-associated > Plants > Roots > Rhizosphere... | reverse complement strand
GGAAAGTCCGTCACGATGGCGAGTTCAGGCCGTCGGTTGCGGGCCGTGTCAACCAGCGTCCGCATGGCGCGAACCAGTTGCGGCAAGTGGCTCAGTATTTCGGTAATGCCAAGCACGGAAACTTCGGAGTAGTCCGTTATGACGTCCACGCCTGCGCGCCGCATCTGGTCGCCGCCCATGCCGAAGATTGCGGCGCCGGTACGCGCCTTAAGCGCCGCGGCTAGGCGCGCAGCGTACATATCGCCGCTTGCTTCGCCTGCGGATAGAAGAATTTGCGGAGCGGGCATCGTTGGGAGCGCGTTCAATCGTTTGCAGGTAGCGGAGCTGGGAAGGACGGCACTGGTGCCGAACCGGTAGGCGGCACGTGCAGTTCCTGCTCCTTGTATTGCAGCTGGTAGAGCCGGTAGTAAATACCGCGCAACGCCAGAAGCTCCTGGTGAGCTCCTTGTTCGCGCAGCCGGCCCTTGTGGAATACCAGGATGCGGTCGGCGTGCTGAATCGTGCTCAAGCGGTGCGCGATGACCAGCGCCGTGCGGCCGGAAAGAAGCTTATCCAGCGCTTCGCGAATCAGCAGTTCGGTCTTGGTGTCCACGCTGGAGGTCGCTTCGTCAAGAATCAGAAAGCGCGGATTGTGCGCCAGGGCCCGCGCAAAGTTGATCAGCTGGCGCTGTCCTACAGAAAGGGTCGAACCGCGTTCGTTCACCGGGGTTGCAGTTCCCTCGGAAAGATCATTTACAAAATCGCCCAATCCGATTTTGTCGATCGCTCGCTGGACGTCCTCGTGCGAAATGCCCGGTGTACCGAGCTTGATGTTCGATTCGATCGTGCCGGTAAAGAGGAACGGATCCTGCAGCACTATGCCGAAATGGCGGCGGAGGTCCTGCAGATCCAGCAGCCGGATGTCCACGCCGTCGAGCAGAATCTGCCCGCGCTGGATATCGTAGAAACGCAGCAGCAGGGAAATAAGAGTCGTCTTGCCCGCTCCGGTATGGCCGACGATGGCGAAGGTTTGTCCTGGCGCGATCCGGAATGACACATCACGCAGCACCCAGTCTTCTTCCGACGGTTCGGAAACGTTGCGATAGCTGAACCACACACTGCGGAATTCGATTTCCCCGCGAGCCGCAGCCAAGCGCTGACAATTTTCCGCCGACTCAATCGTGACGGGCTCGTCCAGCAGTTTGAAAATGCGCTCGCTGGCCGCCATGGCCGACTGCAAAATGTTGAATTTTTCGCTCAAATCCTGAATCGGGCGAAAAAACCGCTGCGCGTACATGGTGAACGCAGTAAGAATGCCAAGCGTCAGCCCGCCATGCAGAATGCGGTTGCCGCCGGCCCAAAAGATGAGCGCGATCGTCGCAAAACTCAAAAACTCAACCGCTGGATAAAACAGCGCGTACGCCAGAATCGCGTCGCGCCACGCTAGCATATTGTCTTTGTTGCGCCGCTCGAACTCCTGCATCGCTTTGTGTTCGCGATTAAAGAGCTGCACAACGCTCATTCCCGAAATGTATTCCTGCAGGAACGCGTTGATGCGAGCAATCGCAGTGCGAATCTTGCGGTTCGCATCTCGCACGAAGTGCCGAAAAACAAACGTCACGATCAGGATTGCCGGCAAAACGGCAAGCGTATCCAAAGCCAGCCGCCAGTCAATCTTGAAGAGCAGCCCCGCCATGACCACCAGCAAGAACAGGTCGTTGATCATGGTGACCACGCCGGCCGCGAACAAATCGTTCAATGCATCTACGTCAGTCGTGACGCGAGTAACTAGCCGGCCGACCGGGTTGCGGTCGAAATAACTCATCGGCAGCCGTTGCAGGTGGGCAAAAATCCCGCTCCGCATGTCGTACATCGTCTGTTGCCCGACGCGCTGCATGATGCGGATCTGTGCATATTGCGCCAGAAAATCAAAAATTAGCACGAAGAAGTAGATCGCCGAGATAAACAGAATGCCGCTCCAGGCTGCATTTTCTGCGATGGAACGGTTCATCGCCGGAATGAAATAGCGATCAATCGCGTTGCGGAAGAGAATGGGCGGCGCCAGCTCCAGCGGCGTGACCACGGCCACCAGGCCAAGCGCCAGCACAACCCACCACTTATACGGCGTCATGTACTGCAACAGCCGCCGCAACAGCCGCGAGTCGTATGCTTTTCCTAACGCTTCTTCTTCGTGCAGATTGCTCATGAAATCTTTTTCAATAAACCGCCCTTAGGCGCGTTCCAATTCCTCTTCCAAAAGTTGCTTGTGATAGAGATCGGCGTAGTAGCCGCCCGCTGCCAGCAGTTCATCATGGGTCCCGCGCTCCGCGATTCGCCCATCGAGCAGCACCACAATCTGGTCCGCATCGCGTACGGTCGAAGTACGGTGGGAAATCAGAATCGTCGTGCGCCCGGCCATGATCGTCTTCAACCGGCTCAAAATTCGCTCTTCCGTCTGTGTATCCACGCTGGAGAGCGCATCATCCAGTATCAAAATGCGCGGATCGCGCACCACCGCACGTGCAATCGCCGTGCGCTGCTTCTGCCCGCCGGAGAGCGTAATGCCGCGCTCGCCAACCATCGTTTCGTAGCGTTTCGGAAACTCGTTGACGTCACCTTCCAGATTCGCGATCGCCGCGCCTTCCTGTACCAGTTCTTCTTTTAGCTCGGGCAAGCCAAAGGCAATGTTGCCGCCGATCGTTTCGCCAAACAGGTAAGTATCCTGCGGTACAAAACCGATCGAACTGCGTAAGGCAGCCAGCGGCCATTCGCGCAGCCGCTTCCCGTCGAGATAGAGCTGACCATCGGGCGCTTCCCACAAGCGCGCGATCAAAGCCGCCAGCGTCGTCTTTCCGCTGCCGGTCGGCCCCACAATCGCCAGCGTCGAGCCTGCTGGAATCTTCAAATCGATATCGCGCAAAACGGGGTGCGAACCGTTCTTCGCGCTTCCGTTCCCGCTCCCATTCGTCTTGGCTTTCGCCAAGTCGCCGGAGAGCGTCGTCGGATACGTAAACGTCAGCCCACGAAATTCAATCTCGCCCTCAGGCTTCCGATCCGCGGGAACAGTAGCATGCGAATCATCAATCGAAGGCTTCGCGGTCAAGATGTAGTTCAACCGTCCCATCGAGGCGGCGCCACGCTGAAAAATATTCGTCACCCAACCCAGTGCGATCATGGGCCACACCAGCAGCGTCAGATAAGCATTGAACGAGATCAAAGCACCCAGCGAAATCTGTCCGCGCAATAGTTGATGCCCGCCCTGCCACAGCACGATCAGGAACGTCGTCCCGATCAGCGCCTGCAGCGACGGCATGAACATGCTCCACGTTCGAATTAGCTTGATGTTGCGGGAAACATATTCCAGGTTCGGCTCGTCGAACGCTTTTTTCTCGGCCTCTTCCTGCGCGTAGGCGCGCACGATGCGCACGCCGGATAAATTCTCCTGTACGCGCGCCGTCAGCGTCGCCAGCGCCGCCTGGATCTTCTCGTACAAGTCGTGAATCGTCCGCCCGAAGAACCACACCGCCACCGCCACAACCGGCGCAGGCAGTAGGACCCACAACGTCAACGAAGGCGAAAGCGCCAGCATCACCGCAATAGCAAAAATCATCGTCACGATCGTCGTCGCGCTGTACATGATGCCCGGCCCCAGCACCATGCGCACGGCGTTCAAATCGTTCGTCGCGCGCGACATCAGCTCGCCGGTGCGATTGCGAACGTAAAACTCCGGCTCCATGAGCAACAGCCGCTTCAGCAAGTCGTTGCGAATGTCGAACTCAATGTCCCGCGATACGCCAATCAGCTTCCACCGCGCGGTGAAAGACAGCAGTCCCTTGATCACCACGCACACCACCACAATGAGACAATAAATTCCCAAAGTCCGCCGGCTATTCGGCGCGTAGTAAGGAATCGAACGGCTCAGCGCCGACCCGCTCAGTCCGGGCACCAGCACCCGCTCGTGTGTCGTCGCGGAATGTTCAAATGGAACAGGATTGCCCGCCAGCGTATCCGTCATCACACCTGTCGCCAGAGGAATAACGTTGCCGATGATCCCCATCACCAGCACCGTCAGCAACCCGACTACGATTCCGCCGGTGTATCGGCGCAAATACGGCATCAACCCGCTCAAATCTTTTTTGGGAGGAGCTGGCCGATTTCCCTGAGTTGGAGCCGCGGCGCTCACTGCAATCGCGTCCTCACATTCGAAAGCGCCGGCGATTCCAGCAGGAATTGCTGATAAGACCGGTCCAGCGACTGGTAGCGCCTCGTCTTGGGATTCCACTGCACCGCAATCGGCAGCACGTGCGCATCCGAAATACCCTTCACCGGCGTGAAATACACCACCAAACCCCTCACGGGATCCTGCTCATGTTGAATGCGCCACGCCGTTACCCCCTCAATCGGGGTCATGCCCAGGTAGCCCTTGGAGTTTTTCAGGTGCTCATCGCAAAGAAAAATTTGCATCCAGTTGTCGCCTTGCTTCTCGACGATCGCCGCGCGCGAAACAATTGTGCCGGTAATGTTCTCTTTCGGCGTCTTCGGCAGCACATTCGCGATCAGCATCTGCTGCGTGCCCGTCTTTGCCAAATCGCCGAAAGCAAGCACAGTCGTTTCCGAGCCAAGCGACCCCTCCGCCGCAGCCTGAATCTCGGGTGGAATCGCCGGTTCAGCAGGCTTGGTGGCAGCCGCCGGCTCAGTCGGTTTCGGATCTGGCTTGTTTTCGCATCCGGATAACAACAGGAACGGCATCGCTAGGAGCAGCACAGGCAGGCAAGCAGGAAGTCTACGCACAGAGTTCATCACCTTACCAGACGAACATCGCGACACATTGTAAGCGTCTATGGACATGATTTTGACGTGACTTTGACTGTGAACGGCCCACTACAAACTAGATGCGGCCAGCGTGATTTCGACCACACGGCCCGGCTCACCGTTTTTCCCGAGCGTGCAGACCACTTCCATGACCTGCGGCACATCCGGGCCCGCCCAATCAAAGGCGTAATACAGCAATTCTAGCTGTTGCCCAGCCTTCGTGCTAGGACTCCGCGAATCCGGCTTACCGTAGAGTTTCTCAACGCGCGAGACAGGATCGCCGAGCGCCAGATTCCTTCCCGTGCGCCACGGGCTGTCAGGAGCATCGCCTTCCATCATGATAAAGTCCCGCCGGCGCTCGGCATGAATTTCTTGGATCAATCCATTTGCGTCGGTCGTCACGAAAAGCTGCTCACTCCGAGTATCCGTGGTCCAGGAGAAGGTCGTATCACCTCTTGCTCCGGTTGCTGGCCGCCCGTATAACCTGCGAGCTTTGGCGAATGTATCGCGACCGGGTCGCAGCCCCGCCATGCGTAGTTCGTTTTGCTTAACGGCCGCTTCTTTGCCGGAAAGTGGGCCCATTGCGCTTGCTAGGACGGCCGCACAAATGAAAAATGCGGCACTAACGCTGGCCCAGAATCGCGTCCAACCGCGCTTCAAAGTTTTCCTCTCCCTCGCTCGACAATTCATTTCGGTCGACCGGCAAAGCTCGCTCGACCGACTCAATCCAATTGAACAGTTTTTGAATATTCTCCCGCGTTTTCGCGGCGTATTCCTTGCGATTCGCTTCCACCGACATCCATTGCCGGAACGTTTTCTCCACCGGATGGTCCGAACTGTCAAAGGGGTTCGACGCCGCTCCCGGCGCCAGCAATCCCGCGTGTCCAGTGAACAGATGTTCGAATCCCAAATCTGCGCTGAAATCGCCGTCAGCCTCCCCGGCGCTGGCGTCGAAGACTGGCCCTCGGCAAATCAGCTCCAGAGGCTGCGGCCCCTGCTTCCATTTCAGCGTTTCGCTGTCGAACGCCCACAAATCCCACTCGGCTTCCACGATGTACGCGGTGTCTTCGTTGATGTGCTGCGCCGCAATCGCCGCAACTTCCGGCGCGCCGAACGTGCCTTCGCGAAAATCCCACTCCGCCACTGGCGTCTCCGTGGGATCTACCGCCTGCACCGCCAATTGATCGAAACTGCCGCGTGCCTCGGAAAGTGGTACCGTCGCCAGAAAGCGCACAAACTGCGCAATCATCGTTTCTGTAGAAAATTCCCGCGTCCAAACCCGCAAATACGCCCGATTCGCCATGGGTTGGAATTATACCGTTAGCCGCGGCGCTAAACGTAGCGGCGGACTACCCGTGCGCAGGCAGGGTCTTCAGACTGTGTTTCCTTCTCTTTGGTTTGTGTGGCACAGACTTCAGTCTGTGCAAGAGGAAGGGAACCTATTCTTTTCCCGCAGCTGCTGACTTACCGAACTCAGAAGTAATTTCCTGCAGCCGCTTCTTCAGCGATTCGCCAACATTCGCAAACACCTGCGAACACGCCTCGCGCAGCTTTTCTTCCGCCGAGGCCGAAATCCCTGTAACCACATCACGCGACTGGTGATCCAGCTTCGCGACGGTCGCCAGTATCCATGTATTCGAAACGTTCTCCAGCCGGCTCTTGTATTCTCCGGTCGCGTCATTGCTCAGGCTGCTCAGCTTCGTCCGCAGTTCATTCTGCTGCTGTTCACTCAGCGCTTTCCATGATTCGAGCAACGGCCCGAAGCCGGCCGTAATCTTCTCTTGGGCCTCACGAATTCCGCTTTCCAACGCACCGGCCATGCCTGTCTGGAACCGCCTCAGGAAATTCTCTTGCTCGACGGTCAGCTGCTGCGCCAGCGTCTCCTGCGACGCCGCAAACCCGCGCTGCGTTTCCACTGACGTCTGTTTCACAGCTTCCGTAAACCCGTCCAGTTCCTGCCGTCCATGCCGCTGGACTTCGTCCATGAACGCTGCGGTTGTCGTATCGGCCGCTTCAGCAAACAGCTCCCGCGCCCGGTCAAACGATTCGCGCACCACTTCCTGCATCTGACCCTGCGTGTGGCTCACGAAATTGCGGCTCGAATGATCCAGCTCTGCCGCAAACTCCGCCGCAACCTCACCGGCTTTTTCGCGTAGCTGATTCGCGCCCTGCTCGGCAACTTTCTCGCTCAAGGTATTCAGCTGCGTCTGCACTTTCTTCTCGTACCATTCCGCGGTTTTGTAAATCTCTTCGCCGGCGCGATGGCGAACGTCTCCAGCTTTGCTTTCCAGCTCCGTCAAATTGCGCGTGATCACGCTTTGCGAAGCTTCGCTCAGCAGCTGCTCCACGCCGCCCAGGTTCTCCCGGAAACGTCCCAGGGACTCGGCAAACGCCTCGTCCGCCGAATTGCGAATGCGATCCTGTTGCAGCGTCAGCGCCGCATCCAGCAGTGACTTGCCGCCTGCTAGCCGGTGGAGCGCCTCGTTTGTCTGCGTAACGTGCGGTTCGACCAGCCCGCGCACCTGCTCATCGAACTTGCTCGCCGCCGCGGAGCTCGCCTCTTCAAACGAACGCCGAATCCTCCCGTTTAGGTCTTCAAATAGCGATTCGCTTCGCCGGTGCAACTCATTGCGATGCAAAGTCAGCACGTCGTCGAGCTGCGCTTGAAATCCTTCCAGCGCTAGCTGTTGCGTAGTTCCAAGTCGCGAGGCCAGTTGATCCAGCTGGAACGCGGTCTGCCCGGCCCGGTCCGTAGCGTGATCCAGTAACCCTGCCTGGCTCTGCAGTTCCGTCCGCAGGGACTGAATCAGCTGCTGCACCTCCGCCACAATATTCTGCGAGGCATCGCGCAGCGAAGCCAAACGTTGTTCTGCTTCAGCACTCAGATTTTCCAGCAGGGTCGCTCGCAACTCTTCGCCGCGCTGGCCCACCATCTGCGCTGTATGCTCATTCAGCCGCGCGACCGCCCCTTCTAGAAATTCTTGCACCTGAGCCCGAGTGGCCTCTACTTTGCCGTCAAACTGAGATTTCAGCTGTGCTTCGGCGTTCGCAATCGCTTCTGCGATCTGCTGCTGTGCCGCTCCAGCCGCCGCATTCAGCCGCTCTTGATGCCCGCTGAAAGTGTCTTCCTGCTTCTTCGTTTGGCTTTCCAGTACGGCCGAAGTCACTGACGCGTGCTGGCTCAGCCGGCGCTCAGCGTCCTGCGCTTGCGTCACAATGCGTCGCGCGACATCCTCCGCTTCGCGGCAAAGCTGCTGCACTTTTTCGGCGGCTCCGCTGAATTGCCTTTCATGCAGAGCGCGCTGCTCGGAGCCGGCCTTCGATAGCACCGCCGTCAAGTCTCGCGTCAACTCGCGCAGATGCGGCGAGAGCCACTTCGGCAGTTCTGCTTGCAACGCCTTCGTGGCTGCCGACTGCGCCTTTCCACTCCAGTCTTCGCTTTTCTGCTGAATCTTTTCGATGGAACGCTCGGTTTCGTTCGCCAGTTCTTTACGCGTCGCCGCAAATTTCTGTTCCCACTGCTCGCTCGCCGAACGATATTCCCCGGCTACGGCGTTCGCGGCGGCTTCGCGTGCCGCCGCGCTAATCTGTTGTTTGGCGTCCGCAATTAGCCGCGCAACTTGCCGCGCCAGCTGTAGCGAAGCATCAGTCGTACTGGCGGGCGCCGGCATCACGTGCAGCGAAGTGTCCACGCCAATCGCAGGCGGCGGCATTTCTGGCTCACCTGGCGCGCTTGCGTGTTCCGACCCCTTTTCGGACGGCACCGCGTGAATCTCTTCTTCACTTCCTGCGTGCTGCTTCGGCCCCGTCGCCGGTAAACCAAAACTCGTCCAGTCTTCCGGCGGAAAACCGATGCCCCACACGTTTCCAGGCAGCTCCAGTTCCAGCGCTACCTGAAACAACTGTCGCACCGTCCGCGGCCGCTGAATCCAGGCCACGCGCCCCCGCACCTGCCTTGGCTGCTGACCCGTTTCCGGGTGCGGAATCTCCAGCGTCACCCACATGTTTTTCAGCACGTAGTGCTTCGATTGGTAGCGGCAACCGTGGCAGTTGATGATCAGGCTCGACGTCCGCTCGATGAATGGCCGCCCCAGGGCGTCCACACCCTTAATCGTCAGAGGCACGGCCTGCACAATGCGCGAACTGCGCCGTTTACGCAGTTCTTCTCCGCTATGAATGGCGTTTTCCGAGACCATCTCTAGAGAATCGTCGGCATGCCCTTTGCCAAACTCGTCCTCGAACTGAGCCATGTCCGACGTTCTTTCCTTTTTCTATCCCGTTTGTCCTGTTCGGCTTAGCGGTGCTCGGTTTTCTCGGCGGACGCTGTTGCGCGAGGATGGGAACCCGTTAGGAAAACCCATACCTCTTTTGCCACCCAAATGGGCCCTACCAGCAGATATATCGGCCCTTGGAAAAAGGCGGGGTGATTTCCCTCCACCTTGTGGCCCAGAAACAGCAGCATCCAGCCGCCAACAAACAGCGCGCCGCCCCAGATCCACTTTGTGAGGATGAGCGATATGATCCCCGCAAAAATCAGCGGGATTCCGATTCCATGCAGCAGCTTGTTCCAGCCGGAAGCGTGCTCGTGATCATACTGCGCCATGTAGTGCGCCAGTCTGGGCATAGCGCACCTCCTTGCTTGCGGGACATTAAATCTGCGGAGCTTCCTGCGGGTACCTGTAGCCGCCCTCTTTCGAGGGCGGGGTCTTTGGAACCGCCGGAAGGGTCTTCTTGCAGCATTCTGACTCTATATGCAAAAAACTGAAATGGCTAGATTGAGCTAGGAGTACTGCCGTCTCGCTCTAGTACGCGACCTCCACTCGCCGCTTTAGCTTTCTCATAGCCTCACGAAAACAGATATTTTGATTTGACAGATCGTTGGTCTGATCCGGGCGGCGGAGAGTCGTTCGTCATCCCGCTACGAAAGGGTTTCCATCCTTCCAGGGTGGTCTATTTTCACCGGAAGGGCGGGCGAAACCTGGTGCCCGTCTATTGCAAGCAGGAGAGGGAAGAGGATTCACCAATTCCTTTGGATTACCTCTACAGCCGGCCATGACAACCCTACGCCCGGAAAAGCGAACTGAGGCACCCAAGACGGTCATCCGAGCGACTGCGACGAGCGCGACTTACAGGTCCCGTCGTCCTTCCATCGCCTTGAGCATGGTAATTTCGTCAGCGTATTCAAGATCGGCGCCAACCGGAATGCCCACGCCGATGCGCGTCACGCGCACACCCAGCGGTTTGAGTAGCTTCGACAAGTAAACGGCAGTCGCTTCGCCCTCAGCCGTAGGATTGGTCGCAATGATGATCTCTTCGACCGTTCCGCCCTTCAGACGTTCAATCAATTGTTTGATTTTCAGTTGTTCCGGTCCGCGGCCCTGGAGCGGGGAGAGAGAGCCACCCAGCACGTGGTACATCCCGCTGTAGGTCCGCGTTTTCTCGATCGCCAAAATGTTGTGCGCTTCTTCCACCACGCAAATCGTGCGCTTGTTGCGCGACGGGCCGGCGCAGTAAAGGCAAGGATCGTTATCCGTGATGTTCCCGCACGTCGTGCACTCGCGAATCTTCTCTTTTGCGTCGCGAATCGCCTCTGCCAGCGCCAGCGCGTCTTCCGGCGCCGCGCGTAGCAAATGAAACGCCAGCCGTTGTGCGGTTTTCTGCCCGATTCCGGGCAAATGCTTCAGTTCATCAATCAGTCGTTCAACAGGAGCGGCAAAATCGGGCATGCCTCTGTGTAGCACACCCCACTCACCCCGCGCAAACCAACGCCGCAACACCCCGCGTAGTGCCGGCTTTAGCCCGGTCTTCAACGATGCGGAGACTTTGATTCACTACTGAACTGCGAACGGACTGTGCATCCCTGGGGTGGCTTGCTCTTAGTTTCGGCGCAGGTTCCCATTTGACGTGCGTTGCTATAATACTTCCTGGGTACTTCCGCGCTTTTCTTTCCGATTTTCAATAGCAGCCGTTCATTGGGCTTCCCTCCTGTGGCATCGACCAGCATGCTCGCCTGAAGGGTAAGTTCGCTCGTTAGAGGAACGCCGCTTCGCCACAAAACCAGAACTATAAGTTCCGGTTGACGCTAATCGTGTCCGCCGTGACACGCATCAGCAGCACTATTCCATGCCTAAGTCCTGTGATTGTAACAACTTACTCATTGGCTCGCTTCCTGCCTTTCCAATTGCGTCTCTGCAGGAGGCTCCCATGCCGAACGCCATCGTTGCACTTAATGCTGTCGCCCAGAACCAAGCACCAATCAGCCGCCGCGAGGTCAGTCTCAATCCAGCTCTCGTGCCGGTCATCTGCGCCACGCTGCTCTACGCCGTCTCCTGGATCATGGGCTGCGGCAGCGCGGCTTCATCTACGCAGACCCCGGCGGGCGGAAAGAAAGTTGCCGAGTCGCGCCAGCAAGCGCGCCCCGTTGAAAACGCCGACGAAAAAATTGGCCCTGCGAATTCCGGCCGTAGACTGACGATCGAAAAAATGGCGCAGCGCGCCGCCACCTCTCTGCAATTTTCCAACGAGGAGTACGGCATCGCGTTCGACGCACCCAAAGGCTACCTGCTCAAGGAAGGTGAATTGCCTGATATGGACCGCGGCCTCGGCTATCTCGGACCAGTCCCGATGCATTTCGCGGAGCAGGGCGGAGTTCGTCTCGCCACGGTTGAGCCGCCCACCGGAGTACACGTTGGTACGAATTTCGTGAACGAATTTTTCACGATCAGCGCGCTCTACGGATCAAACGCAGAAGGGTGCGGAGCGTTTGACATTGGACCAGAATTTCGCGGCGCCAACGTTACTCGCACGGTGGACGGGATTGAGTTTCACGGTGTGGGAGAGAGCGCCGTCGCCAGCATGCACGAATACAACGGCATCTACCTGCATGGCTACGCGAACGAAACGTGCTACGAAATCGGTTACGGCGTCGCGACCATCGGCGATGGCGCAGCGCGCAATATCAAGCGCATCGACGCCAACAGGCAGCTCGCACGTCTGGAAAAAATTCTAGACAGCGTCCGCATCGCGCCGCCCAACTTCGAGCGCTTCACCGCGACTGACTGATGTAGCGGCCGCTTCTGCTCACGCGAGAAACCAAGGCTTCCCTGAAAGAAGGAAGAAAAACAGGCGCTTTGTCATTGCTCATCTGCGGGAAATCCTGAGATCTTTAGATCAACTTTCATCGGAAGATCGGATCCGCGCATGTTCACGGGGCGAAACTGTATGAGAATTTCAACGCGCGGTCCCGGGCTGCCGTTCGGATAAGAGACACCTCTCACCGATCCCATGTGGTCCGCTGAACTTCCTGTGCGCAACCGTGAGCCGCCCGAGAAAACTGGATCGACCGAATATCCGTTGTACGAGAGCAAGTCCGCATAGAACGCGCGAATGGACTCGCTGTCCATGTTCGTCGTGTAGCTCGCATTCATCCAGGAACTGCTCGTCTTCTGTACACGGAGCTGCTGCCCTTCAATGTGGACAAGCCAGGCCGGCCAACTGACTGCAGGACGAGGCCGCGGCGCGACCGGCTTGTCGTACTTCTGCATGTGCTCCGTACTTTTTCGTTCCCACTCATCGGCTTTCTCTTGTGCTCCAGCAGACCGGCGGGGAGCCGGTAACGGCGGCAGGTTGTGCTTGTGCCTGATCTCGTGGCCGTAGCTAACCTGGGGATGCGCGGTGAACTTGATGCTCACGCGAATAGGACCGTTCAGCACGCTGCGGCCGAAGTCCACACGGATCATGGTGTAAGGTCCGGGCTGCCCGTTCGGATAATTGTCTGCTTCGACGTGGCCCCACGCATTTTGCGACGTGCCCGCCATCGTATGCCCGGTCTCGAGACCAGCGGTCACGATTCGATAATCGTTGGTCGTGAACAGATCTTGATAGAAGGTTTGAATCTGAGTCATCGGTGCTTGCGTGTAGTAGACAGCGCGCAAGTAATCTGTTTTCGATTGATCGACGCCTTGCTGAATTTTGAGTTGAACGCCATCTAGACTTAGCAACCACCCAGGCCAAGCCAGCGGCGGTGCTTCTGCGACTACGGTCCGACCTTCTTGAGCTTTTGTATTGAACGCCCACGGCAGGAGAGACAGAACGGCCGAGAAGCATACGAAACGATAAACGAATCGCACCCGACCTGGCCTCATAGTGCCGCTAAATCTAGCACGGAAATCCGCGGCTCAGACCAGCGCCAGCTCTAGTCCGTCAGCAATCTTTCTTGAAGGTGCGTATTCGATGTGTAGCACTCGACGGGGGAAATCGGATTCAGATTTGGATGAGGCGTGAATAATCAGCGGCCGCATCGCAATGACGCCGCCTGCGGGAACAACGCAAACAACACCAGGTGAATCGCTGGCACCTTTCTGAATTTGTGAATCTGTCAGAACTCCAGAGTAGTGAGTGTGCGGGATAACGCGCAACGGACCATTTATTTCGATCGAGTCATCAAGGTGAATGCGCAGCGCTAGCACTTGCTCCAAGGCCGCGGCGGGCGCATGTGCGTAGATGACGCCGTCTTTTATGGACCACGGTCCCCAGCCAGGAATCTCACGCTTTTCTGTCAACGGTAGCGCCGTATCCTGATGCCAAGCGACGAGCCAATTGGAATTCGGCGATTTGTCGAAAAACGTTGCGCGGAAGGGAATTGCGCCAAGGCCAAGAACGCCGCGAGCGATTGAAAGCAATTGGTCGGAATGCGCGATCTCAGAAACGGATCCGAGTGAAAGAACGTGTCGCGCGCCGGCGCGACCGCGTTTTAATTCCGCAATGGACAGTTCTTCAGACGCCGCGGAGAGTTCAGGGCAAGAAAAAACACCGTGCATGATTCCGTAACCATGCTCGCGAATGAACGAAATAGAATTCTGCAGATCGAATGAGAAGGACAAACGTTTTGGCTAGAAGAGGCCGGGGATTTTCAGGCCGGGGATACCGGGGATGCCGCCTGCGAGGGATTTCATTTGGTCGGCGAGTTCGTCGTCGACGCGGCGGGACGCTTCGTTGACTGCGGCGCGGATCAAGTCTTGCAGCATTTCCTGATCCTTTGAGTTGAACACATCCGGTTCAATGCGCACTTCGAGCACTTGCTTCTGCCCGTTCATTTTGACGGTAACCATGCCGCCGCCGGCCGAAGCTTCCACTGCAACGGTGTTCACCTGCCGCTGCAAGTCTTCCTGCACTTGCCGAAGCCGCGAAAGCATCTGTTGTAGCGCATTGACTTCCATCAGAGTCCCTCTTCGCGCCGCTTCACTTCGGAAATTTTTCCTCCGAAGCGCTGCAGCATCGAGCGGACCATCGGGTCGCGCTCGAACTTCGCTCGCAGCTCTTGGGAATCGGACACGCGCGACGCAGGCGTGGCCGTCGCTGCAACTGCTTCTATCTTAGCACACACACGCACGGGACGATTCAGCACTGTGCTCGCGGCGCCGCGAATTTTTTCCAACGAGTCACGTCCTTCGACCATTTCCGCGAACGGACGCTTATCTGTCGCAAAAAATATCCGCAGCTCCGCGCCGTCCAATTCCCAGCGATGCCCGTGCTCGAGCAATTCTCCGAGAAATTTTTGCTGCGCCTGAATTGCACCGCGAATTTCCAGCACTTGCTCGTCGCTGATTCCTTTTGCTGAAGCAGAATTTGCCGAACCGTTTGTGTTGCCATTTGCAGACGAGCCTTCCGCCGGATGAAATTCCTGATCCGTCGCGCGCAACGTCACGGCAGACGTGCTGCTCGTCGTCTCCTCAACTTCTTCCGAAACCTCGTCAGTGGTTTCAGCGAGCTGGGGTGGTGCAACCGCTTCTGCCACGGCTGCCGGAGCGGCTGCAGCGGAGGTCGCGAACGTTTGAACAGCAGCGGCAGAAACTTTTGCCGGTTCGTTCGTCTTCCAGGCGGGAGTGGAGAACGCGAGAGAGTTTGCAGGTGGTGCCGTCGATGTCTTCGGCGCAAACGATGGAGTAGAACTTGCGGCCGCCGCGTTTGCGATTTCGTTTTTGGGCGACCATGCCGGCGCTGTCGGAGGAGCCGATGCGCGCTGACTGGCCGCGCTCCTTGCGACCGGAGCTTTGTTCTCGCCTCCGAGTTCCGCGAGCAATTCTTCCAGCGGGGCGAGGCGGCCAGCGTGAATCAAACGCAGCAAGCCCATTTCAAGGTGAACGCGCGGATCGGGCTTGCGCCGCAAATCATCGTCGGTTTGCAGAAGAATATTGAAGAAGCGCGTGAGGTCTTCTTCGCTGAATTGCGCGGCAGCTCTCGCCAATGCCGGGCGCTGATCGTGTGTTGCCGCGATCAGATCGGAATTCTCACCACATACACGCGTGATCAGGAGATTGCGCATGTGGCGAATCGCTTCGCGGCAGAAGTGCTGCAGGTTGCGTCCTTCTTTTTGAAATGTGTGAACCAATCCCAGCGCTCGATCCGCGGATCCTGCTGCGATCGCTTCCACCAATTCGTTAAGCGCATCTTCCGGCACAACGCCGAGCAGTTCGCGGACTTCCTTGTCGGGAATGTTGTCGCCGCAGTAGGCGCGGGCTTGTTCGAGCAGCGAAAGGGAATCGCGCATGCTGCCCTCGGCCATGCGGGCGATGACAGCGACGGCGCCGTCGGCTATGGTCAGCCCTTCCTCCTTCGCGATGTATTTGATGCGCTCTGCGATTTCGTTGAAGGTTAGTGCGCGAAAATGGAAATGCTGTGAGCGCGAGCGGATGGTGTCTTCAAGGTTTTCCGGCTCGGTGGTAGCCATCACGAAGATGACGCGGTCAGGCGGCTCTTCCAAAGTTTTCAGCAAAGCATTTGAAGCTTCGCCGGTGAGCATGTGCGCTTCATCGAGAATGACAACCTTGCTGCGAGCAGCGGCGGGAGCGTAACGCACCATTTCGCGCAACTCGCGGATCTGGTCAATGCCGCGATTGGATGCGGCGTCAATTTCGATGACGTCGAGCGAACTGCCGGCGGCAATCTCTTTGCACGAATCACAGACACCACAGGGTTCGGGCGTCGGTCCCTTCACGCAGTTCAAAGCTTTAGCAAGGATGCGCGCAGCCGTCGTCTTGCCGACGCCGCGAGCGCCGGAAAAAATGTACGCATGCGCAACACGATCGTTCTTAATGGCGTTGGCTAAAGTTCCGGTGACATGCTCTTGCCCCACGAGATCCTTGAAAGTTTGCGGCCGCCACTTTCGCGCGATGACTTGATAGCTCATGGAGCAAAGTTTCGCATGTTCGAGCGCGGAGAAAAAGTCTTAGGTTGTGGAAAGAAGCTGACGATCACGCAAAGACTTGAAGGCAGCGAATTTGAGCTATCGGACACCGAAAAAAAAATTGAGCCTTGAACTCTGTGGGGAAGAAGCGAAGCCGATAGTATCGGTGCGAGGAACTTCGGGTGATCTGCGGCACCCGAGGTGTTCCCGGTACCGTTGCTCCCTTCCGGGCCTGGCGGGGTTCGCGGGACCTCGTTGCACAGAGCCCGAAGCTCCACGCTCCGGCAGTCGTTCATCACGACTGCCGGGTTTCAGTCTAACACAGCGATCGTCGAGCCTTGCGAAGGTCGAGCGGAACAATTTTCGTTTTGACTGACCTTACATTTTCTTTTTCGGGGCGTCGGGCGGAACGACATCGGCTGGGTTGACCCAGTTCACTTTGAACGGACCCATGCCGTGGACCTGCACGACGCTCGCGGTTTTGCTTAATGCGAAGTGGCGCATCTCCTTCGGGATGCTGCCGAGATCGCCGATGTTCATGGTCTGCAACGTGGCGGCGTCAAATTTTTCGCCCATCCCGACCTGGAAAACACCTTTGAGCACTGTGACGTTTTCGTCTGTGGGATGCCAGTGGGCGGGAATTTTTGTGCCCGCCGCGCAGCGCAGTCTAATTACGAATTGAGCGCCGTCAGCGTCTTTGTCGCCGCTCACCGAAGCCAGGTCGCATCCTTTGATGATCGGCGACCACTTCAGGTCGGCCGTGTGCACGATGCCGTGACCGCTGCCCGCGTCCTTTTTCTCCTGCGCGAATCCGACGGCGCACAGAAGGGCGAGCGACGTCACTCCGACTCCCAGGGCATATTTCGACGAAATTTTCATGGAATCTCCCTCCGCAAAAGAAAACATTGGGCGAAACATACGCCGACGCCGCGATGAGTGCAAGATGGATCGGTTTGGGGTTGAGGCATTTGCCAGGAATCGCTGCAAGATTTCGCTTTTCTTCCGCTTGGATTTTGCTACGCTAATTGCCGGGTGGAGATCCTCCTCCATCCTTCCGCCGAGTGCCGCAGCGCTCGACGGGTCCGCGCGCCAGCGTCGCACGACGAAGCGTCCCTCCGCGTGCATCCACGTCACGGAATCAAAGTCACGGAATCGACTTTTGTAGATCTAATTGGCCCTGCGCGGGAGTTCGTTTCGGCGAGCGAGCTCGTGTTCGAGGGCAGGAGGAATCGATGAAAAATTTGGTTCGGGCTCTGTTTCTGGTTGCGGTGTTTTCTCTAGCTGTTCCTTTCACGCAGGCGGAACCCCGCCAGCTGATTCAAGGCACACAAATCCACCTGAAACTGACCAGCGATATTGGAACTGCCTCGTCGCGGAACGGCGATCCGTTCATCGCGGTGACGACACAGCCGTTGATGATGGGAGATCAAGTGATCCTGCCGGCCGGCACGCGCATTCGCGGAATCGTGACGAGCATAAACCGCGCGAAGCGCTTCTCATTGTTTCGGGGCGAGGCTTATATGAATTTGTCGTTCCGCTCGATTGAAGTGGACAGCCGGCTGATTCCGGTGCAGATGAGCGTGCTGGCGCTGGAGAAGCCTTCGGAGGAGGGCGAGGGCCGGCAGCGCAAGGACGTTAATGTAACGGAAGGGCAGATGCTCGAGCAGAAGCACGACGTCAAGGGAGACATCGTTGCGGGAACGATCGGAACCGGCGGTGCGACGCTGATCGGGAAACTGGCGAGTCACGCTGCGGCGGGATTCGGCATCGGCATCTTGGGCAGCGCGGTTTATGTTTCGGCGCGCAAGGGCAAAGAACTGAGCCTTCCAGCCGAGACGGGGATGCTGGTGCGGATGGACAGTACGGTGACCGTGCCTGTGTTCAACAACGCGACGCTGGGAACGAGTAGCGGACAGTAGCTCAGCGCGGAGTTTTATGGAGTGCGGCAGCTGCGCGGCCGCACTCCATAAGAAGTTACTTTGCTGGATAGCCGGGGCTGGTCTTCACTTCTTCGATTTGCTTGGTGTGGCGTTCACTGTGAGCGCCGATGAGCAAAATAAATTCGTAGGCGTCCCATTTTCCGCCAACCGGGCTGTCCACCGCGTGGCCTCGCAGGTCCGCGGTGTTCTTGAGATATTCTTCGGTCTTCGCGCGGCTCTCGACGAAGTGTTTAATTGCGGCATCCGGTGAGCCAAACCGATTTGTGGGCTTGATCGGCTCGGGTGCCTGGAATTTGGTGGTGCGATCCGGGACTCCGGTCAGGATACCGGCATCGATTTTAGCGATGTCGCGATCGGGCGCCGCCGGAGCTTTCATCACGTTTTCCGTGATGTTGCCGCGGATGAAATCTTCTGCAGCGGCGATATGCTCCATGCATTCGGCGATGGACCACTTGTCGGGGGCCGCCTTGAAGTTCCACTGCGCCTCGCTTAATCCCTTCGTGGCGGCGAGGACGCCCTTCTTGCTGCTCTCCAGCAAAGCGAGAGCCTTTTCCTTGTCGGCGGCGCTGGCGTCTTGCGCTCGCGCAGTGCCCGCTACTGCGAAACTGATCGTCCCCGCCAACAGCACTCCCATCCATCTCCGTCGCTTCATTTTGTTTTCCTTTCGCTGAATCACTGACGACCTGCCGCAGCGGCACGCTGCGCAATCTCTTCAGACGTCAGGTCTTCCAAATGACTTGCAATATACCAGTGATTTCCCCAGGCATCCAGGAGCGAGCCGGAGCGATCACCGTAGAACTGGTCGGCCAACGGTTGCAGTTCCTTGCAACCATTGGCCAGGCCGCGTGCGAAGACTTCGTCGCAGTTTTCTGCGTAAAGATGATGGCTCACGGCACGCGGTCCCCACGGTGCGCGGCCTTCGCTTAGTTCGAAGACCGTGTCGCCGATGCGGACTTTGGCGTGCATGATGCTGCCGTCTTTGGCGGCGTGATTCTCCAACACCTCCGCGCTGAACGCCTTCACGAGGAAGTCGAGAAAGCGCGCCGAGTCCTTTACGCTGAAATACGTATTGAGGTCCTGAAGAATTTCAGGCTTGTAGCTTTTTCCCGCTGTGTGGGTGGAGATAAACCAGTAGTTGCCACTGGGATCCCGGACTCCGGCTTCGCGGTCGCCGTAATCGCGGTTGACTGGTTCGTAGAGGGAGGTGCCGCCGGCTCTTAGGGCTTGGGCGTAAACTTCGTCGGAGTTTTTAACGTAGTAGTGCAGACCGGCCGGCATGGCTTTCCATTGGCCGCCGGCTTCGGCGAATTCGATGATGGATTCGCCGATCTGCGCTTCGGCGTGGCGGATGATGCCGTCGCTATCACGCATCAAGAATCTTTCCTTCGCAACGAGGGCGCCTTCGATGAATTTCAAGAAGCCAGCTGCGTTGTCGAGGATTAGATATTGCGTGAGGCTGCGGAAGCCTTCGGGGATGGCGCTTTTGGCTTTGGCCATGGTGTCCTCCTGAAGTTGATGGACATATTCTGCGCGCTACGCAGCGGGCGCGTATTGTAAAAATTTGACGCGTTACGGGTGGCTCAGACGATTGGCAGGTGGTTGTGGTGGCGCGGGAAGTCTTTGTAGTCGGCGAGATATTTGGAGGGATTGATGCCGGAGAAGGCGCGGAAGTCGTGGATGAAGTGGGCCTGGTCGAAGTAGCCTCCGTCGAGTGCGACTCCAGTCCAATTGACGGGCTTGCCGCTGGTGATGCGGTGCAGGATTGTCTGAAAGCGGCGGACGCGACAGAAGAGTTTTGGTGTCATGCCGACGTGTTGCTTGAAAAGTTCGATGAAGCGGCGAGTGCTGAAGCCGGTTTGGGCGGACACTTCGGCGATTCGAACGGTGGCGGGTTGAGCGATGAAGTTTTGTACCGCGTACTCGACCACCGGCTGACCGTCGAACATTCCGGCGGCGCGCTCGAGCAGCGCCAGTTCCAGTACATGCAGCTTGGCTCGCGGAGTGGATGCTGCGAGCACGCGCCCGCGCAGATCACGTGCACGCAGTCCCCAAAGGTCCTCCAGGTTCAAATGCTGGTTGTGGAGTTCATCGCTGGGGAGTCCGAGGAAGGGAAGAGCGCCACCTGCGCGGAACGATGCGCCGACGACGCAGGTCTGTTCGTCGGTGTCGATGGCAAAGCATTTCGTCTGCGGCCCGGACAAGCTGCACGGGCTGAATTTGGTCATTTTGTTGACGTCGTCGGGATCGTAAATGCGCGTCTCGTCTTCGGCTAAATTGATAATGAAGCTCACACAGCCGTCGGGCATGAGCCGTTCTTTCGCGTGCGGCTTGGGAGGCTCTTCGTAGTACCAGAGAAGTTCGATGAAGCGAGAGAGTGGCGGCGCCGGAATGACGTGCAGGTAAGGCATTGCCGTGATTTTACTCCGGTTGACATGTAGCGAGCATTACTTTTGATTCTTGGCTTCTGTGGTGCGGGGCGGCCGTAGAAAATTTCTCAATCCATGCGATTCGTTCTTTCGATTGACTGGTTTCGCGCGCCCGCGATACCCTTTCTCCGCGTATTGCAATGCCGTCTGCCCCATCACACACCTCAAGCAGTTACGCCAAACTTTTTCGAGGAGATTCATGTCCACAGAATTGCGGAATTTTCTTTCTTTGTCCTATGACGAGCTGGAGCAGCTGAACCTCAAAGCCAAAGAACAGCGCAAGAATCGCGTCGCCCCACACAAAATTCAGGAAGAGCGCATCAAGTACCTGACGGACGAGAAGCGCATCAAGGCGGTCACGGTGCTGTTCAGCGACCTGGAAGGCCGCCTGCACATGCTGGACTACGACAAAAAGTTCCTGATCAAGAGCTGGGACAACCTGACGTTTGACGGTTCTTCGATTCGAGGGTTTACGGCGCAGCGCGAGAGCGACTTGCGGCTGGGCATGGATTGGAGCGCGTTTTACTGGGCGCCGGCGGATTTTTTTGGTCCTGGCAAGGTGCTGGTGTTCGGCGAAGTGATTGATAAGGACGGTTCGCCCTATTCGGCGGACATTCGCGGCGCGCTGAAAGGCTACGCGGAGTCGCTGAACAAGAAAGAAGGGTACACGCTGAATGCGGCGAATGAGATCGAAGGCTTCCTGTTCAAGGGCGTGGACGCCGAAAGGCACTACCACGAGACGCACAAGTTCGATTATGTGAACACCGGCGGGTATTACCATTCGCTGCCGGGCGATCCGCTGCGCGCGTTCATTGATACGACGGCAGAAGTGCAGCGTTCGATGGGCTTTCAGAATGAAAAGGATCACCCGGAGGTGGCGCCGTCACAGTTTGAAATCAACTATGGATACGGTGAGGTCGTAGCGGCGGCGGACCAGATTCAGTTGTACAAGCTGATTTGCCGGCAGGTGGCGACGAATATGGGACTGTCGGCGTCGTTTTTGCCGAAGCCGGTGGTCGGCGTGAACGGCAACGGCATGCACACCAACGTTTCGATCAGCAAGAACGGGAAGAACTTGTTCTGGGATCCGAAGGGCGAGGAAAAGCTGAGCAAGCTGGGCTGGTCATTCATCGACCGCATTTTGACCCATGCGAATGATATCTGTTTGCTGCTGAACTCAAGCGTGAATGCGTATCGCCGGCTTGATCCACACTTTGAGGCGCCGAATCAGATCAAGGCTTCGCCGGTGGATCGCGGCTCGATGGTTCGTATCCCGATTGGAAACGAGAAGAGTTCGCGTGTGGAGGTCCGTTCGGTTGCGCCTGACGCGAACCCTTACCTGGTAATGCTGTCGATCTTCAAAACTGGCATCGATGGGGACACCGCGAAGATCAAGAACCTGCGCCAAGCGGAACGGTATCTGCCGGACAATATCTATACGGCGATCGAGAATTTCGAGAAGGCGGATTGGTCGTCCAAATTGCTGGGGGCGGATGTGAAAGCGCGCTTCGCCGATTTGAAGCGGGCTTCTGCTGACCGCTGCCCGCGGGCGCTGGGAACGTTTGTGAAAGCGCCTGAAGTGCAGTACCACCACGAGGTATACAACCAGTTCCTGTGGAACCTGTTCTAGTCCGCGGCGGAAATTGAGAGTTTTTCTTTGCCAGAACTGGATACACGGAAGCCGAGCGTTAGAGGAGTGAGCGCCGCTCAGATTCAAGAATCTGGCGGCGCTTGGTGTGGGTTCTGGCTGGTGATATGCGGATTTGCTGTGGCGGTGTTTCGGTAGGAACCTTTCTTCCTGTAATTTTCTTCGGCAGCTGCGCGAATCGCGCGGCTTGTCTCAGTGAACGCAAAACCGCTGTCAATATTTTGTGGTCAGCGCAATCAAATCAATCACTTAGCTACGAATTGGCGGATGGTCGAATGAATCAGGCCGGAAGGAGGTTCCGCCTTGCAACGTTCGGTTTCCCGGTATGAACAGGGCGCCGGGCTCCAGGTTGCGAGTGCGATGGTTGCTCGACAAATGGAAATGCAGCGAACCGTGCTCGTCTTGCTTTCCAGTCTGGCTGCACCTACTCTTTAGACAGCCTCACGGTTTCTGAGAACTCCTGAGAAGAGCGAATGCCGAATCTAACGCCCGACCTGATTGCCCTTGGTTTCATCTGGTATGTCGTCTTTCTTTTTTCGACGACTTGTCACGAGGCCTCTCACGCGTTAGTGGCGAAGCTAGGCGGGGACGAGACTGCGGCGCTCGGCGGACAGGTGACGCTGAATCCTCTTCCGCATATCCGGCGCGAACCTCTTGGCATGGTACTCATTCCAATTCTGGCTATGGTTTTTACGGGGCGCATCATTGGCTGGGCAAGTGCCCCATTCAATCCGGACTGGCAGTACCGCCATCCGAAGCGGTCGGCGTGGATGGCACTGGCGGGGCCAGCAGCGAACTTTACGCTGATGCTGGTAGCGGTCGCGCTGATCCATGCTGGAATGAAGCTGAATTGGTTTCATGACGGCCCAACTGGCCAAGCCGGCCTGCCGGCAACAGTTTTGATTATTTTTTATCAATTGAACTTGCTGCTTGGAGTGTTCAACCTTCTGCCAGTTCCTCCACTGGATGGCAGCACAGGGATCATGCTGTTCATGGGTGAGAGCAGTGCACGTAGTTACCTGAATTGGCTACACACCTCGCCATATCGAATCCTGGGATTGCTGCTGGCGTTTTACGGATTCCGTTACATTTACGGGCCGATTGAGAGCTTTGCGACGCGGCTTCTGATTTACGGGCGCCTGTAAGCCATTTCGTACCGCCATGAAAGCGGGCCAGCTTAATGCCTCAGCACATGACAAACGCTGCTGGGCGTCTCCATCATCTCTTTTGCTTCAGCGGATTTGGAAAAGGGCCGTTGGAGTCTCACCTGCTTTGCTTCCGGCAGGAGCGAGCAATGGCGGTTGTGTCTCAGGATATGGGTGTCGCCTACCGCGTGGAAGTCTCGGGTTGGGGCAGCAAGCAGGAATTCTTTGTCGAAAGAACGGATGTGCAGTGATTGGACGACGAAGGCAAGCAGGTGACCCCGTCGCGCGAGGTGTCGCCGGGAGCATTGTTGTTTTTGCGGCTCTTGCATCCGACAAGCCCGGACCGGGTGCACTCGGTTCCCTGTCAGGTAAGTCCGCTCGTGGCAGCAGGGCCCGGACAGCACTTGGTGAAATTGGTGCAGGCGCACCGTCGGCAGAGAGTCATCTGAACAGGGTCGCCGCCAGAGACAATTCCACTATGGAAATGAGCGCGAGGAATGTGCAAAGGGAACCGTTTGCGGGCGGCACAGGTTCTCGGGATTGGTCGAACCAGTTTGTACCGTTATCTGAAGCAAGACGGTAATGAAGAGACGGTGAAGTTGCGCTCAGCTGCTAACGGTCACTGAAAAAGCTCACGGCAACGCGATCAGCGCGGCTTGAAAATCAGGGAACCGGGATCGCGATGCTCTGCAATAGGAAGGAGCCTCGCCACCAGATAGCGCTCTGGCGGTACCGTCCCAAACGAAAAAGGAAGCGGGCCCCACACGGAAGCGTAGAAGCCGGCACCGAGTGGCTGGGACATCGTCGCGGCGCGCCGGTCCAACTCGAACTGAATGATTTTTTCCTCGGTCAGCAGGAAGCCCGGCGGAGGACCAAAGCTGTTGGTCGTGTTTTCCGGAATGATGACGACGTCTCCGGAACGAAAAGACGAATTTCGAATGTCCGCCGGTTTCGCACCGGATTGCTGCATATAGTATTGAAATCCCCAATGACCTTCGAAATAGACGCTAGATTGCGAAGTGCGTAACTGCTCGGACAGGCGAGCGGCAGCCCTGCGGCCGGCGTTTGCCAGGGCTGCGTCTGCCGCCGTGACCCACAAGGAAGCGCCCGCGCAAGCTAGCAAAGCCGCACCTATTAGAGCTGTGCGCGGCCGCGAAAATGATGCAGCCGGCTCTAGTTTTCGGGCGATCACAATTGCCGCCACTGGGATCAACGGAAGAATTGACCGCGCGTTGATGGTCCAGTTAAGGAATGCGGCAAAGAGAAAAGTGCCGACCAGCCAAAGCGAAAGCAGCGTTTCGTCGGCGTTGACCTTGCGCAGGCCGCTAGCTGCCAACGCTATTGCCGAGATTCCGGCGGCGATCAGAATCGCCATCTGAGCACTGATGGCAGGCCAGTCTGCGGCTGCCTGTGGCGCCTGAAACCACCAAGCATGGCTCGACGCAGCGAGTCCCGCGCCGCCCGCAATTGTTAACGCTGCAAATAAGCCGCGTCGCGACCACAAGAGCGGAGCGAAAAATAGTGCTGGAAGAAAACATCCGCCGGCAAAAGCAAGGCCAACCAACGCTTTTGCGGCGACGGGCAACTCGTGGCCACGGTTGTGCAAGTTGGCATACTGCACGGCGTCAGAAAGCAAACCACGGCCGTAAAGGCCGTGCGTCCACCATTGATAGACGGCGAGCAGAACTATAGGAATCGCCAGATAAGCGAGCAAGCGATCGAGCCGGTGCTTTTTGAACAGAGAATGAACGAGCAGAAGCGGAATCAGAGCTACACCAAAATACTTGGTGAGCGCGCAGGCCGCGATTAATGCCGCGGAGACAGCGAGTAGCCAGTGTTTGCCGGAATCGCTCCCCTCCAACCAGCAGATTAGTGCGAGAAGCCACAGCGCTAGCATCAGGACGTCGCACATTACCGTAGTGCTGGAGACGAGAAATCCGGGCGTGAACAGAGTCGCGGCGGCCGCCAGCAAGGGGAAGCGGGTGAATCGGCTCGCTAGCCGATACGTTCCCAGAACGACTACGAGCGCAGGCAGAAGAAATGCCACGTGCAAGGACCGTTCAGACCAGCCGAACGTCCTCCCAACCGCGGCAGCGTAGTAGGAGGCGAGGGGAGGGTTCTTGGTGACATCGGCGATCGGCGTTTCGGTGGCATACCACACGACGCGAAAGCCATAAGGGTCGAGCGGATGCTGCGCGATATGTTGCGCGGTCCACAGGAAGAGCGGATCGTCCATGTGGAAGGCTTTGTTGGAGAAGGGAAGAAGGCATGTCAGCGTCGCAAATGTAAGCAGCAGAAGCGAATGCGACGCGGACCAGTTTTGGAAAATGGCGGGAGAAGATCCGGTTTTATGGTCGGGCGACGCAGCGTCCGTCACGAACACCTCTGCCAAAAGAAATATCCAATTTGATTATCGGGTGTGCGACGAGATTTCAGGACTAAACGAAATGAACGCGGACGTTGCAGTTAACGCCCAACCGCTTTTTGCGCCTGCCAGAGATGGCGGCGGTCGTGCGCGGCAATGATCCGGAAGGCCGAGTAGGCGTTGTAGTGCATGTTGGCGAAAGGCGATTTCATCTTTTGCTGGTCGATGGCTTTTCCCGCTGAAGCCTGGAGCAGATCGATGAGTTCATTGTGAAGCCGTTCAAACTCCTGCAGGACAGGTTCCGATCCTTCCGACTCGAGCGGCTGAGCAAGCTTGGGAGCGGTCATTTTAATTAGCGCGGGAGGCTCCAGGCTCCACGCGAGAAGCCGACCGGGTAGGTCCATCTTGAATATTGTTTTTGCTCCGCCTGTGACTCCTGGCGCAGCTTCCACCGCCTCGCGGATGCCCGGCAGCATGGCTTGCGTGGCTAGATTCAGGTGGACGACACAATCAAGCGCCGACCAGCTTGAAGGAGAACGCCGCTTGCGCAAAGGCCCTTCGCCGGTATAGGTGAGAAGATTCCGAGCCTCTTCCATCGAGTGGCGAAAATCATGAGCGAGCGTTTCCAATTGATTGCAAGCAAGTTGCATTTGGGTGGAGGACATGGCAATCGTCCGTCGCGCAAATTCCAGGCGGAGTCAAACCTTGCAGAGTAGTCTGCCACACCGGAGCCGGGGCAGCATCGAAAAACTGGTAAGGAAACGGGACTGGCCGGCCTAAGAGTTGTAGCCGGAGTCGGGCCAGCGAGGTTGGATGAAGAGGCCGCCGTCCACTCCAAGTGTCTGGCCGCTAATAAAAGAAGCATTTTCGCTCAGCAAAAACTCGACGGCGACCGCGACATCGGCGGGAGTTCCGATGCGACGCAGAGGCGTCAGCTTAGCCCAAGTGCCAGCGAAATCCGGGATTTCCGCCTTGGTACGTTCGGTGTCGATGGCGCCAGGGGCGACGCAATTGACGCGAATGCCGAAAGGGCCCAGCTCCACCGCCGAGGATTTCGTGAACATCTCAATGGCACCCTTGCTTGCGGTGTACGAGGAGAGATTCGGAAAGGGAACTTTATTTGAACCGGATCCAATATTGACGATAGCGCCTGTGCCGCGTTGTTTCATATGACGCGCAGCGCGCTGTGTGCAAAGAAAGCAACCACGAAGGTTGGTGGAGAGCACGCGATCCCAGTCCGGGTCTTCCATCTCGAGAAGAGGCTTAAAAACTTGTATGGCGGCGTTGTTGACGAGGGCGTCGAGGTTTCCGAATTCGGCGAGAATGGAACGAAACATTTGGTCCACCTCGTGGGCATCGGAGATATCGGCATAGACAGCGATGGCGCGGCCACCTAAGGCGCGGAGGTCTTGCGCGAACCTTTTCGCTGCGGGCGGATCCACTTTGTAGTTGATGGCAACGTCGTATCCCGCGCGAGCAAGGCGCGACGCGATCTCCTTGCCGATGCCGGAATTGGCGCCGGTGACGAGAACGGACGGACGACGCGTCATGGTTGGGAACTCCAGGAAGCACCAGGCAAATCGCAGCCGGGAATCATCTTCATCCGTTTACGATGGCCATGGCGAAGCCATCGTATCCCTTAGAGCCGACGGTTTGCAGCGCGGTGGAAGAAAGGCGCGGATTTCCTGCCATCAAGTCAAACATTTTGCGGGTACCTTTGATCGTGGGATCGCTACTGGAACCGTCGGCGATGGCGCCATCGCGAACGACGTTGTCGACGATGATCAGCGTGCCGGGTCGGGAAAGCTTGATTGCCCACTCCAGGTAGCCGGGATTGTTCGGCTTATCTGCGTCAATGAAGATGAAGTCGAAGGGGGCGATGCCTTCTTTTTCAATCGAGGGCAGAGAATCAAGCGCGGCACCCACGCGAATTTCGACCCGTTCTGACAGATCGGCACGCTGGACGTTGGACTTTGCAACCTCAGCGTGCTTCGCGCTGAACTCCAGGGAAATGAGACGGCCGTTTGGCGGAAGGGCGCGAGCGAGCCAGATTGTGCTGTAACCGCCGAGCGTGCCGATTTCGAGGATCCTCTTTGCAGAAACCAGCTTGGCAAGGAGGTGTAGGAGCTTGCCTTGGTTGGGCGCGACGTCGATGGCAGGCAGTTCCGCGGCGGCATTCGCCTTCATCGTGGAGTCGAGAATCGGATCGGAGAGGTGAAGCGTCTCCACGAAGTAGCGATCTACGTCGGTCCAGATTTTTTCCGCTTCTTTAGGCATAACGTTTCACGGCGTGCGCGTAAAAAATAGCATAAATGCGGCGGCCCTACCGAACGAGTCGCGAAAACGCATCGATCGGTTCGGGCGGAGTCTCGATCTAGGCGACGGAACGAGGCGTTAGCGTTAAAACGCTTCAATTCAGGGCGACGCCGAGAGCCAAGGCGTTTACTTTACACTTGAAAGAAGGTTGTGTTACTCTGGATGAGTCGAAGAGAAGAGGAAAATTTAGGGGACGACGGAGAGGGCACTTGAGCGCACCGAAAGCAGCGTTGATCGAACAGTTCCGTTCTCATGTTAAGGACACAGGCTCCCCAGAAGTGCAGATCGCGCTTCTGAGCGAGCGGATCAACTATTTGACAACGCACCTCAAGAGTCACGTCAAGGACCATGCATCGCGGCGGGGATTGATTATGATGGTCAACAAGCGCCGGAGATTGCTGGACTATCTGAACCGCCGGGACCCGGATCGGTATCGCGAGATTGTGGAACGCCTCAGTCTGCGCAAGTAGCGGTTTAAGAAAAGAACCGCGAGCTACGCGCGAAGTGACAAATTCCAAGCAGACAATGTCCGGAATTCGGCATGCAGCTGGATTATCGCCCAAAGACCAGCTGGACTGTCTCGTGGTGTGACCCGATGCGGGTGTGACGGAACTCGCCTCAGCTCAACGACAAGCAAAACTAGTAGTAAATCGGAAAAAGGGTAGCGGTCTTGAGGGTTTGTAATTACAGACCCCGAGTTGTGAAAAAGCCCTGCCCGGATGGAGCCGCCAGAGGCGGGTCCTAAGGAACGAATCATGTCAGACAACAATCACGCGCCAGCGCCTTACCAGGTATCGGTAGAGGTGGGCGGAAGAACCCTGATCCTGGAGACGGGGAAAATCGCGAAACAGGCCAATGGCGCCATTGTGGCGCGGTACGGCGATACGGTAATTCTCAACACGGCTTGCATGGCGTCGAAGCCGAACGACAAAGACTTTTTGCCACTGACGGTGGACTATCGCGAGAACACCTACTCCGCGGGAAAAATTCCCGGCGGATTCTTCAAGAGAGAAGGCCGTCCAACTGAGAAAGAGATTTTGACGTCGCGGCTGATTGACCGGCCGATGCGTCCGTTGTTTCCAGAATCCTGGCGGAATGAAACACAGATTAACGCGATGGTTTTGTCGGCGGACAGTGACAACGATCCGGATGTGATTGCTGTGACCGGAGCGGCGGCGGCAGCCTATTGCAGCGACCTGCCGTTCCCCACACCGATTGCGGCGGTGCGCGTGGGACTGGTGAATGGACAGTTGGTGGCCAACCCGACGGTTGCGGAACAAAAAATCAGCCTGCTCAACATTGTGATTGCTGGCAGCGGCGAAGCCATCATGATGGTGGAGTCCGGCGCGCTGGAAGTTGCCGAAGACACCGTAGTGGAAGCGCTGGAATTTGGCCATGCACAGATCAAGAAGATCGTGGGGGCGATCAAGGATCTTCACGCGCAGCTGAAGCCGAAGAAGGTGGAAGTAGCGCCGTGGCCATTCGAGCAGAGCATCTATGACTCGATCAAGAAGACTTATGGCGCGAAGCTCAAGGACGCGCTGGATACCGAAAAGCATCCGAAAAAAGAAAGCTATGCGCTGATCGACGAATTAAAGGCCAAGATCGTCGAAACGATCCCGGAAGAAGACGAAGAGAAGATCACGCTGACCAAGCGTGCGTTTGACCGGCTGAAGGAAGACATCTTCCGCGACGAGATCCTGAATCAAGGGCGGCGTCCGGATGGGCGGGCATTCGACAAGATTCGCAAAATCACCTGTGAAGTCGGCTTGCTGCCTCGTGTGCACGGCTCGGCGCTCTTCACCAGAGGGGAAACGCAGGCACTGGCGACTTTGACCCTAGGTACGAAGGAAGATCAGCAGAGGCTCGACCTATTGTTCGAGCAGGACACGTTCAAGCGGTTCATGCTGCACTACAACTTTCCGCCATTTAGCGTGGGCGAAGTAAAGCCGGTGCGCGGGCCCGGTCGTCGCGAAATCGGTCACGGAGCGCTGGCGGAACGGGCGCTGGTGAATTTGCTGCCGGCCGAAGCGGATTTTCCTTACGCGATGCGCCTGGTGAGCGACATTTTGGAATCGAACGGCTCCTCTTCAATGGCCACGGTTTGCGGCGGTTCGTTGGCAATGATGGATGCCGGTGTTCCGCTGAAGTCGCCGTGCGCGGGAATCGCGATGGGCCTGGTTACCGGCGATAAAGGAAAGTACGCCATCATCACGGATATTGCGGGGGCGGAAGACCATTACGGCGATATGGATTTCAAAGTTGCCGGAACTCGGCAGGGCATCACCGCGCTGCAGATGGACATCAAGGTGACCGGCATCACGATTGCGATGATGCGGGAAGCTCTTGCACAGGCGAAGAAAGCGCGGCTAGAGATCCTCGATATCATGGACGCGACGTTGAGCACGGCACGGCCGGCAATTTCGACCTACGCGCCGCGTTTGTATAAGCTGACCATCCCGACAGACAAGATCCGCGACCTGATCGGGCCGGGCGGAAAGAAGATCAAGTCCATCATCGAGGCGACCGGCGTGAAGATCGACGTGCATGAAGACGGCACAGTGCACATCTTCTCCACCAGCGGAGCTGGAGGCGACGCGGCGCTGGCGATGGTACGCGAAGTCACGGCTAGCGCGGAAATCGGCAAGACGTACCTCGGCAAAGTGGTGCGGCTGGCTGAGTTCGGGGCGTTCGTGGAACTGTTTCCCGGGACGGACGGTTTGTTGCACATCAGCGAAATTTCGGAGCACCGGATTCGCGACGTGCGCGACGAACTGAAGCTGGGCGATCAGGTGCTGGTCAAAGTGCTTTCGATCGAGGGCAACAAGATCCGGTTGTCGCGCAAGGCACTGATCAAAGAAGCTCGCGAGAAGGCTCAGAAGAAGGAAGCGGCGGGCGCAGGTGGCGCGGCCGAGTAACGCCAAACACTTTCAACAAACGCTGGAAGAGGCTCCCGAAGTTGGGAGCCTCTTTCTTTTTGAATGACCGTTAAGCCGAAATTCTTCGGCGCCGTGGCGCTCAGTTTGTTTGGCAACTGCCGGAGTGTACGGCGTCGAGGGCGCCCCACAGAGCATTCAAGGCATCACGGGTTGAAGCGAGAATCTGCTCTTCGCTGGTGCCCTCAGTGGAGGCATTTTGGGCTAACCAATTGCGCCAAGCGTCGCGGTGGGCCTTATCGGCTTCCTCGTGAACTGAGAAATAGGCGGTTCCCTTCGTGTCGCTGATTCCGTAGAAGCGGTGAAGGCCGTCGATTTTGGTAGTAGCGATCTCGGGGACCTGAGACTCATAGGCGTAAAGAGCCGCAACTGCCTCGGTGAGAGGGCGATTGGCGCAGATGTCGCGGAAGGTATGCACGACATTTTGCGTGCCCGGGAGCGATGGAGACGAAGTGATGTCGTCTTCGCTGACGCCCAGGGCGGCGCCGAAGTCGCGCCAGAGTTGCGGGTGCGGGCCCGCAGGGTTCTCTTCCTCGGCGAGATTTTCCAACACCACGGGCCTGAGCGATTCGTCTGCGCGGGCAGCCAGCACCCGGAGATGCTTAGGGAAGGCTTCCACGTGGCGGTAATACTGGGCGGCATATAGGCGCAGGGATTCGCGGGAGAGTTTGCCGGCTTGCCAATCTTGATAGAAGGGATGCTTCAGGAGGTTCTTTTCGGCGATGGCTGCATCGATCTTCTCAAGAAGCTGCGTGTTGGACATGAGAAATGACCTCCGAGCGGCGAAAAATGGTGTATCGGGCCGCGAAAAAGGATGGAAAGAGTGTAGCAAGGACCGGAAGAAAGCAAAAACCAACCAGCGCAAAAGCAGCGACTACTGCTTGGTCTTGGATTCGGCTTCTTTCTTTGACTGGTCAAGCAGAACCGTGCAGGTTGACGTCAGGTTGGTGCCTTTAACCGCCGCGCATTTCTCGAAGTTGGGAACGGCTTTGTCGGGGTGGCCGGAGTTTTGCTGGGCCACGCCGAGGAGGTAATGGTTTGTCGGGTCCGTATTCGTGCCAAGTTGGACCGCTTGTTCCAGTTCGGGGATAGCCGCGTCGAATTTGTTCTGGTGGAGTGCCACGAGGCCCAGACTGGCATGGGCCATGGCGAGTGTTTCATTTTTGAGAGTCGTGAAATTTGCATCGGGCATGGCGTCTGGTTTGACCCAAGTGGCCGCACCAGTGATGGCACCCTTCGCGTCGCTTTCCGCCTTTGCCAATTTGGCGGCTGCGTCGGGCGTCGATTCGGTGACTGTGCGGGACAAGGTTTGGCTGAGTACTGCCATCGTGCGGAAATCGGATGGGTTCACTTGCAAGGCTTTTTCGCCGGTGGCGAGCCCCTTGTCCACGTCGCCTGCCTGAATGTAAGCAACCGCCAAATACTGGTAGACGTACGTGGCGTATGTGCTGGCAGGAAATTTAGCGAGGAAGTCTTCGCCGGCTTGGATTTTCTTAGGTCCGTCAGATTCGGGCATGGACTGAAAGTGCTGGAGGGCTTTGAATGCCTTTTCCTCGCCTTTACCCGGAGCTTTGATTTCAAGAGGATTCTGCGGCTTCTCGGCGGGAGCTTGCGCCAAGGCGGGGAATTGCGCGAAGCCGACAGCGGCAAACGCCGCGATGGTCATAAAACGGACAGCAGATTGAATCAAAAAACGCATTCGAAAGAGCCTCCAGAAAATTACGCAGCGAATAGCCACGGGCTGGTTCGCGCACTTGGTTGTGACTGAAATTTTGTATCACGGTCGCGTCCAACGCGCCAGACCATGAAAAGGGGTTCGCAAAAACGAGAGGACA
>Ga0268266_10001155_pt1 | contig 32761 bp, 30 predicted proteins | sample KBSS13metaG_FD_190356 | JGI IMG/M metagenome (GOLD analysis project Ga0268266, IMG submission 190356) | Switchgrass rhizosphere microbial communities from Kellogg Biological Station, Michigan, USA - KBS S1-3 metaG (SPAdes) (version 2) | ecosystem: Host-associated > Plants > Roots > Rhizosphere... | reverse complement strand
CCGCAGGATTGCCGGGTCAGAGTCAAAGCCAGCCGCAGCGAGCGCGGCCAGATAATCTTCTGGCCGATTCAAATTCCGTAGCGTGTCCAACTGCGGATCAACGGCGCGGAGTTCCGCTTCGGTTAGATCGCGCGTGGAAACACGATCGAACAAATCCGTCAGTCGCATTTGTCCAGCGGCAATCAGCGAGTGGATCTCCGGGAGCACGGTCGTCCGGTAAACGGCAGCCAGCGGATGATAAAAGCCGTCGATCTTCGGCGCCGCGGCGTCGTGCTCGCCCAGCAGCTCGATCGCGCGGGTCACGAACGCTGAAACCAAGAGTGGCGTGTCACAACCGGTAACGAACGCGGCATCGGCCATGGATTGGATGGCAGTCAGTCCAACACGCAGACCTTCCAGCGGCCCGCTGTCTTCGCGCTCGTCAACGCAGATTCGCACGTTCGTTGGCAGCAGCGGCAGCGTTTGTCCGGCGGCGCTGACAACGACGACTTTGTCGAGCACCTGCGAAAGCAACCGCACCGTTCGCGCGAGCATGGTCTCTGGGCCAAACGGGAGCGTCGCCTTGGCCAGTCCCATCCGCCGGCTTTGCCCGCCGCAGAGGACGACGCCAGCGATGCGGGCGCTAGAGATCTTCGCAGTCATGGTCAATTACGAATCACGGCGCCCGGATTGAAAACCCGGCGCCCATGCTAGCATAGTCCGCGTGAGTAACGCACGTTTTCCTGCCGGCGCCCCGTGTGTCCAGTGAAATCGGAAGTTGCAAGTCGTTGCGGCAGGCCATGGTAGAACAGTGGCGTCTGGTTGACCACTGGCCGCTGCGTACGATTGTCGAACAAGAGGCGGCCAAGACGCCGCTCAACGAAATCGGCTGTTTCCAGCAGACTGAGATTTTCGTTTTCGATGGGCGCAGGATGTGCATTTACATTTCCACAGTTCATGCACAGGCGTCACGCCCCCCGGTTGTTCTCGTCAAGGAAGCACGGGCGTGACGGAAAGGAGTCGATCATGGTTGCCAGTCGCGCCAAGTTCCCTTCTCGTCTTACCACGTTCTGCCTGCTGTTTCTCGCCGGCGCTTCGGGTCCACAAGATCTGTTGGCCGCTGGGCCCTGCCGCGTGATGATCGACATTGGTCCCACGGTCGAATGCCGCGATGTGACCATGCCGGAGTTCGCCAAGAGTCATCCGGCAGACAAGATCGTCGAAGCCACCTTCCGCATGTCGGTGCTGCTCGCTACGGGTCGCGCCGAAGACCTCGAAGAACTGCGCGCTACCATCCATAGCACGGAGCGCCGGATGCGTGTCGTCGACTTCCAACCGCGGACGTCATTGCAAAGCGAATTGGCTGGCGATATCGAAGTCTGCGCAACGAACGACAAAACGCAAAGCGTCAACGTCACGCTCGGCGGCACGCTGACCGGTCATGAGGGTCCGGTCCAAGCGGCGATCTCGCCATCAGGCGGAATCGGCCAGACGCAAACACGCGGCGCCAAAGAAAGTTTCCACCGGCTATCGCCCAAGCAACTTGTGCTCGCCAGCGGGACGACCGACGCCGAACATGGCGTGTTCTTCAAGTGGCGCCGTTCGAGCCAGGCGGCCTTGGAAGGTTCGCGTGAAGTGACCGTGCGCTTTCTGGTCCCGCGCGGCTGGCGAGGTGATTGGGTCCAGCTCGGCTGTGAATCTTGGACCGTCCATCGCAATTACCTGGGCGAAAAGCTGGAGCCTTGCGGGTCAGCCCAGGCGATTGTCGGACTTTATCTCAGCGGCGACGCCGAGGCAGAGCAAGCCGCCAATGCGTTAATCGTATCCGAACAGTTAGCAGCTCAGGCCCCAGCCAAGACCAAGAAGCCCAACCCCGCGGACCTGCTGAACCTGGGCTCGCTGTTTAAACCGAACCCTTCGCGTAAGGAAAAAGACAGAGAGCTGGCCTCGGCGCGCGAGACTGCGACCAAGGAATCTCGCGGTAGCGAAAATCGCACGGCCAGCGTGCGGGCCAACACGCCAGCGGCGCTAGATGCGATGCGCGAGTTGTCCGGCCGGTAAAACACGCGGAGCCCTGCTCTGATCGTTCAAATGACCGGGGCTCCGACGGCGGCGTTCCAAGCCTTGTCTTCGTAAATTGGCGCGCCCTCAACCGGCACCGTCACGATCTGTAGAAACAGTCCGAGTCGCTGGACCGCCTCGACAAACGCCTGATACTCGACGGGTTTGGTGACATAGACGCTACAGCCGAGATCGTAACAGCGCGTGACTTCGCGCGGGTCGTCCGTCGTCGTCAACACGACAATAGGCAACTTGGCCGTTGCTGGGCATTGTTTGACGCGACGCAATACTTCTACACCGTCGACGCGCGGCATGTTGATATCGACCATCATCAGCAATGGCCCTACCGCTTTGCGGGTAGCGAAGTCCCCTTCGGCAAATACGAAGTCGAGCGCTTGCTGACCGTCGGTCACGTGGATGATCGTATTGGCGATCCCGGCACGCATCAGATTTCGTTTCACTAACGTAGCGTGGCCTAGGTCGTCTTCGGCCATCAGGATCGTCAAGGGCATTACTGACATCGTGGATTCCGTCCGATTACTGGAATAAAGTGGTAAAAAAAGGGGGGAGGAGAAACGCGAGAGATCTCACATGGCGAAGGCGGGTTGCAGGGATGCTTTATGCGCCAGCGGCAGTTCGACAAAGAACGTCGTCCCCTCGCCTTCGGTCGATTCAAACCAGATTCGGCCGGAATGCCGATCGATGATTCGTTTCAGCAGCGCAAGTCCAACTCCTTCGCCTGACGCGGCGCGTGGATGGATTCGCTGGAAGACTCGAAACACCTGATCATACGATTGTCGGGGAATACCGAGGCCATTGTCCTTCACGTAGAGCGTGACGTGCTGTTCCGACTCGCAATCGCCTGACGAGTCATCGACTGGCAGATAGCCAATTTCGATCTCACACTTGCGTTGCGGGTCGAGATAATTCAACGAGTTGCCGATCAGGTTGGCGAATACCTGTTCCAGCGCGGTTGGATCGCCAATCACGCTCGGCAGTTCCTGGCAGGTGAGGCTGGCGCCTCGCTGATGGACGGTGATCGACAAACCGGCGATCACGCGGTGCACCGTCACGTTCAAATCGACTTCGATCGATCGATACGCTACCCGGCCGGCTCGCGCCAATCGCAGCAAGGCGTCGATGATGCTGCTCATCCGCTCGACGGCCGTGTAGATGTATCGCAACGCTTCGGGTGTGTCTTCATTCAGCAGCGTTTCCAAGCGGGCCTTGGTATCGACGGGCAGTGGGCATTCTTTGATCGAAGTCCGCACTTCCTCGCAGATCAAGTCGAGCTCTTTGCTGAAGCCCAACAGATTCACCAGCGGAGAACGCAGATCGTGCGAGACGGTATGCACAAACGCTTCGTTCTCTTCGCTGCGATGCGCCAGCTCACGATTGACAGCCGCCAGCGCTCGCGTGCGCTCTTCCACGCGGGTCTCCAGCTCTGCTTTCGCAATGCGAATGGCGTGTTCATTCGATTTGCGATTGCTGATATCCCGGGCCACTAGGACGGCGCCGCACGATCTGCCTTGTGCGTCGTGCAACAGGCGCCCGGTAACCGTGACCCACGTCGCAGGACGCACATTGGTCTGCGGAAGTAACACGTCGAACTCGTCAATCGACTCACCTGCCAATACACGCGCGAGGAGAGACCGGGGGAAGGCCGTGGCCCGTTCGGATTCGCTGTCGACGTCCGTTGCCGAATACTTGTTACGGTCAAGCGCCGCGCCGGTCTCGAATAGTCTGAGGGCGGCCGGATTCATCAACAGAATCTCGCAGTCCTTGCCAGCGACGATGACGGCGTCACCCATGCTGGCCAGCACTGATTGCAATATCCGCGTTTGGCTTTCACACGCGTCGCGCGTATCCGCCAGATCGCGGGCCACTTGATGGAACGCGAGATCGACGGTGGCGAACTCGTCGCGACCAGCTTGCGCCGGCGTCGGCGGCTCCCCCTTGGCCATGCGCACCGTGGCCGTGACCAGGCGCCGCATTCGTCGGCCGATGGCCAGGTTGAAAGTCGCCGCGCCTCCCGCCGCGGTCGCAATCGAACCAATGGCGCCAAACAGTAGCCAGCCGTTCATCCAGAGTGTGTTTTGCGCGAGCTGTGATTCGCACGCACGATCCAACGCCGCCGCCGAGTCGAGAATCTCCTGCAATTTCGCGTGGATGACCCCGAACTGGCGCGTACCCGCTTGCGCCGCGGTGGGACTTGCGTCCACCCGCCCGGCCTCGGCAGTTCCGCTGGCTTGATTGCTCAAAAACGAATCGACGATGGGAACAAGTCTATCAACGCGAGCCGCTTGATCGGTTTCAGTTCCTACGGTGCGCTGCAACCGGCTGAGCGCGACCGTGGCCTCGGCGACATTTTCGGCGTGCTGCGTTTTTAGGCTCGGTTCGCCACGGACCAGGTAATCCGACCAGGTGGCCTCGGCCAGCGCCAGACTGCTCAGGACTCCCTGCGCCTCAGAGATTGCTACAAGATTTTGCCTCGATCGATTCTGGGCGCGATGGTTGGCCCACAGGATAAGCACAATGCCCGTCACGAACACAAACTGCGCAATGAGTGGCACCGCAATCAGCAGCAATCCCTTGAGCGAGATCGAGAGATTGTGGAGCGGGGAGCTGAGCTTCATGCTGCACTCGATTTTCTATTTGAGACTCAACCGACGCTGGCTGAACGGCGAACCATTCGCCATGGCGTCAGTTGGTTTTCGGCGCGTCCTGCTTGGCTTGCGGGGTCTCGGTACTCGCTGTAACTAAATCCGTGATGGCGCGATGGATTGCCGCTAACAGCGTGTGGCCGTCATACGGCTTGCAGAGAAAGAAACGCGCGCCCGCTGCGAGCGCTCGACTCCGGTCTCGTAGGCTGGCCGAGAGCACCACGACTGGTATGGAATGGCCATACGTTGATTCATGAATCCAGCTCAGGAAACGCATTCCGTCGCAGCGCGGGAGTCGGATGTCGAGCACGATGGCTTGCGGCGGATTCTCGACAGTCAAGCGGGCGGCTTCGAAACCATCGGAAGCAATCGTCGTGGCGTAACCAGCCGCCTCCAAACGCCGCACCACGCCATCGAGAATCTGCGGGTCGTCTTCCACGATCAAAACTCGCAGCGCAGGGGCTGGCACAGCCAGTTCAGTTATCGCTGCCCCAGGTTTGAGAGGGACGGGGCCCGTTGGCGACGCTGTGGGACGCACTTGTCGACTGGACGACGAACTAGGCATGCGTCGTCTCCTTTTGCGCTAGGAGCATCGCGACGTTTCGCTCAATGGCCAATGCTTCTTCGGACAAATTCCACGGGCCAACCAGTTGCGTCATGAATCGCGGCAAGGGCGGACCGATGCGGTTGCGGTTCGTCTCATGGAGTGTTTTGGTGGCGCGGCGGCGCAGTTTTTCGAAGCCTTCTGCGTCACCTGCCATGATCACCATCCACGACCGACGATCGGTGCGCAGCGCCAGGTCATTTGGGCGCAACACGTAGTACAGAAACGATTCGAAGTCGTCGAGCGCTTCGGCGCTGGCATCGTCTGTACGGAACAAACAGAGCGAAACCGCCGCGCTTCGATCGCTTTGCCTGGTCAAACGCTTCAAGAATCGATCGGCAACCACCCGTGGGTTGGCAATCGGTAGCGTGAACGTAAAGCAACTGCCTTCATGGAGCTGACTGCGCACCGTGATCTGCCCGAGATTCAGGTCGACCAGTTCGCGAGCGATACTCAGGCCCAGGCCAAAGCCACGTTCTTGGTTGGCGGCGCCGGCGTCGACTTGCGTGAAGCGATGGAAGATCCGCGCCAGATCCTTGTCGTGGATGCCCGGACCGTCGTCAGCCACCTCGATCACAACCTCATTGGCCTCTTCGTGATACCAGGCACGGATTTGAACATAGCCCTGGTCACGACAGAATTTGATGGCGTTGACGGCCAGATTGCTGATCGTATGGCCGAACTTGTCGATGTCGCAGTAAACGCTCGGCAGAGATTCGCCCAGGGAAACGTGCAGATGGACTCCCTTGATCGCCGCTTTGCGATTCAGACCGGGCAGAATGGGGCGCAGCGCTTCTTCGACAGTGCATTCGGCGCGACGCACCGTCAGCATGCCGGCGTCGAGCTTGCTGATGTCAAGCATGTCTTCAACCATCCGGCTCAGGTCTTCCGTGCGGTCGCCGATGACATCCAAGTACCGTTCTTGTTCCGACGTCACAGCGCCCAGCAGCCCCTCCTGGATCAGCGACACGTATTCTTTAATCACCGTCAGTGGTGTGCGAAACTCGTGCGAGATATTCTCGACCACCTTTTGCGCGACCGAATAAAGCTTGCCCAATCGGTGGTTCTTTTGATTCAGCAGTTCCCGCTGTCGCTGCGAATGGCGATAAAGTCTCTGAATCTCGGCGCCCGCCTGTTGACGATGCATCGCATAGCGAATCGCGCGAGCCAGCAGCTCGCCGCCGTGGCGATCCGTCAGCATCGAATCTTTGACTAGATAGTCCTGCACCCCTTGCTTGAGCAACTCCATCGCCAATTCTTCGCTGGCCGTCGAGGTGAGCACTACGACGGGAAGGTCCGGCTGATGGCGGCGCAGTGTCGCAACGGTCTCCAGGCCACGACAATCCGGCAGGGTCAGATCGAGCAACAGCACGTCGAACCGCGCCGTGCGCAGTCGGCTAACGGCGTCGGCCAGACAGGTGACCCATTCCACGTCGTAGGCTGCGCCAGAATTCGCCAACGCACGTTGCGCCAGCTCAGCGTGACCGGGATCATCTTCCACCAAAAGCAAACAGCAAGGATCGTGTGACATGGCGTCCATTTCTAATTGACCCATCGGGGACAGGGTCAGGCGATGGTTGCGGGTACCATCTTCACGTCGGAGGGTTTCGTCGACATTTCGGAGAACGCAGCAATGGGCCCCGCCATTGCCGTCTCATTGGGTGTTTAGGTCGATTTCGGACCAGTGTGGTGCAGAAATGTCCGGCTCCTCGCCCAAAACCCCCTTTTGGGGGTGCCATACGGGCACGACTTTCCGTCTCTGCTCGATATGAAAATGGCAGGTTTGACATGCCCAATCGAACGATCAACTTCTCAGACTGCGTCAGACAGTAGGTCTCACCGCTGCCAAATCTCGCGATGAGTGCGCCGCCACTACAGCCAACCTGGCGACGTAGGCTTGCCGTAGGCCGGTTCTGCAGAGCACTACGATTCCTGGCGCCTTGAGACGTGCATGAACAATCCACTCCTTTACGCGACGGCGTTGTCGCCACGCTTTGAGCGCGAGCACTTCATCCGTCTCTGCGTTGGCGCCTGGCTACTGTTATCTGTCGTAGGGCTGGCGTGGCTGTTTCAGTACGTCAGCACGCCCGGCGCTCCTTCGGCCGCAGTCACGGATTGGCCTGCCAATAGCGCAATCGAACGCGAGACCGGCGCGCAGACGCTGATCATGTTCGTCCATCCGCGTTGCCCATGCACTCGCGCTAGCCTGGCGGAATTACAGCGTGTCGTCGCGAAGAGTGGTGGCGCGATCCATCCACGGATCGTCTTCTCGTTGCCGGTCGGCGCCGCAGAGGATTGGCGACACTCCGAACTACGGGACAGCGCTGGACGCGTCCCTGGCGCCGTGCTAATCGTCGACATCGATGGCAGCGAAGCATCGCAGTTCGGCGCCGTCATATCCGGAACAACACTACTTTACGATGCCAATGGCAAGCTAATGTTTCAGGGCGGTATTACCGCGGGGCGTGGTCATCAAGGCGACAACGCGGGCGAGGGCGCCGTGGTGAAACTGTTGCGCGACCAGGGGCGGAGCTGCACGGAGATGCCCACGTATGGTTGTCCGATACAGTCACCTGTTTCCAAGTACCAGGTAAGCCAATGAACTCGGCGTCGTGCGCGAACTCGTCGATTCCGGTTGAAGTACAGGCTCGCACGGCCGAGCTGGCCCGCGCCCATCATCAGCAAATCTATGTGCGAACAGACCGCATGTTCGCGGTGCTGATGGTCGTGCAGTGGCTGGCGGGCGTGGGCGCGGCGGTTTGGATATCTCCGCGCGCTTGGGACGGGCTCGACAGCCGGATTCATCCGCACGTGTGGGCGGCGGTTTGTCTAAACGGCCTCATTATCAGCGCGCCGATCCTGCTGGCCTGGCTGCGTCCGGGAGCAGCCCTGACGCGGCACGTCATTGCGGTCGCCCAAATCCTGGTCTCGGCCGTCTTGATTCATTTAACTGGCGGACGCATCGAAACCCATTTCCATATCTTCGGATCGCTGGCGATTCTGGCGATTTACCGCGATTGGAAAGTCTTGATCACCGCCTCGGCCGTGTCGGCCGCAGATCACTTCTTGCGCGGGCTATTTTGGCCTCAATCCGTCTATGGGGTGCTGACCGTCACGCATTGGCGGTGGCTGGAGCACACCGGCTGGATCGCCTTCGAAGATCTGTTTTTGATGGGATCCTGCGTGCAAGCGAGTCGTGAAATCTGGGAAATTGCCGCGCGTACGGCGCAGTTGGAAGCGACGAATTCGTCGGTCGAACAGACCGTGATCGAACGCACCGCCGCGCTGCAGGCGAACGAACAGGAACTACAGCTAGCCATCTCAACGGCCGAATCCGCGAACCACGCCAAGAGCGAATTCCTGGCCAACATGAGTCACGAAATTCGCACGCCACTTAACGGGATTGTGGGCCTGACGGCGCAAGTGCTCGATTCGGACTTATCCGCGGTCCAGCGCGACGACCTGGAAACCGTCAAGGCCTGCGCAGACACGCTGTTGTCGTTGATCAATGACATGCTCGATTTTTCCAAGATCGAATCGGGCCACTTTACACTGGAAGAATGCGACTTCAACTTGCAGTTGGTGCTTCGCGACGCGTTAAAGACATTACAACAGCGCGCTCAGAAGAAAGGTTTGCCGCTAATCTGCCAGATTTCGCCCGAGGTTCCGCTCGACCTCGCGGGAGATCCTTATCGATTGAGTCAAATCCTGGTGAACCTGGTGTGCAACGCCATTAACTTCACCGCGCGAGGCGAGATCACCGTGCAAGTGGGCGTCGTCACGGTACAGGACGAAGACGTCAACCTGCGCTTCGCCATCAGCGATACTGGCATCGGCATACCTGACGACAAACAAGCCCGCATCTTCAACGCTTTCGAACAAGCGGACCAATCGACGACGCGCAAGTATGGCGGCACCGGACTGGGCCTGGCAATCGTGTCGAAGCTGGTAGCCATGATGCACGGCCGGATCTGGGTCGAAAGCAAAGTGGGCGTCGGCAGCACATTTCATTTCACGGCCCGCTTCACGAAACAGGCCCTGGCAAACACACGGCAGTCGCAGCCGCTTGTGGATCGCGCGCCCCAAACAAATCGCACCGGACCGCTGTTGTTCTTGTTAGCCGAAGATAATACGGTCAATCAGCGAGTGGCCGTCGGCATGTTGTCGAAACGAGGTCACAATGTCGTGGTCGCGGAAAATGGTCGCGAAGCGCTATCGGCTTTTTCGACACAACGCTTCGACATGGTGTTGATGGACGTCCAAATGCCGGAAATGGACGGTCTGGAAGCCACGATGGCCATCCGCGAATTCGAACGCACGACCGGGCGACACACGCCGATCGTCGCTTTGACGGCGCGAGCCCTGGCGGGTGACCGAGAACGTTGTCTGGTCGCTGGGATGGATGCACATATCACCAAACCATTCGAGCCGCGAGAGCTCGATGAAGTAATCCAGCGGCTGATCCCCAGCGTAGGCGACGCCGATGTTCGCAATCCATCCTCGGCAATTCAAAACGAGGCCGCTACAGCCGACTGTCTAATCGACCCGACACCGTTGGCGCGCCGTTTAACCGAGCAACCCGCCGTGGATCGCGCCTCGCTCGATGCCCGCGTTGAAGGGGACGTGGAGTTGTTGTCCGAGCTGATCGACTTGTTCCTCGACACGACTCCGCGACTGATTTCTGATATCGAGAGCGCGATCGCCCTGCAAAACACCGATGCCGTGCAGCACTCGGCCCACGCGCTGAAGGGGGCGATGCTCAGCATCGGCGCCACGCAAGCCGCGCACGCCGCTCTGCAACTTGAAACGATGGAACCTGCTGGCGAAATCCAGGAGGCCGAAGAATTACTGAACACGCTGCTACGCGAGTTCAACCGACTTCAATCCGAACTGCGTCTGATTGCCGAGGAGTGCAAGGTATGAAAGTTCTCATCGCCGAAGATGAAGCAGTCTCGCGCCGCTTGATGCAGGCCGCCTTGACGCGCTGGGGATACGACGTGGTCACGGCCAATGATGGTTGCGCGGCACTGGCAATCTTGCAGGGTCCCAATCCGCCCAAGTTGGTAGTGTTCGACTGGATGATGCCAGGGCTGGATGGCATGGAACTCTGCCGTGCGATTCGCGCCCAGCCGCAGATGCCCTACACGTACATTTTGATGGTAACGTCGAAGCGGACGCAGGAGAACGTTGTCTCCGGACTATCAGCCGGGGCCGACGATTACGTCACCAAGCCTTTCGATCCGGAAGAACTGCGAGTTCGCTTGCGAACCGGAAAACGGATCGTTTGCCTGCAAGATCAGTTGATCGCCGCGCGCGAGGCGCTGCTGGAAGCGGCCACGCACGATTCGCTGACCGGGCTGTGGAATCGTGCGGCGATTCTCAACACGCTAGTCAGTGAGCTGACGCGTGCGGACCGCGATCATGGTTCCGTCGGCGTTGTGATCGTCGATCTCGATGAATTCAAACAAGTCAACGATACGCACGGCCATCTGGTGGGAGACGAGGTGCTGCGAGCCGTCGCCCGAACCATGCGTGCAAATGTGCGCCCTTACGACTCGGTGGGACGCCTCGGCGGCGAAGAATTCATGGTCGTCCTCCCCGGCTGCAATGCGATAAACGCCACCAGCCATGCGGAACGCCTGCGGGCGTCGATCGAGGAAATGACCATGAAAACCGAGGTTGGCCCGCTATCGATTACTGCCAGCATGGGCGTCGCCGTCGGTAGTGGCAGCCTGCAGGCTTGGGGACAGGTTCGCGCGGCGGACCAAGCGCTCTACGCCGCGAAGCGAGCCGGGCGTAACCGCGTAGAGTTCAAAGACGCCAACGAGGTCGCCCCGGAGGGGGCCACGCTGACATAGTTTTTTAAGAGCCGGCGGCTGCGCAGCGTGCGACGATTAGTTATTGCCTGATGGAGCGCGATTGCGGCGACCGCCCCCGGGCCGGATCTGACGCTCACCGTCACGGCGACCTCCGCCCAGGCCACCACTGAGCTTCACAAAATTGGTCGCCTCGGCAATGTCGACCTTGCCGTCCTTGTTCTGATCAATCACGCCGAAGAACTTTTGGAACTGCTCCGGCACCTCGGTCTGCGCCAGTACCCCGTCGCCGTCGCTGTCCAACTGACTGATCAGTTGCTGAGCGCGATCTTCCGTGCCGGCGGCTGGCTCGAGCTTGGGAATCTCGCCGCTGGCCAAGAGTTTCTCTTTGTCGAGCGGAACAGCGACGTCGAAGAAGCCGATCATCATCTCTTCCCAAGTCTGGTCACCCCAGTGCACTCGGCTCGAAGGATCCGGATTCGACGGATTGTCCTTGGAATTGTCCCAATGCGCGACAACATGCACGCGCGTTCCCGGCGGCAGCACCTTCGTGTCGGTCAACTCGTAGGTGGTCTGCCAGTTGAAATCGTACTTGGGCACATCGAGCAGCATTTCTCGCTTGCCGTCTGGGTAGATCGCTTCGTACGAGAACGCCTTCCCCCGGACATGCATGTGCGGTGAGAACGATAGCACGTTGAGATCGTGCTTGTAGCTGGTCATGGTCGCTTCGCGTTTGTAGTCGGCATCGTTCGGCGGGATGTTGATGCCCTGGCTGCCGGTCGAAATCGTCTGCACGAGGTGCGTGAGCTCTTCCGGCTTGGCGAAGACAAACCCAATCTTGCTCTGGTCGAGCGTTACTTTGCCGATCGGGGTGTAGTGCATCTGGAAGCGCAGCTTCGATCCTTTCGGAATGTGCTTGGCCATACCTTCACCGTAGGGCGCGGGACGATAGCCCGGCACGTAGGCAGACAAGAAACCCAGGCCGTTTTCCCCAATTCCCTGTCGACCGCCCGATCCTGGCGGCACGACAAAGCACAGCACGTGATGCACCACGGCCGGACTGCCTGGCAACACCTGACTGACCTTGACCCATTTATCCTCGGTGAATTCCGGATCAACGTCGAAGTACTGATACTCCACCGCGCCGGTGGCCGGCACGGGATAGGGCGTCTCTTGAATATCGATGACCAGGTCAGGTTCGGTCGGCAGGCTCCAACCGGCGACATACTCGCGCGGCTTGGGGACATCCGCCGGATTTCCTTCTGGCGCCCCGGCGGCTACCCATTTGTAGATCAGGTCCTTCTCGGCCTCGGGCATGCTGCGATCATTGCGGAACTGTCCATGCTTCGGATCGGCGTGCCAGGGAGGCATGCGGCGTTCGCGAACCACTTCGGCGATCGTATCGGCCCAGCCGGCAACTTCGCTGTATTCCGTGAGCGAGAACGGGCCGATCTCGCCCGGCCGATGACATTCGACACAACGCTCCTGCAAAATCCTGGCGATCTGCTTGGAGTAGGTCACGTCGCTATCTTCGCTCGCCTTGCGGGCGCGACCGATGATGCAGCCGACCGAATCAACATGGGCCGTTTCAATTTCTTTGCCTGCCAACAGCTTGTTGATCGCCGGCTCCAGGTATTGCTGCGTTGGCTTCTCGCGGGCAAAGCCAATTCCGTACTTGTCGTCAATTCGCCCCCAGTAACGGACAACATTGTCCTTATCGAGCAAAAAGACTTCTGGCGTGCGCGTGGCGCCCAATTGATCGGCAACGACATTTCCAAGATCCTTCAGCACCGGAAACTTAACGCCGGTGTCTTTGACGAAGGTGGCAATATCTGTCAGTGAATCCTGACTGTTGGAATCAATGCCAAGGAACACCACGCCTTGGCCGGCGTGCTGCGCGGACAGTTGCTCCAATCGTTCACCGTAGAGCTTCACCAGCGGGCACTCGGCGCCGAGCATGACGATCACCGTCGCGCGGTGCTTGCCCGGCGCGGCCAATGTGTGCTTGGCGCCGCGATGATCTTGCAGAGTGAAGCTCTCGATCTTACGGCCGAGCGGGCTGTCCGAGTCAGCGGCCAACGCAGTCTGCGAAACACAAACCAACGCCAGCAGCGCAATCAAAAACCGCTTCATAGACATCACCCTTGTCCGAAAAACGGCCACCATGCCTGGCAGCCAAAAAGTCGAAAAAACGAGGTCGATCGACCCGTTTAGCATAAATGAGATCTCCGGCGCCGCCTACAGCGAAACTACCCGGCCCAGAGGCCAAAAGTTTCAGCCGCCGAACCGCAGGAGCGCGTAGGACTTTTTGCCCGATCGGAGGACCAGCACCGTCTCGCTGGCCAGGTCAGCCGGTGTCAGCACGACGTCCGAACCGGCAATTCGACGGTTGTTGAGGTAGCCACCGCCCCCTTCGATTGTGCGGCGGGCGTCGCTTTTGCTTTTCGACAGACCGGCGAGATGGAAGGCGTCGAGCACAGGCAAGCCCGCTTCGAGTTTCGCCTTGGGGAGTTGCTGGCTGGGGACGTCCGCAAAAATCTCGCTCAATTCCGCGTCCGAAAGGGCCGAAATCTCGGCGCCGAAAAGCGTCTCGCTGGCGCGTTTGGCTTTGGCCAGACCGGGATCGCCATGCACCAGGCGGGTGAAATCTTCGGCCAACCGGCGCTGGCTTTCACGCTTGCCTGGATCGGCGGCGCGGGCCGCGTCGAGCGCTTCGATCTCGGCTTGCGTCAGATCCGTGAAGTAACGCAAGCACTTGCCCACGTCGGCGTCTTCGACGTTGAGCCAGTACTGGTAAAATTGGTAAGGGCTGGTCCGCTCCGGGGCGAGCCAGATGGCCCCGCTCTCGGTTTTGCCCATCTTGCCACCGTCGCTCTTTGTGAGCAGCGGCGCAGTCATCCCGTAGAGGTGCGCGCCGTCCATCCGTCGGGCAAGGTCGATCCCCGCGGTGATGTTCCCCCATTGGTCGCTGCCACCGATTTGCAATTCGCAGCCGTGCGCGCGGCGCAGGTGCACAAAGTCGTAAGCCTGCAGCAGCATGTAGCTGAATTCCGTAAAACTCAGGCCGGAGTCGTCGCGGTCGAGCCGCGCGCGGACCGAGTCTTTGGCCAGCATCACGTTGACCGGGAAGTTCTTCCCCACGTCGCGCAAGAAATCGAGGTAGCGAAACTGGCTCATCCAGTCGTAATTGTTCACCAGGATGGCGCCGCCGGTCGCGTCGAAATCGAGAAACGACCGCATCTGTTGCTGCATTCCAGCGACGTTGGCTTGCAGTGTTTCGACCGAGAGCAGCTTGCGTTCTTCGCTTTTGCCGCTGGGGTCGCCGATCATTCCGGTGGCGCCACCAACGACCGCAATCGGGCGATGCCCTGCCAGTTGAAACCGGCGCAGGATCATCAGGGGCACCAGGTGCCCCACGTGCAGGCTATCCGCCGTTGGATCAAACCCGGCGTAAAGGACGCGTTGGCCACCGGCCAGCCAGGCCCGCAGTTGCGCCTCGTCTGTCGTCTGATGAATCAACCCGCGCCAGGAGAGCTCGGCAAAGATGTCTTGCACTGGTAACGATTCCATAGAGGTTTAGACCGACGCACAGTCCTGGCTGACTTCTAACGAGCAATCAGCCAGCGCGCCGCGAATCGTAACCGCTTTTGGCGGTCGGTGAAAAGAGGGGCTGGCGGGCTAGCGCGCCGGAGACGCTACCTCAAGACCTCAGCAACGCCCGCCGGCTTCAAAACCGGCTGCTACTTCACACCAGGCTTTGATGACGCCAAGATTCCGGGCTGCTTTTCGAGAATTGTGCGGCGCGCGGCGTATTTACCAAGAAACTCGCCACGAGGGTCAAAAACCCGTCCTTCCGGATCGCCCGCCGGAGTGAGCCGCGAAAACGCGCCCATCGATTCTTTTTGCATAAATCCCAGCCACTGGCGGTCTGGCGAGAGGCCAAACATGCTCGGTTTTTCGGCGAGCCACATCCCACCCGCGAATTCGCGCGCCAAGGGCGCCATGTGCAAGGTCATGGCCAAAAAGCAAACAATAATCCAGCCGACGACCGCCGCCATGACATAGCCACCGGCCTGGTTCAGCGCGCTGGGAAACCGGACCTGGAACTTCGAGGCCAGGTCCGTCAGCGCTCGCATCGCCGTGTAGAACAGCGCGAACAAGCTCCAGATGATCAGAAAGTCATTCACATGCACGAAGCTGGGAAATTGACTGGTCGCCCAGGCAGTCATCGGCTCCCAAAAGTTCGTCGCCAGCAGCGCAGCGGTTACTACGTTGACTAGCAGCACTGTGTTGGTCCACAGCCCTTCTTTGCCGAGCAGCACAACCAGCGCGAGGATCAACGCAAAGTAAAGGACGCTTAGGACGATTTCCATCGCAACTACTCCTTAAGGACCCGCATCAGTTCTGGCAGCGAAGTGACCCCCTTGGCCACCAGCACGATCCCTTCCTCTTGCAACGTCCGCATGCCGGCTTTGCGAGCCGCGGCGCGGACCGCCGCCACTTGAGGCGTTTTGACGAGCGCCTCGCGAACATCATCGTCGACAATCAGCAGTTCATACAGCGCGGTCCGGCCAAAGTAGCCGATCCCCTGACACTTCTTGCACGGACCTTCGTCGTCTTTTTCATCTTCCGGCTTGGGCTGGGGCACACGATAAAACGCTTCCACGCGGCCCGCCGGAATGCCGAGCTGCTGCAAGACGTTCGGCGCCGGCGTGTAGGCCTCTTTGCACTTGTTGCACAACTTGCGAATCATGCGCTGGTTGAGCGCCATGGTGACCGAGGCCGCGAATTTATCCGGCGGAACTTTGAGCGCCATGATGCGCAACAACGACTCGGCCGCTTCCTTCGCCCGCACACTGGTCACGACCTGGCGATTCTCGTGCTCGACCTGTTCGAGTAGCGCAGTCCCGCTCTCGGCGTCGACCAGGTCCGGCACGATGTAAACGTCTGGATGCTCGCGAATCAGTTTTGGCAGCGGCGTATTCGGGGTTTCGCCAGCCGCCGGATTGAAATAGGTGACCGGCACGTTTTCGACCTTGAATTCCGAGATCGCACTCGACTCGATGCCGATAAAGCTGCGCACGAACCGGTCCATCGCGCCGACCGTGACGGTAAACAGTGTCGACAAACCGCCCGCCGGTGGGGCCGAGATCACTATGAACCCGGCCTGGGCCGAGAGCTGCGCCCGCAGGGCTTCGACCAGCTTGTCGCGCATCTCAAGATCGGCCAGTTTCTCGATCTTGTTCTTGCCGCGCAGGAATTGCATCAGCACGCGCTCGCCGGTCTTGGTCCCCTGGCTGACCAGCCGGCAGGTGTATTTGTTCTTTTCCAACTCCGCGCCGAACGACCCTTCTTGACGGGCAACGCGCTGGTTCGGGTCGCGGCCGGCCAAGGTTTTCATCACCGCCAGCAGCATGTCGGCCGATTCGCGATCGCGCGAGTCAATGTCGTGCCAGACACCGTCGATCTGAAACCGCACCGTGGCGGCCTCTTGGGTGAAATCGAACAGCGCCGCGTCGGCCCGGCGAAGAATCAGATCCGCAATCAAATGTTGCAACATGGCAAAGCCAGGGCTTTGCCGAGCCAATAACAGGTTGGCCGCGTTGGTCCGATCGTCCGCCGCGCCACGAGGTTGAAACTCGACCGGCGGGGCCGCGTCTTTCCCGCGCTTTTCCGCATCCATCTTGATGCCGATCTTGCTCACTTGAGCGGCCATCCACCAGCGGATGTGTTCGGCCGTGAACACCGTCTCTTCGGGCGGAGCGATCTGATTGCGATGCTTGACGTACGCGACCAGCGGAACGATCCAGGCAATAAACAGCAGCGGCAGGCTCACCCAGAACCAGGGCAGCAGCCACAACAGAATCTGCGCGACCAGAAAGCTGAAAAACGCAATCAGGGTCCAGCGCTTGTAGTCGAGCTTCAGCGCGTGCCCGTCCTGGCTCATCCAGTCAACGCTGCGCACCCAGAACAGGAAGACCAGCCAGGCCAGCAGGATCTTGATCCAGTTGAGATAAAAGCCTGGCCCGTACGGAAACTTGGTAACCGTGTTTGGCGCGAGCCCCGGATATTCCGGGAATCTTCCGAAGTCCGACTGCGCGCAGACCGGCGAAGCGAAAGCGGCCACACAAACTGCCGCCAGTAGCAGAATGAACAATCGTTGCATTACAGAATCCCAGGCGTGCGGACGCTAATACCCTTGAGCGCCATCTTCAAAGCGTCCACGTTCGGGGCCACCTCGAACGCCGTGGCCCGGTCGATCAAATCGTCATCGACCAATTGCTTCAAGCTCATCGTGAAGTCTTGCATTCCTTCTTTGGCGCACATCCGCACGGCGTCTCCCAGCTTTTCATCGTGCTCTTCCAGGATCAACTTCCGGATCGTGGGGTTGAACGTCATGATCTCGACGGTTGGCACCCGGCCGACGCCCGGCTTGATCGAAGGCAGCAGCTTCTGGGCAACGATCCCCTTCATGTTCATCGCGATGGCGCTGCGCAGCGACTTGTGCATGGCCTGCGGAAACAAGTCGAGAATACGACCGATCGTCGACGCCGCGCTCGACGCGTGGATCGTTCCGAACACCAAGTGGCCCGTTTCCGCGGCGTGAATTGCCGTCATGAACGTCTCTTCATCGCGCATTTCGCCCACCAGCATCACGTCCGGGTCTTCGCGGACGGCGTGCTTCATGGCGATGCCGAAGTCTTTCACGTCCAGGCCGATCTCGCGCTGGTTGATCAGACATTTATCTTCCGTGAAGACGAATTCGATCGGGTCTTCGAGCGTCAGGATGTGCTTGCGATAGTTCTGATTGATCCAATTCAACATCGACGCGATCGTCGTGCTTTTGCCAGAACCCGTCACGCCGGCCAGCAGCACCATCCCTTGATAGTGCTTACAAAGCTCGACCATCACCGGCGGGAGAAACAGCCCCTCGAAGTTGGGAATCTTGTTATTCACGCGCCGCGCAACCATGCCGATATGGCCCAGTTGCTGCAACAAGTTAACCCGGAACCGCCAGATAACCCCATCGACGTCGACGGTGTGCGCAAAGTCAGCGCCCCCTGTTTCGTCAAAGACGCGGCGATTGCGCTCATTCAACAGCGGAATGCACAGCCGGACCATCTCCTCGTCCATGATCGGCCCGCGATTCATCGGCCGCAGCGTGCCATTGACGCGAATGATCGGCGGTCGTTCCGCTTTGAGATGAAGATCGCTCCCGGAGAGCTTCACCAAAGCGCGAAACAGCTTATCGATCTCGTAGTCCTCGCGGACCTTGATGTATTTTTCTGTTCCAGCAACTGTGGCCATATCTACACTGCTCTTCCTGCAAGTCCCTGCCGCAAAACGCTTAGGCGGCGCGAAGCCGCACGGGAATACCCCGCGCAGCCATTATTTGCTTGGTCTGCTCGATGGTGAATTGCCCAAAATGAAAAATCGTGGCCGCCAGCGCCGCGTCGGCGTGGCCCAACTGAATGGCGTCGGCCAGATGCTCCGGCCGCCCGGCGCCGCCACTGGCGACGACCGGAATCGACACGGCCTGACTGACCGCGGCGGTGATTTCCAAATCGTAGCCGTCGCGCGTGCCATCGGCGTCCATGCTGGTCAGCACGATTTCTCCGGCGCCCAGCTCCTCGACCTGGCGAGCCCACGAGACCGCTTCCAGCCCGGTGCTGACGCGGCCCCCATTGATATGTACCTCGAAGATCGTCCGACCGTCGCGAACGACTCGTTTGGGATCGATATTGACCACAATGCACTGGCTGCCGAAGCGCCGCGCCGCCGCCCGCACAAATTCCGGATCCTTGGGCGCCGCGGAATTGATCGAGACCTTGTCGCAGCCGGCGTTCAGCAGTTCGCGAATGTCATCCAGCGTGCGAATGCCTCCGCCAACGCAGAGGGGCATGAAGATCACCTCGGCCGTCCGGCGCACGACATCGAGCATGATCGCCCGACCTTCGTGGCTGGCGCAAATATCAAGAAACACCAGTTCGTCGGCGCCCTCGGCCTCGTAGCGCGCAGCGACCTCGACCGGGTCGCCGGCGTCGCGCAGGTTCACGAAATTGGTCCCCTTCACGACGCGACCACCATCGACGTCGAGGCAGGGAATGACACGTTTGGCGAGCATGGATTGCTGACCGCCGCTGTTCCGGAAGATGTGGGGACCGCGGGGCCCGGCCTGAACCGGGCCAACAAGCCCTAAAACTGCACTGTAAGCCAACTAAGGTCGACGGTCAACGTGCGCCCCGAACGGCCGCCGAGGGCCTGAGTTCCTTCGCCAAGGGAACCGTAGAGAGACACACGAAAGAAATCGTTCCGAACCAAAATCCGCAAGATTTTACTTGCCTATGCCGATTGGCATACCTACATTGAATATCGTGCATTGGATGGGAAGACGCGATTCATCAAGCGTGTGACTTAACCTGCACCGGAAGCATTGGTAGTGATGCAGTGGGCTTCCAGTCCACTTAACCAGGCGCAACTCCTGGCCGGCGCTCTTCAACTCATCTCCACCGAAGTGTCCAGCGGCCGATGCCTTCCGGCTGAGCGGGCACACGCTCGGTCCTGTGTCGGACCCTTCCTACTCTCTCCCTGATCCAGCGGCCTAGGACAGGCGGAGACGACGTCGCCGCGCACTGCATCTGTTGTGCGTTCCCGATCGCCGGGCTGCGGGAGCGGCCCTTCACGAGCCTCGATCGGCATCGGCGTCTTCGTCGCAGACATCGGCTGGTCGGCGATCAGCCGGACCTGCCAGATTTGGGGGGGCGAAACCATTGCCTGCCCAAACCGTCCGACCTCACGGAAGCCACGGCATTACCGTTACAAATCGGTCAGCTAGTAGCGTTTTTGGTCTTTTCAGACGTACAGTTAAATAGCAAAGCCCTCGGTGGGCTTTTCCCTCAACACGCGGAGGTGTTCCATGAGGTTTTTCAAGTTTGTAGTTGTGAGCACAGGCGTTGCGGCGATTGCGATTGCCGCGCTCGTTACCCAGGCCAACGCCGCCGATGGCCAAGCGGCCACCACCAAGGCGCCAGCCGCCAAGGTCCAGACGCAAGCGCCAGCCACTGCCGTTCAACCGGCTCAGGCTGCTGCGCCACGTCGCACGTACCGCAGCTATTCGTATGAGCCGCAGTACAACAACAATGGCAACTTCGGTCGAACCTACCGTGGACCGACTTGGGCCCGCGCTGATTCGAAAGTGAAGTTCCGCTACGGGTCGTATCCGTACTAAACGACGGATTGCGGCAACCATGTACAAGCCGGAGCGAATTCTGGACGCTCCGACTTGGGAAACAAAAACGCCACGAGTCAGCATCGATGAGACTGACTCGTGGCGTTCTCTTTTGGAACCGCATCCCTGCGATTGAACTCTAGCGTTTGGCCGACTGCCCCGATCGGCCAATTGCGCTGTTCGACTACGCCGATCTTTTCGGCGAAACCGATCGGCTACTCCATTGCCGCAGCGCCAACGACTTCTGCAACCGGAATGACCTTCGCCTCGGTCGCGGCTTTCGCCACCGTCGTGTCGGCAGTCACGGTCTTTTGATCTGCAACGTTCTTCGTGGCGGCCTTCTTAGCCGCTGCGATCTTGCTGTCGGCCACGTGTTTGCGCCAATCGCGTTCCAGATGACGGACACTTTCGATTTTGTAGATTTCGCGCAGGGCAACGTCATAACCGCGCGACGTCGCGAGTTCGACCATGGCAACAAGTTGTTCGCGCGTGCCGATCGTGGTCAGATAGTTCACCAGCGACGCGCTCTGTCCGTAAAACGCGCCCATCCGCTGCGGTTGGGGATAACCCCCGAGCGTCAATATTTCGGCCAGCGGAAAGTGCGCGCCAGACCCCAGGGCCGCGTGCAAATCGACGGCATGCCGCTCTCGCTTAGCCGGCGTGTCAGCCAGCATCGCCATCCCTTCGTCGGCCCAGTGCGGAATGGCGACCGCGATGAACCGATCCGCCAGCACGACGTGGGTCAGCTCGTGCGTCAGAGCCGCGTCGAACCAGTCAGCCCGGTCGCCGCGGATGTCGATTTTACGAGTGGTGATTCGGTCCTTTTCGAAGTCGACCAGGGCCGATCCGGTAGTCGCAGCAGCGCCACGCCCGACGGCCTGCAAGTACGCCGCGCTCGTGGCGTGCAGCACGATCTGGCATTTTGGTTTCCAAGCCTTGGCCGTGCTACCTGGCAGCCAGGCTTCTTGTAGCTCGGCGCGGGCTTTCTCGAGCGCGGCGCCGGTGTCTGGATCGTAGCGATAGTTGACCGGGCGGCAGATCGAAAAGTTCTCGGTCTCTTCGATCAACCAATTGCCGTGGCGAACGGCAGACTTCGTCGAGTCCGCAACGATGCCTTGGGCGTTCTTCGCGGAAGATGATTGCGACGAAGGTGCTTCACCGCGGCTGTGGGCCGTCACGATCAACACGCAGGCCAAGCCGCAAATCGCGCGGATCGTTCGCAATGGCATCGACGCTCCCCCCCGGGCAGCCAAAAGGAAAGGAAGGCATCCCTGCCGGGGGCTCAGGCGAGCGCCCGCCGCCGCGATCCGTGCGACGTTGGAGACTGCCTAAATACAAACGGCGTGCCGCGAAGCCGCCGTAATGTTGCTGCTAGCGTCAAAGGGTATTGCTGCGCAAAGAGTTACGCGCGATGTTGTTTTTTAGAAAAGGCCGCGAGCCCGAATATTCGGCACGGTTTTGCCTAAGCGCCAGGCAAGCCCTGCCGCGCCGCCGCGCGGCAATATGCTGGCAGATCGCGCCCGTAATAGGGCGAAATGAGAAGCAACGCCGTGTGCCACTGGCTCTGCCAGTGCCGTTCCTAGAACGCGGTCATTTCGCGGTGCCGCTGGCCCCGCCGTTGTCTCGCCAGCGCTGTACGGTCAGCGCCAACTCAATCGTCTTCGGCTCGTCATGCAGCGCGCCGTAATACCACAGCGCCTGCGCGACTTCCGGGTAGTTCACGTCCTTGGGCTTTCCAGAATCAGGCGAGAGCTCTTTGCCGACCCCCGTGCGAGTGTTTCCTTCGACGATCACCTCGCCGGTCGGCTTGATCCGTGTCCGCTGCCACTCCATGGCGGTCTTGATCGCCGCGTCGAGTTCTTCGTTCGGCAAATAGAGCGACAGATGCTGCCCCATCAAGATCGAGACGGCGTTGTAGCTCGAATCACGACCGTCGCGCTCGACAAACACTCCGTCCTTATCCCGCCGCGCCAGCGCCGCTTTGACCAACTGGCTCGACGATTGTTTCATTTTTTCATCGTCCAGCACGATCCCGCACAGTCCAAACGCCTTTGCCGCAATCAGCAGCCGGTTGGCTGTGTGGCCGACTTTGACCAGGATCGTCGGGTAACCCCGCTGAATGAAATCGCACGCCTTACGCAAGTGTGGCGTGAGCGCGGCGATGCGCTCGCGAAAGTGCGGCTCAAGCGGCGAGGCTTGCACGACCAGAATCGCGCGCCCCAGCTCTTGCAGAAAGAAGTACATGTTCTCGACGCGAATCGAGTAGACCGTGATCGCCGCGTCGCCCGGCTGGCCGCCCCCCTTGAGTCCGCCATCTTCGACCTGCGTCGCAAACGTCGCCTCGATCGATTTCCAGGCATCGTCGGCGCGCTCCTTGTCGTTCTGGACGGCGGCCGCCGTCAGGTAGCGGGCGCCACCTCGGCCCAGCACAATCGTGCCGATCTTCTCGGGCTGCAGTTTCAGCAGGATCTCCTTCGGCATCGTTTGCAGCAGTTCGTACTCTTTGGGAATCGGCTCCGCTGCACAGCCCTCATCTGGTTCGCTAACGCGAACCACCTTCTCCCCAGGGGAGAAGGATTTCATCGTCTCGCTCCGGGCGCTTTCGGCGCCAAGTACAAAGAACGAGAACACCACCGCCAGCCGGAGATAAATCGTTGGTCGCATCGGAATCACTTACTCTGCTGGAAATCTTCAACCACTCGCCGGCACTTTGGCAGCGAGCCCAAAAATGTCGTGCCGTACGGCTTGGTCAACACACGTGAATCGAGGATTACGACCGTGCCATGGTCCAGCTTCGTGCGGATGAGTCGGCCAAAGCCTTGCTTCAGCTTAAGCACCGCCTCGGGCAATTGGTAACCACGAAACGGATCGCCGCCGGTTTCTTTGATCGCGTCGAGCCGCGCCTCAAGCAACGGCCGGTCTGGCACGGTGAACGGTAGCTTGGTGATGATCACCGTTTGCAGGGCCTCGCCCGGCACATCGACCCCCTGCCAAAAGCTATCGGTCCCCAGCAGCACGCCGCGCGGATTTTCTTTGAACCGCTCCAACATCTGGGTCCGCGGCTCGCCGTCGGCCTGCGAGTAGAGCGCCAAATTCTGCTCGGCCAGCCAGGGAGTTAGTTCCATCGCCGCGCGGCGCAACGCCTCGTAACTCGTGAATAGCACGAACGCGTGGCCGTCGCTGCGGGCCACATAACGCCGGATCATTGCCGTGCAAGCCCGCTCGAACTGGTCGCGCGCTGTGTTCGGATCGGGCATCCCGCGCACCGTGATCAGCGCCGCCTGCTGTTGATAATCGAACGGGCTGCCAAGGCTGTGCGTGTCGACCTGGGTGAGACCAATCCGCGATTTGAAAAAATCGAACGACGAGCTTTCACCCACGGCCAATGTGGCGCTGGTCATGATGACCGAGTCGACCTTCTCGAACAGCTCCGCGCGCAGCACCGGCCCAACGTCGATCGGCGCCGCGGCCAAAGACGTGACCGGCCTCCGCCCTGCGCGGACGTCGACCCAATAGACCGTTCCGTCCATCCGCTGTGACAGCCAATCGTCGAGCTGACCAGCTAGGCCTTGCAGCCGCTCGGCGGCCGCCTGAAAATCCTGGCGCTGCTCGCGATCGGTTATGCTTTCGCCATGACTGCGAACCATGCGGGCCAGCTTCAGCAAGCCTGGCGTAAGGCTATTGTCGACGATACCGACGATATTCACTCGCCCGTTGCGGCCGCCGCTCAATTCTCGCCACTGCCGGAGCGAATCAAAAAACTCGTCCGAAGCGAATCGGCAGGCTAGCACTTGCTGCTCAGCGTCTGCCAGACGATTGCCGACCAGCAGGCCGCGATTCGTCCGATCGTTGTAGAGCTTGTTGAGGATGTACTCGATGTGACCAGAGCGGATCTCGAGTCCCAGGTGGTCGCCGGCCACGGCTTCCATATTGTGGGCTTCGTCGAAGACCACTGCGTTGTAATCCGGCAACAGGCTCGCCCCCTGCCGGCGGAGCGCGAGGTCACTAAACAGCAGCGCGTGGTTGACGATCAGGATCTGCGCCCCCTGCGCGCGGCGCCTCGCCTGATAGTAGAAGCACGAGCCGTACGTCGGGCAGTCGCGGCCCATGCAGTTGCCGTGATCGCTCTGGGCCTCGTCCCACACAGTGGCGAGTGGACGACGCGGCAGGTCCGCCAATGAACCGTCACTGGTCTCCTTCGACCAGGCCGTGATGTCCCGTAAGGCCTTGAACTCGGCTTCTTCGCGAAAGAGATGCCCTGCTCGGCCGACCGCGTTGTTCAACCGGCGGCGGCTCAAATAATTGTGCCGGCCCTTGACCAGCACCGCGCTGAATTCGAGAGGAATCACAGCGTTCAACAAGGGCAGGTCCTTGTGGACCAATTGCTCTTGAAGCGAAATCGTATGCGTCGAAATGACGATGCGCTTGACCGGCGGATTCTCGCAGGCAGTCGCCAAAATCGCCGGGACAAGATAGGCAAAACTCTTGCCGACGCCGGTGCCGGCCTCGACGATCAGATGCCGACGCTTGCCGAGCGCGTCGAACACGGCATCGGCCATCGCGATCTGCTGCGGGCGAGATTCGTAGCGCTCCAACCGGGCCGCGATCCGTCCAGTCGGCCCAAGAATATCACCCGGCTTCATTGTATTGGTTCAATGCTGACGCATCGGGTGAGGTGGTGGCGAATGTAGGGTACGCACTCCGTGCGTACCAAGTTTGACAATCGATCCAGCAGCTTGGTACGCACGGGGCGCCTACCCTACAGGTCACCACTTAGCGTGGTTTTTGCTGTGTGATCACGCCCTGCTCGGGGCTGCTGGCCGTGGCGTAGAGCTTCTTCGGAATCCGTCCGGCCAGGTACGCCAGGCGACCGGCTGTTGTGGCGGCGCGCATCGCGCGAGCCATTGCCAGTGGATCCGAAGCGCCGGCAATGCCCGTGTTCAACAGCACGCCATCCACGCCCAGCTCCATGGCAATCGTCACGTCGCTCGCGGTGCCAACGCCAGCGTCGACGATCACCGGGTAATCCGGGTCCCCTTCCTTGAGATACTCCAGACAAATCCGAATGTTGTTGGGATTCAGCACCCCCTGCCCCGACCCGATTGGGCTACCGGCCGGCATCACGCTTGTCGCGCCAGCGTTCTTCAATCGGCGGGCGACGATCGGATCGTCGGTCGTGTAGCAGAGGACCTGAAAGCCTTCGGCCACCAACTTCTCAGTCGCTTCGAGCGTGCCGATCGTGTCAGGCAGCAATGTCTTTTTATCGGCCAGGACTTCCAACTTCACCCAATCCGCGCCGGGGTTCTCAATGCCCAGTAGGATCTCACGCCCTAGCCGCGCGACGCGAATGGCGTCGTCGGCCGTGAAGCAACCGGCCGTATTCGGCAGCAGCGTGTAGCGCTGCGGATCGATGAAGTCGAGGATGTTGCGACCGGCCGAATCGACCAGTCGCTCGCGACGGACGGCCACGGTAATGCAGTCCGCGCCCGAGAGGGCCAGCGCCTCGGCCATCACTTCGTACGTGGTGTATTTGCCGGTGCCAACGATCAGTCGGCTGGCCAGCGTGTGCGTGCCTAGCCGTAGCGGTGTCTCAGTGGCGGACTCCGGCAGCGCGACGCCAGCAGTGACCGTAGTAGAAGCATTGGGCATAGCGACTATCCTCCTCCGACGAGCGAGACAATTTCGACTCGATCGCCGTCAACTAGCGTTCTGGCGGTATGCGTGGCGCGGGGCGAAAGCTCGAGATTGATTTCGACCGCCACCATTCGTGGCGAGAGATTCAGTTCTTCGAGCAACGCGGCCACGGTCACCCCGGCCGGTATCTCGCGCGGCTTCCCATTACAGATGATGGTCATCGATTCGCTCATGAGACAACCGGCCCCAATGGGGTACACCTCTTGTGGGCGCGGGGGCCTGCCGAGAGGAAACGACGCCAGGAAAGGCAACGAGTAGCAGAACCGCATTCTAGCGCCGCCGCGCGCGACGGGTCAACCGGGGGGCAGGGCTCGGGACATCCCCTAGGGTTGCGTTGCTGGCATCGCGTCCGGTGACTGCCTGGAAGGGGACGGGTTATGCTCGAACTGGCAATTCGGCAGCGCCAACTTCATTGCCTGGACTTGCCTATGGGTAACAGGCGCCCAATTAAGTCGAAGGCGCTTCAATTTAGTCAGCCCCTTTGTCGGCAATGCCGTAGCAGTTTGGCGTTGCAGAATTAGGGCCGATGTCGCGTCAGTCAAAGGTGATCGCCGCCCAACCAAGCCAAAGGTAAAGGCCGAGTGGACAGCCCGCGAAGACTCCTACAAAAAACCCAGCTTGTGCTCTGTCACACAAAATTCCGAAGGAGTAGCAAACCCCGAACGGAATTCCCATGAAACACAGCAGCATTAGCAGGGGCGTCGAGCTCTCTGCGGGTGGCGCCCTTCTAACATAGAAGTAGGCGGCAAGCGGAATGGTCAGGAAGGCGATTGCCACTGCCGCTCTTCGCAGTCTGAACTGAAACCAGCGGCGGCGGTGTGTGGTGGGTTCGGTCATTCCAGATTTCCAGGCGTCCCTGGCAGCTCCGGAAAGCTCGGTCCCTCAGGATGGGCGTTTCGGGAGGGACAGAATTCTCGAAGTGCTTACTCGTCGGCTGACTTTATGCGCGAATTATCGACGATGTTCACCTCGGCTTCGGGAAATAGTTTTTTCGCGCGGGCAATGCCATCAACGTTGTCCCTATGAAGCGTTATCCAGATGAGCGCCTTGTCCCCTAGCATTCGCCTCCAGAATGAAATCGGGCCATTTGGGTTAGTTAAATGCGGCTTCCCTGTCATGAGGCCGCCGTAGTAAATGGCATTCCAATCATTTAGAAACGCCGCTCGCTCTCGGATGAACTTCAGTTCCCAACCAAGCCACACCGCGAAGATCGTCACCGACACGAACAGAGTCCGCAATCCGAATTGAAACCAGCGGCGGCGGTGTGAGGCGTTATTCATTGAACGTCCGATTGCAATCCATCCACCATGTTAATGTCCGCCAGGACACTTTCCACGCGACAAATGCGGCCAGGGCAAAAATTGGCCCAAGTAGTCGAGGATTCGGTCCATATTCCTCCGCCCACTGGTCACCATCAAAGTCAATTTGAAACGTCATTGCGAATAGCGTCGGGGTCTGCCGGGGTTCGGAAGGATCAACTACTTCGCCATTTTGCGAAATCGCGCCGTAGTGGACCACTTCCACGAAGTAGGGCCTGAGCGCCAATCCCCAAGCGAGGATTGCCACGAATACGAACCAAGTCCGTAGTCCGAGTTGATACCAGCGGCGGCGGGGTGAGTTGCGCATCATTTGTCGAAGTACTCGGTCGTGTCTCAAGACCGCGTCGGTCGGCAGACACCGGCAATTCTATCGATTCGTGTAAACGCCCGCCTCTACGACCTCAGCGGCCATTCGCTCATCATTGGTGACGAATCTTCAAGCAAAGCGATCAAATGGAGACCGTGCGGCCGTTTCGCACGCTGAGGAAGGAGTTAGCCAGCGCATGGGAAAACCGCTTGTCGGCAATTACAATAAAGGATTGCCCTGCAGCTACTATCCCCTTCCAGTCGTCGTGCTTGCATGGATTCTATCAGGTCATTTGGCCGAGCATTCCTCGTGGCAGTGGCAGCCGTGGCGTGCGTCGAAGTCGTTCGACGCTTCGCGATTGTTCCGTTGGTTGGCGTTGATGCGCCGTTGATGACATTCCTACTGGCGGTCATCGCGGCCGCCTGGTTTGGCGGTCTGACGCCGGGGCTGTTGGCGACTGCGCTGGGCGCCGTGGTCGGCCTCTATGTGTTCATGAGCACCAGGGATCTGTTGGCCATCCCGCTCAGGTTTCAGTCCAGAGTCCTTTCGTTTGTCGTTCTCGGCGCATTCATCAGTTGGGCGTTCGGCTTACTGCGCACCAACCGGCTGCGCATGATCGAGCGGCAACGAGAGCTCGAAGAGAAAACCAGGCAGCTCGAACACGAGGTGCACGAACGTCGCAAGGCCGAAGACGCCGAACGCCAGCGACGCGACGAACTCGCCACCGAGTTCGATCGCCGCAAAGCCGCGGAACAGGCCGTCCGCGAGCGCGAAGAACGAATGCGGATGGCCATCGAATCGGCCGATATCGGCACCTGGGACCTGAACGTGCTGACCGGCGAGCGCAACTGGTCCGATCGGGCAAAGGAAATGTTCGGCTTGCCGGTCGACGCCGACGTCTCGAACGTCTCGTACCTCGATCGCATTCACCCGGAAGACAAGGAACGCGTCAGTCTGGCCGTGCAAAGCGCGCTCGATCCCACGACAAACGGCCGTTACGAAGTGGAGTGCCGGCTGCTGCAGCCCAGTCAGGCCGTGGGCTGGTTTGTCGTCAAGGGGCAGGCGTTCTTTGATGGCGAGGGGGCGAACCGCCGGCCGATTCGCTTCATCGGCACCGTGATGGAAATAACCGAACGCAAAAAGGCCGAACAGGCGATCCGCCAGGCCGAGGAGAAATTCCGGCTCTTGGCTACGCACGCACCGGTAGGCATCTTCCATACCGACGAGGCCGGACGCTGCCTGTTCGTCAACGACGCCTGGTGCTCGATCGTTGGCGCAACCTCGGAGGAGGCCCAAGGAGATGGTTGGGCGAAGTTCCTGCACGCTGACGATCGGCGGCGTGTCGTCGCGGAATGGAAATATGCAGCGCAGCACCGCGTCACTCAGCTCACAGAGTTTCGCTTTGCGAATCCAGCGCGCGGCACCCGCTGGGTCATTGCCTCGGCCGCGCCACTCGTCGATGAAGCCTCGAACGTAACTGGGTATGTCGGCACAGTGGTCGACCTTACCGATCGAAAAAAAGTCGAAGACGTGGTGCGGGCCGAAGAAGCGCGGCTGCGATCGATCCTCGATAACACGCCGGCCGTGATCTCGCTGAAGGATCTCCACGGGCGTTATGTGCTGGTCAACCGCGGCTGGGAAGAAGTCTACGGCGTAAGCAATGACCAGATCGTTGGCCTGACAAACCACGACCTGCTCGGCATGACGACGTCTTGTCATATGTCGCCGAGGATCGCCGATCAGTTTGTCCAGTTGGAACAGCAAGTGGTCGCGACTGGCGCCCCGATCGAATTCGAAGATTCCGCGCCGGACGGTCCTGATCAAAAGATCTTCGGCACGGTGAAATTTCCGATCACCGGCCCGAGCGGATCGATCACCGGAGTAGGCGGAATCTCGCTTGACGTCACCGAACGCCGCAAGGCCCTCGACTCGCTCAAGGTAGAGCAGGAGTTGATGCAACAGACGCTCGAAATGCAGGATCACGAGCGGCAGGTGATTGCCTACGAAATTCACGACGGCTTGATTCAATACGCCGCCGGGGCGCTCATGCAGTTGGAATCAGTGCGACGCCTGACCGATCCGAAGCAAGTCACCGAGACCGTCAACAGCGCGGCCGAAGCCCTGCGCCGCGCCGTGGAAGAAGGCCGCCGGATCATGAACGGTATCCGCACTCCGGTCCTCGACGATCTAGGCGTAGTGGCGGCGCTAGAGCAACTGATTCAGGAAGAGGATCGGGCGCACGTCCGCGTCGACTTCGTCAGCCATCGGGAACTGGATCGAATGGATCCGCGAATTGAAGAAGCCATCTATCGAATCACGCAAGAAGCGCTAACGAATATTCGCAAGCACAGCGGGGCCCATAGCGTCCGTGTCGAGCTGGAGCGCCGAGGGGACCGGGTTCATCTCGAAATTCGCGACTGGGGACGCGGTTTTACGCCCAAGAATGGCGCCACGGTCACGTACGGTCTCAAAGGCATGGCCGAACGAGCCCGCATCGTCGGCGGGCTATGCCAGATCGAAAGCCGGCCCGGTAATGGGACCCGCGTGGTGGCTGATTTGCCGTACCAGGTAAGAGAGCCACAGGCGGAATGAACACCAGACGACTTCATTTCGCCCTAGCACCTTGCGCCGGTTTCTTCAGCCGATTTTCAAACGCCGCCGACAACGCGACGCAAGCAGCACGCTACTTCCGAAAGCGGCCAGCAAAATCGTCGCAGGCTCCGGAACCGGCGTTAACAAAAACGTCGCGTCGAAGAAATTGTACGAGCCATGAACCACGATCTGCCCGGCGTCATTGATGCCGGTGGCGTCAATCAATCGGACACCAGGAGTCGGCGGGATCAAGTCGTTCAGATCGAACATCTGACCGTTGTCCCAGAGAAACGCATGCAGGGAGGCATTGCCCGTCGTGTCGGACATGCCTACGACTTGACCACTGGCGTTGATGCCAAGTGCCAGGCTCGTAGATCCGCCTAGCGTGCCGAGATCGTGCATGACGCCATCATAGAGGAACGCATGGTTGATATTCTCGGCGACCTCGGCTGAGCCAACGACCAGGCCGTTGGAGTTAATGGCGCGGCCCTGACTTTGCTTTCCACCGGGTAACACTCCAATGTCGTGCATTACCCCATCATAAATATAAGCGTGGCTCTCCAAATCGCCCGCGATATTGGCGCTGCCGGTAATCCAACCATTATTGTTGATGGCCATGGCCGAACTATTCGTTCCGCCGAGCGTGCCAAGATCATGCATCGTCCCATCGTAGCGATAGGCGTGAGTCGCGGGGTTCTGAGGGGCGAAATTCGAAAGGCCGACGATTACACCGGAATCATTGATGCCATACGCGTAGGCGTTCGTTCCGCCGAGCGTCCCCAGATCGTGCATCGCGCCGTCATAATGAAACGCGTGGATGACGTTTTCCGCAACATACGACAAGCCGACGACTTGCCCGCTCGCGTTGATCGCTGAACCACTGGCGAAATTGCCCAACGTGCCGAGGTCGTGCATTGCGCCGTCGTAGAGAAACGCATGCGCTTGGTGGGAATACGTCGACCGGCCGGTCACCTCGCCAAGGGCGTTGATGGCGTAACCGTAGGTTCCGGAACCGCCTAGATTGGTGAGGGTATAGGCAGGAGCTGCGACCGAGAAAGATCCGCCAACGCACAGGAAGGCGATTGCGAAGCTAAGACTACGGACCATAGTTCTGCCCCTCGGATATTCACGGTCACTCAGGTTGAAATCGAAACAAGCGATTTCGCAAGCCTAGCAACGCGTTACTAGGCTTTCAAGAGAAAACCAGAAATTCCGCAGCAGGTTCTCATTGATTTTGCTTCCGCGCTACCACGCGGTGGAAGTGCAGATACACCTCGCGGTCGACAACGCGGCGGACACCTTCAACCAGGCAGTGCGGTTCATTGTCGCGCTGGCCCAGCCCAATGATATCTGCCAGCGGCATGCCAGGCGGGACCGTGAATGTCGATTGGTAGAGAATCTGATTTCCCGCGTCGAGCTCTGGCACGATAAAGTGGCACGTCGCGCCGTAAGTCAGCATCCGGCTGGCGTACGAATCATGATACGGCCGCAAGCCGGGGAAGCTCGGCAATAGTCCATGATGCAGGTTGATGATCCGCCCACCGGCAAACTTCCAGCAGGTCGCCGGCGGTAGCACCCGCATGTAGCGAGCCAGCACGATGTAGTCGACGTCGTGCTCGTCGCAGAGGGCGATGATCTGCTCTTCGTTCGGGTTCCCATTGCCATCGCCAACCATCTCGAACGGCGCGCCGAACTGCTCGGCCAGACCGCGGCAGTTGGGGCGGTTACCGATCACGATCGCGGCCTCGGCCTTGATCTGACCATCGCGAATCGCCCGCAGTAGCGCGAGCGGCGCCTCTTGCCGATACGTAGTGCAAATCGCGATACGCGGACGAGCAGCGCGCTCATCGGGCGACCAGACGCGGATCGAAAGGTTTTTCAGCTTGCCGATCTCTTGCATCGCACGGCGCAGCGCCGGCAGCTCTGCGGCCTCGAGTTCGATGCGGCAGAGCATCGCAAACACGCTCTCTTCGTCGTGATCGTACATCTGGATTTCGGAAATGTTGGCCCCCTGCCCCGTCACATAATGAATGATGGGGTCAGCCAGGCCGACATTGTCCGGACCAACGGCGGTGATAACGATTTGCATGCATGCCTCAAGGGAATTTCAGCCGCCGGAGAAAAACGCACCGCGGCGCCTGCACTAATATAGCCTGCGGAATGTGCGTTGTAGCGGTGATCGACGGGCGTGCGAGTCTCCCGCCGAGCAACAAGTACGACAAATCGAATGCGAAGAGACTTCACGCGGAGGCGCGGAGAACGCGGAGTTAAGAACGAAGTTCTGTATTTCTCCGCGTTCTCCGCGGCTCCGCGTGCGATAATATTCGTCGAAGGCCTTCGCACGACCGAGAGCGGCGCGTGGCTCGGCGGGAGCCTTGCCCCACTGCTGTGAACAAGCTAGCGACTCGCGATGTTGTTTTCTAGCATGATGTTACGGGGGACATCATCTGGGAGAGTGGTTGGATGGATGCCTTTGAGCGAGGTGCGTTGGCTCGTT
>Ga0268266_10001154_pt1 | contig 32763 bp, 28 predicted proteins | sample KBSS13metaG_FD_190356 | JGI IMG/M metagenome (GOLD analysis project Ga0268266, IMG submission 190356) | Switchgrass rhizosphere microbial communities from Kellogg Biological Station, Michigan, USA - KBS S1-3 metaG (SPAdes) (version 2) | ecosystem: Host-associated > Plants > Roots > Rhizosphere... | reverse complement strand
CGTGGCCCCGGCAATTGCCGGGAACACAGCTCCGGCCAAAACGGAGCATCCTGCCAATGTCGCCCTGATAAAAGACGACACGGGCTGGAGGTACGTGCACTTTCCCTCCAACCTGCGCCTTTATGTTTTTGACCGGGACTCTGCGGGACAGTCTGTCTGCAATCTCGGGTGCGATGGAGCATGGCCACCGCTCCGCGTCGGCAACGACGAAAAGCCGCTTGGCGATTGGACGATCATCGTCCGCTACGATGGAAGCCAGCAATGGGCCTATCTGGGCCATCCCGTTTATGGCCGCTTCCATGATTCGGTCGAGCAACCGTCAGGCGACGGAGTTGACGGTGCCTGGCATTTCCTTGAGCCGTAGGTCGGAGAGACGCGGATAGCCACGCATTTCGGGCGAGGCTATACGAAACCGCCCGCCGCCTACTGATTGTCTGCGGCGGGTGGAAGCGTGACTGATCAATAGCCGGGCGGCGGCGGCGGATTGGACTGCGACTGGCGGGCATAGGAATGCCGCGGCGGCGGAGGCGTCGTCGCGACGCCGGTGAGCGCGCCGGCCACACCGCCGACAACCGCACCCAAAGCGGCGCCATGACCGCCCCCGGCTGCCGCGCCGATCGCAGCACCGCCGGCCGCGCCGATCAGCGCGCCACCCGCGGCCCGCTGCAGCGGATCGCGGGTGTTGGTGCAGGCGGGCACAGCGGCGATGATCGCCAGGCCGAGCGCCACGGTCTTGAGAGAATGATTCATCGTTCAGATCCTGTGTTTTGACGCCGTTGGGGAACGTTATAACGGGAGCCAGAGTTCCCGCGAATTTCTTGGCAAATTTGTGGCGCGGTGCAGCCTGGGAAATGTCAAAGCTGTGACCGCTGCCGACACCTGGGAATAGGAAAGCGTGGATTCTTTTCCCGCAGCCTTTAGTCTCCGCACACGGCACAATGGGAAAGCGCCGCGAGCAGGGAGGAAGCATCATGACGGACTACGCGCAGCTTTTCATTGGCAGCCGCTGGGTCGAGCCGGCAGGCGATGCCCGCCTCGTCGTGCACTCGCCCGCAACCGGGGAAATCGTCGGGTCGGCGCCGGAGGCGACGGAAGCCGATATCGACCGGGCGGTCGCGGAGGCCAGGGTGGCTTTCGACTCGGGCCCCTGGCCGCGCATGGCGCTGGGCGAGCGGCTGGCGATCCTGCGACGGGTGCGCGACGATCTGGCCGGCCGGCTGGATGAGCTGAACCTGCTGTCGACGCGGGAGAACGGTGTCGCCATCGCGGTCAATTCCGGCGGCTCGGCGCTGGCCGTGCTGAATTTCTATATCGACGCCGCCGAGCGTTATCGGTTCGAGGAATCGCGCAACGGTGTGTTCGGCAATCGCGGCACGATCCTGCGCGAACCGGTCGGCGTCGTCGCCGGCATCACCGCCTGGAACGGGCCGCTGCTGCAGCTTATGGGCAAGGTGGCGCCGGCGCTGGCGGCCGGCTGCACCGTTGTTTTGAAGCCGGCGCCCGAGACCCCGCTCACCAGCATGGCGCTTGCCGAGGCATTCGAGCGCGCCGGCCTGCCGCCGGGGGTGCTGAGCATCCTGCCCGCCGGCCGTGAGGCGGGGCGGCATCTCGTTTCACATCCGGGGGTCGACAAAGTCTCCTTCACCGGCAGCCCGGCGGCCGGGCGCGAGATCGGCCAGATCTGCGGCGGCGCGATGAAGCGTGTGACCCTGGAGCTGGGCGGCAAGTCGGCCGCGATCGTGCTGGATGATGCCGACGCCGAGACGACATCGACCTTCGTCAGCCTGGGCTGCATGGCCTATAGCGGCCAGGCCTGCGCCGCGCTGACCCGGGTGCTGGTGCCGAGGGCGCGCTACGACGAATTCATCGACAGCCTGAGCAATGCGATCGGCCGACTGAAGGTCGGCGACCCGCGCGAGCCCGACACGATCATCGGCCCGCTGGTAGCCGAGCGCCAGCTGCGCCGGGTCGAGGACTATATCGCCTCCGGCGTTGCCGAGGGCGCGCGCATCGTGCGCGGCGGCGCGCGGCCGTCCAACCGGCAGGAGGGCTGGTATATCGAGCCCACCCTGTTCGCCGACGTGAGCAATGACATGCGCATCGCCCGCGAGGAGATCTTCGGCCCGGTCCTTTGCGCCATCCCCTACGACACGGAGGAGGACGCCATCGCGATGGCGAACGACAATGTCTACGGCCTGTCGGGCGCGGTGTTCGGCGCCGATACCGGCCGGGTCGAACGGGTCGCGCGCCAGCTTCGCACCGGCAGCGTCGGGCTGAATGCGATCGCCGGCGATGTCGGCCTGCCCTTCGGCGGCTTCAAGGCGTCGGGCGTCGGACGCGAGTTCGCGGACGAGACGTTCGATCACTTCACCGAAGTGAAGGTGCTGTCCCGCAACGACGCCGCCAGCTTCGGCGCCCTGAAGCTGGCCTGAGGCCCATGGCCAGGCATCAGCTGCTCGCCTTCACAAATCCGGTCGCCGGACGGGAGGAAGAGTTCAACCGCTGGTACGACGAGCGCCACGTTCCCGACCTTCTCGCCGTGCCGGGCTTCGTCTCGGCTCAGCGGTTCGCCCTGACCGATGCGACGGGCCAGGGTAAGCCGGGCTGGACCTATCTGGCGCTCTATGAGCTGGAAACCGACGACCCGGACGCGCTGATGGCGGAGGTCCGGTCCCGCCTCGGCACCGATTCGATGCCGGTCAGCGACACGCTGGACCCCAAGACGGCGGGCGGCCTGGTCGCGACAGCGCTGACCGCGCGGGTCATGGCGAAGAATGGCTGAGGTCAAGGACCGGGTGAGCCCGGAGGAATGGCAAACGCGGGTCGATCTCGCCGCCTGCTGCCGCCTGGTCGATCTATACGGCATGACCGACATGCTGGGAAACAACGTGACCGCGCGTGTGCCGGGCGAACCGGATCATTTGCTGATCAACCCGCTGGGCCTGCTCTATGACGAGGTCACCGCCTCCAGTGTGGCCAAGATCGACATGGATGGGAACGTGGGGTCGGAGGGATCGGGGGGCGGCGTAAACCAGGCCGGCTTCGTGATCCACGGTGCCATGCACAAGGCGCGCGCTGACGTGAACTGCGTCATCCACACCCACACGCCGGCCGGCATGGCGGTCTCGGCCCTGGAATGCGGCCTGCTTCCAATGGCGCAGAGCTCAATGCGCTTCACCTCGGTCGCCTATCACGACTTCAACGGCCTGTCGCTCGACGTCGCCGAGCAGGCGGTGCTGATGACGGAGCTGGGCGACGCCGACGTGATGATCCTGCGCAATCACGGGCTGCTGGCGATGGGAGCGACGATCGCCGCCGCCTTCGACACGATCTATCGGCTGGAACTCGTCTGCAAGGTGCAGCTGGCCGTGCTGTCCACGCACGCCCGGATGCGCAAGCTGCCCGAAACGGTGATCGAGGACACCAAGGCGCTCTACAAGCAGTATGTCATCCCCCACGCCGGCAAGCGCGAATGGCCGGCTTTATTACGCAAGCTGGACCGCATCGACCGCAGCTATCGAGATTAGGCCCGCACCGAATACCTGACATTAGGTCTAGCGCAGAGTTGGCGTCGAGCGGCCGAAAGATATTGCAGCCTTCGTTCAATCGAAGGCGTATCGTCTCGCCTACGCGGTGTGAGGCGGCACACGCCGCGATCATGCCGGTTGTCTCTGGAGGCGGGGGCGATGGTGCTGCAGAGCATTTCCAAAGAAGCGGATGATACGGCCCGCGCCCTGAAGGCCGTGGTGCCGCCGCTTCTCTTCGGCATCCGGCTTTGGGGGTCCGTCTGCCTTGCCCTCTATACCGCCTTCGCGCTCGAGCTGAACGATGCCTACTGGGCCGGCACATCAGCAGCGCTGGTGTGTCAGCCGCATCTCGGTGCCTCGCTGCGCAAAGGCTGGTACCGCTTGATCGGCACGGTGGTCGGCGCGGTTTTCATCGTTGCGTTGACCGCCTGCTTCCCCCAGAACCGCGTTGCCTTCCTTATCGGCCTGGCCGTGTGGGGCGGTGTGTGCGCCTTCACTGCCACACTGCTGCGCAACTTCGCAGCCTATGCCGCGGCGCTCGCCGGCTTCACCGCTGCGATCATCGCCGCCGATCAGCTCGGGGCGGTGGGTGGGCTGAACGCACAGGCGTTCACCCTCGCGGTGGCCCGTGTCTCGGAGATTAGTATTGGGATCCTCAGCGCCGGCGTAGTTCTCGCCGTGACCGATCTCGGCGATGCGCCGCGGCGGCTCGCGCGGCTTTTCGCGGACCTGATGAACACAATCGCCGACGGCTTTACCGGCACGCTGGCTTCGGGTGGGACGAATTTCGAACGGACGCAGCCGGTAAGGCGCGATCTTACGGCACGGGTGATCGCGCTCGATCCGGTGATCGACGAGGGTCTCGGCGAGTCGCCTCACCTGCGATATCATTCGCCGGTGCTGCAGAACGCCGTCGATGGGCTGTTCGGCGCACTGGGGGGCTGGCGGGCCGTATCGTTGGCTCTGTTCCAAACGCCCGAGACAAAGGTGCGTCAGATGGCAGCCGCCATCCTCGACCGGATGCCGCGGGAGCTTCGCTTCCTGCCCGAAGGCCGTGATCCTGCCCGCGGTGTGGCATCTGTTGCCGATCTGCGCCGAGCCTTGGGCCGGGCAGTACGCAGGCTTCTCGCCCTGCCGGCCGAAACGCCGTCCCTCAGGTTGCTGGCGATGCAGACTGCGGAGGTGCTGCTCGGCCTTTCCCGCACCCTGGATGGTTTGGCCGTACTGAATCAGGCCGAGCAGCCGGCGCCGCACGGACGGGGGTTTCGCTTGCGCCCGCCCGACTGGCTCCCCGCCGCCCTGAATGGTGTGCGCGCCGTATTGGTCATCGGCGCCGCCGCGGTTTTCTGGATCGTGACGGAATGGCCGAACGGCGCTTCGCTCATCGTCTGGACCTCCGTGGTCGTCATCCTGTTCGCCCCACGCGCCGACCAGGCCTATGAAGGCGCGGCTCAGTTCACGGTCGGCAACATGATCGCCGTGGTGTTGGCAGGAATCGTCGCGTTTGCGGTTCTCCCGCAGATGCAGACGTTCGCCGGGTTGGCTGTCGCCCTCGGTCTATATTTGATCCCGTCCGGCGCGCTTATGATGCAGCCTTGGAAACCGGTGATGTTCCTCGCCATAACAGCGCAATTCGTTCCGCTGCTCGCGCCCACGAACCAGGAGAATTACGACACCGCCCAATTCTATAACGGGGCTTTGGCCCTGTGGGCAGGCAGCACGCTAGCCGCGTTCTCGTTCCGGCTGATACCACCGCTGCCACCTGCCTGGCGGGCGGCGCGGCTGCTGCGGCTCACCCTGCGCGACCTGCAGCGGCTGGCGATCTCAAGGACCCCGACGAGGCTGACGGATTGGCAAAGCCGCATCTACGGACGGCTCGCGGAGCTGCCGGGACAGGCTACGCCGCTGCAGCGGGCCCAGCTCGTTGCCGCACTTTCGGTCGGCACCGCGGTCATAAAGCTTCGTCGCATCGACTGTCCCGGCGAAGCCAATGCCGAACTCCAGCGCGCCCTTGGGGCTATTGCCGGCGGCAACGGCCAGGCCGCGGTCGCGCGCCTTGCCGCCATGGATCGATTGCTCGCGACGGCTGTGGACACCACGCCGGCGATGCTTCGGGCCCGCGCCTTCATTCTGCTGCTGTCGCAAGCGCTCGATCATCATCCCGAATATTTCAACGTGGCCACCACATGAGATTCGCTGAGGTCAATCTGCTTGGAGTCTATGTCGCGCCGATCTTCGTGATGATGCTTGCGGCCTGGCCGGCCACGATGATCGTCGAACGGCTTGCCGTACGCTTCGGCCTGATCCGGCACATCTGGCATCCATTCCTGTTCCTGATCGCCGTATATATCGCAATTCTTTCGTCGATCGTGCTTCTGGTGAAAGGGTGGTGAGATCATGACGCCCGAAACGATGAGGAAGTCCGAACAACTGCCCCAAGCGCGCGCGCCTGCCGCTGCGCCGCCTGAGCCAAGCCTCGGCGTCTCGCCACGGCGCCGGCGTGTGCTGCCGGTTCTTCTCACGCTGATCGCCGTCGCCATCGCCGCAGTGCTCGGCTGGGCGAGCTGGACCGCCTATATGGGGGCACCGTGGACGCGCGACGGCACGGTACGCGCCTATGTCGTGACGATGGCGCCGGAAGTCGCCGGCCGGATCGTCGAATTGCCGGTCGGCGACAATCAATATGTGCACAAGGGCGACCTCCTGATGACCATCGACCCGACCGATTACAAGATCGCGCTCGATCGGGCGGACGCCTCTGTAAAGCTGGCTCAGGCAAATGCGGAGAATGCGCAGCGCGAGGCAAAACGCCGGCTGGAGCTTCCGAGCATCGCGGTCACGCAGGAGCAGCAGCAAACCTATTCAGCGGGCGCGACGGTGGCCGAGGCTCAATATCGGCAGGCCCAGGCCGACCTCGGCCAGGCGAAGGTCAATCTCGAACGCACCGAACTCCGCTCCCCGGTCAATGGCTGGATCACCAACCTGACGTCCCGGATCGGCGACTACGCCCAGGCCGGCCAAAACCGCCTCTCGGTCGTCGATGCCGATTCATTCTGGATCGACGCCTATTTCGAGGAGACGAAGGTCCACGCCATCCACGACGGCGATCTCGCTACAGTCAAGCTGATGGGGGCGAAAACCCCCATCCGGGGCCACGTAGGGGGCCTTGCCAAAGCAATCAACGTCGCCAACGCCCAGTCGGACCCGGAAGGCCTGGCGACCGTCAATCCGATTTTCACCTGGGTGCGGCTGGCACAGCGCATCCCGGTTCGGATCGCGATCGATGAGGTGCCGCAGGGGGTGGCGCTCGCGGCCGGCATGACTGCGACGGTGCAGATAGAATCACGCACCGGGCCGTAGGATCAAAGATCAAGCGCCGCCAAAGCAGCCCCTGGTCGCAGCACTTTGCCCGGCAGATGTCCGGTCGGCTGCCCATGCGCCAGCAGCACCCGGCCGTTCACGACGACATATTCCATACCGCGCGCAGGGACGACCATCCGCCGGCCGCCGCCGGGCAGGTCGTTGCGGGGCTCGGGCCGGGCGCTGTTGGAGCCGACGGTCGCGGGGTCGAAGATCGCCAGGTCGGCGGCAAGACCGGGGATTAAACGCCCGCGATCGGTGAGGCCGAAGAAATCCGCCGGCTCTGAGGTCAGACGCTTCACCGCCAGCTCGAGGCTCAGCAGCCCGCGCTCGCGGACCAGGTCGCCCAGCATCTCGGTCGTGTAGCCGGCGTTGCACAATATGGCGACGTGGGCGCCGCCGTCCGACAGGCCGATCAGCGTGCGCGGGTCGCCGATATATTCCTCGGGAATGCCGAACCTGACGGCGGTGTACTCGAGGTTCAGATCGTCTTCCAAGGCCAGATCGATGAACAGGTCGAGCGGATCGGCGCCGCGTTCGGCGGCAATCGCCTCGACGCTCTGGCCGATCAGGCGCTGGAAATCCGGCCGGGCGGCGTCATTGACCCAGACCATCGTGAAGTCGGCATGGAAACCGCGCACGGTCTCGAGTTCCGCCCGGAAGCGGCGGCGGAATTCCGGATCGCGATAGAGCCGCATCTGTGTCTCGGCCGGCTGATTGAACAGAGGATGCCAGGACGGAAAGCTGGACAGCATGTAGGGATTGCGCAGGTTGAGGTCGCTGACCAGGTTGGTCGAGTGCATCTGCGGCTTGGCGCCCCTGGCGATCAGCCCGGCGACCCGATCCATCATCGCGATATGCGCCTCAGGCTTGTCGAAATGCTTGATCAGGGCGAGGAAGGTGACCGGCGCGGCGCTCTCGGTCAGCAGCATATCGACCAGCGCGTAATCGTCGTCATTGACGCCAACGCTGGCGGAACCCAGGGCGATCTCGATCGCGCCGCGGCCGGCTTGTTTCAGCACCCTGGCATAGGCGGTGAGCTCGTCGCGGCTGGCCTGAACGCAGGCGAGCGGACGTCCCTGAAAGCCGATATGGGCGGTGGCGTTGGTGGTGGAAAAGCCGACCGCCCCCGCCGCCATCGCACCTTGCAACAGTTCAGCGATAGCCGCGGTCTCCACCGGGGTCGCTGCCCGCTCCAGCGACGCCTCGCCCATGACATAGTGGCGGAAAGGCGTCAGCGGCGCGAGGAACGCCAGATTGACCCCGCTCCCCCGCCGCTCGGCGGCATTCATGTAATCGGGAAAGCTCTCCCAATCCCAGGGCAGGCCCTGCTGAAGCGCCTCGTAGGGGATGGCTTCGAGATTGACCATGTCCCACATCACCGTTTCGCGCGCGGATGGCCGGACTGGCGCCAAGCCAAGGCCGCAATTGCCAGTGACGACAGTGGTGATCCCGTGCCAGGACGAACAGCTGAGCAACGGGTCCCAGCAGATCTGCGCATCGTAATGCGTATGCGGATCGACGAAACCAGGCGCGACCACCAGACCGTCCGCCTCGATCGTCGCCTTGGCCGTGGCGCCCAGCCGTCCGATCGCATCGATGCGGTCGCCGACGATCCCGATATCGGCCTGCATGCGCGGCGCCCCAGTGCCATCGATGACTGTCCCGTTGCGGACCAGAAGATCGAATTCCATGCTGATCCTTCCCCGACTGCCGCCACGCGTTCTGTTTGCGCTATGCATAGACCGTGTGCTTGATGGCGCAAACCGAGAAGACGCCGGACATCCGGCGGCGTGGGAGGAACGGGATGAAGGGCATCGTTGGGTTGTTGCTGGCTATGCTTGTGCTGCTGGCCGGCACGGCGCACGCGGGCAGCGAGGCGGCGATCGACACGGCGCCCAAGGGGGCCGAGCTGTTCAACCAGCGCTGCGCCGCCTGCCACGATCATCCCACGGGCCGCATCCCGCCGCATTATGTGCTGAGCCACCTCAGCGCCGACCAGGTCCGGCAGGCGCTGACCACCGGGCCGATGCGGCAGCAGGCCCAGGGGCTGAGCGCCGACGACATCAACCAGCTCGTCGTCTTCGTGACCTATAAGACCACCGGAAACTGGGCCGAGCCCGACCCGCACGCCAATATGTGCAAGGGTCCGGCGACGTTGGCGCAGAGCGCGTCGGATTGGAGCGGCTGGGGCCGCGACCCGGAAAATTCACGCTTCGCGCCCGCCCCCGGCATCGCCGCCGTTGACGTCACGAAACTTAAGCTCAAGTGGGCCTTCGCCTATCCCGGCAGCGAGGCGGTGGGCCAGCCGGCCAGGGTCGGCGACATGCTGTTCGTGCCCAGCGTGACCGGCATGATCTTCGCACTCGACGCCAGGACCGGCTGCACCTATTGGACGGTCGATGCCGGCGCGCCGGTCAAGACCGCGATCGCCCTCGGCCCGACCAAGACAGGCCAAACCGTCGCCGTCTTCGGCGACATGGCGGGCTTCGTCCATGCGGTCGATGCGCTGACCGGCCAAACGCTGTGGACCGTCAAGGCCGACCCGCATCCGCTGGCGCAGGTGCGCGGGTCACCCCGGATCCATGACGGCAGGGTCTATGCGCCCGTCTCCTCCGGCGAGGAGTCGGCGGCGGTCGACCCGGCCTATCCGTGCTGCACTTTCCGCGGCGCGCTGATCGCGCTCGACGCAGCAACCGGCGAGACCGTCTGGAAGGCCTATACCATCCCCAACGAGCCGGCGAAGCTGAAGATAAACACCGCCGGCACACAGATGTATGGGCCCTCGGGGGCGCCGACCTGGTCCTCGCCCACCATCGACGTCAAGCGCCACCGGATCTATGTCGGCACCGGCAACGGCTATAGCGGCGCCGATACCGGCTCCAGCGATGCGGTGATGGCGTTCGATCTCGATACCGGCAAGCGCATCTGGGCGACCCAGACGACCAAGGATGTTTTCGTCGTCTGCGCCAAGCCCAACACCGGCAACTGCCCGGACGAACAGGGTCAGGACATCGACTTCGCCAGTTCGAGCGTCCTCCAGACCCTACCGGGCGGCCGGCAACTCCTGCTCGCCGGCCAGAAGAGCGGTGTCGTTTTCGCCTTCGATCCGGACAAGGCCGGCAAGATCGTCTGGCAGGTGAAACTCGGCGAGGGCGGGCCGTTCGGTGGAGTGGAGCATGGCATCGCCGCCGACGGCGACCGTCTCTACGTCCCGATCTCCGACGTCGGGCCCAGCTCGGCGATCCCGGAACCCGGCAAGCCGCCGCACCCCGAGGGCGGGTTCACCGCGCTCTCGCTCGCCACAGGCGCCAGGCTCTGGCACGCCCCCGCCCCGGCGCCGGTCTGTGCGTGGGGAACGCTCAGCTGCTCGGCGGCGCAGCCGGCAGCGGTGACCGCCATTCCCGGCCTGGTTTTCTCCGGATCGCTCGACGGCCATATCCGGGCCTATCAAGCCGCCGACGGCAAGATCGCCTGGGACTTCGACACCGGCCGCAACTTCGATGCCGTCAATGGCGGCCACGCGCATGGCGGGGCGGTGAACGGCTTCGGCCAGATCGTCTCGGGCGGAATGCTCTATGTGAATTCCGGTGGCGGCTATTACGGGCCGCCGGGGAACGCGCTATTGGCCTTCAGCGTAGATGGTCAGTAGCGGCTACAGCATCAGCGCGCCGCCATTCACGACCAGGGTCTGACCGGTGACGAAGGCGCTCTCCCGCGCGATCAGGAACCCAACCGCCCGGCCGATGTCATGCTCGGCATCGCCGAAGCGGCGTAAGGGCGAGCGCATGATCAGGTGCGTGCGCATGTGCGGCTCGCGCTTCAGGTAAGCCTCCTGCGCCGGCGTCATCGCGGACGGCGCCACGGCATTGACGCGGACGCCGAGCGGCCCCCATTCGCGCGCCAGGCTTTTCACCAGCGCGCGTTGCGCGCCCTTCACCGCGGAATAGACCGGCAGGGTCACAGTCCCGTCGATGCCGGACTGCGAGGTCAGCACGATCATAGAGCCTCCGGTCTCGATAAGGCCGGGCAACGCCGCTCGCGCCGAATAGAAGATCGGCCGCAGCCCGACAGCCACGGACGGTTCCCAGTCGCCGTCCGCGATCTCCTGCACCGAGCGGGCGCCGGCGCCCGTCAGGTTGGCGTTGTGGACGATGGCGTCGAGATGGCCGAATTCCCGGCGCGCGAGCAGGACTGCGGCCTCGATATCCACCCTGCTGGTCACGTCGCAGACGGTCGCGACCGCCCAGCCGCCCTGGGCGCGGATTTCGTCCACGACCGGTTCGGTGGGCTGGGTTTCCAGTGCGCCCACCACCACGCCGGCCCCGGCCCTGCCGGCCGCGAGCGCGATGCCGCGGCCGATCCCCTCGGACGCACCGGTCACGAGAACAGAATAGCCAGCCAGCATCGGCACCTTTACCCCTCCCCCGGCAATAGCCCCAGCTGCCGCATCTGCCCAATGGCGTCGTTCTCGTACCATTCCTCGACGATCTTGCCGTGCGGGCCGAAGCGGTAGATGCCTATGCCGGTCATCGTGACCTTGCGGCCGGTCGGCGGCAGGCCGAACAGCTGGCCCGTGTTGGTGCCGGTGAGCGTGAAGCGCACGACCACCTTGTCTGCCGCACCGAAGATGTCGTCGACCTGCATCGTCAGGTCGGGAAAGGCGCCGAAGACCCTGTATTCGGTCTCCTCATGATAACGAAAATCTTTCACGCCCTGGCCCGGCACGTGAAGCAGCTCGCTTTCATCGAAATATCGGGCGTGGAGTTCAGCCGCCCTCTCGGCGCCGACGGGTCTCTCGAACTCGGCGTAGAAAGCTTTCATGATGTCGATACAGCGTTGGGTATCGCAAACCACGGTCACTCCGTATCTTTCTCGAAGAACGATTCGCCCTGGATTGATTTTTCGCTGGGATTCTCGATATCCCGAATACAAAGATGTCTAAAGTCGGAGGGGCCTGAGGGTAATATTATTACTGGAGCGTACGATGTACAGATTTATTGTGGCCGCGGCCCAGGCTGCATTGATCCTCGCAGTGTCTTTTTCCTGTGCATTCGCCAACCCGACAAAGTTCGATCACATCGTGATCATCTTTCAGGAGAATCGCACGCCGGACAATCTTTTCCATGGGCTCAACAAGCGTCTGCCCACAGCCGATATCGCTGATTACGGCACCAATTCGAAGGGCGAGAAAATTACGCTCGCACCGATCGCGCTCGCTACCCACTTCGATCTCGGTCACAGTCATTCGGACTTCGTAGCCGCCTATGACCATGGAAAGATGGATGGCGCGGACCTGGTCCAATGCTACCACGCGCAAGGCCCCTGTCCGCCGAACGCCGCCTTCCATTACGTCGCCCCCGCCGATGTCGCTCCATATCATACGATCGCCGTGCGTTACGGCTTCGCGAACCGGATGTTCCAGACAAATCAGGGGCCGAGCTTTCCCGCACATCAATTCATCTTTTCAGGCACATCGCAGCTGAACAGCAGAAGCCCGCTCTTCGCCGCCGACAACCCAAATACAGTTCCGCCCGGTAACAATCCGAACAACTCCGCGGTCGGATGCATCGCGCCGCCGAACGAAACCGTCACCACGATCGGCCCCGGCGGCAAGGAAGGCGTCAAAACATATCCTTGCTTCGAGCATTCCACCTTGTCCGACCTGCTGGACCGGCCGCCGCACGACCCGGCCCATCCGATTTCGTGGCGTTACTACACCGAGAGCGCCGTCGATATCTGGGGCGCGCCGAACGCCATCAGGCATTTGTGCCAGCCGGCCGGCAACCCGCCGCGATGCACCGCCCCGCAATGGACGAACGGCGATATCGTTATTTGGCCGGCACAGGTCCTGGTCGATATCGGCAAGAAGCAGTTGCCGGCGGTCAGCTGGGTCATTCCCACGGGCCAGGATTCGGATCACGCGAATGGAAATCAGGGAACAGGTCCATCCTGGGTCGCATCGATCGTCAACGCAATCGGGCAAAGCGCCTATTGGAAGAACACCGTAATCCTGATTACCTGGGACGATTGGGGAGGCTGGTACGATCACGTCAAGCCGCCGATCGATCCGACTTTCGGCTACTACGAGCTTGGCTTTCGCGTCCCGCTGCTGGTCGTTTCGCCCTATACGCCGGCTGGCTACGTTTCGCAGAAGCAGCATGATTTCGGCAGCATTCTGCGGTTCGTTGAAACCGTATTCGACCTGGGACGGATTCCACCAGGGAATTTCGCCGACGCCCGAGCCGACGATCTGATGGACTTCTTCGATTTCTCGAAGCCGCTACGAGCCTTTACACCAATCCCGACAAAGGTGCCGGCAAGCCATTTCACCGACCGTCGCCGGCCGATGCTGCCGCCCGACGACGACTGAGACCACCTTCGCGCTAGGGCGTCAGTTTGTAGATTTCGCCGACATTGAATTTGTCGCCGCCTGCCGTGGTCGCCCCATACAGGTTGCCGTCCCGCCCGAGGATCGGTGAAGCGGCCGGCAGCGCGCCGTCGAAGCAGCCACGCTCAGCACAAAAGTTATGGATGATCTTGTAGCTGCCGCCCGTCGTGATGTTGAACAAAACGCCGTTGTAATAGACCCCGCCCCCACTGGTAGTGCCGTAGAGGCTTCCATCTCTCGCCAGGGTCAGACCGTCCAACGGAGCGTTGCCGTCATCGCAATACGGCCGGGCGCAAAAGGAATACAGGGTTTTCAGTATCCCGGTCGGCGTCACCTGGAAGACCGTGCCTTGGGCATGCGCGCCGGAAAGCAGGGTCGTGCCGTAGAAGTTTCCGTCACGCCCCTGGGTAAGGAGCGCGGTGGGCTGGGCGCCGTCCGCGCATTTCTTGGCGGCGCAGAACGAATAGAGCGTGGTGAATTTTCCCGTCGGCGTGACCCTAAAGATCGTACCGGCCTGATTCGCTCCACCGGTTGCGGTGGTTCCATAGAAATTACCGTCTCTTCCCAGAACCAACGCGCCTGGCTGAATCCCGTCGGCGCAATTCTTGCCCGAACAAAAATCATGGAGTTTTACGAAGGCACCCTTGGCTGTGATCTCGAACAGCGTCCCAAAGCGATAACTGCCGCCACCGGTCGTGGTTCCGAACAGATTGCCCGCCTTGTCGAAGGCGACAGCAATCGGCCCGAAACCGTCAAGGCAGTTCTTCTGCGAACAGAAACCATAGACGCGCGTCAGCTGGCCTGCGGTCGTGATCTTGAAAATTGAGCCGGAATTGAGATTGGCCCCGTCGCGTGTCGCCACGCCATAGATGTCACCATCGGGGCCATGGGCGATATATTTGCCCGGCGCAGCGCCGTCGGGGCAATAGACCTGCGCGCAGAAACTATAAAGCTGCTTGAACGCTCCAGCCCCCGTGATGCGAAAGATCGTGCCTTGGTTGCGCGGACCGCCAGCGGAGGTTGTCCCATAAAAGTCGGCGCCGATCTGAAGCAGCCGGGATCCGGCATTACTTCCGTCGGTGCAGACGAACTTGTCGATCGAATGGCAGAAGGAATAGAGCGGAACGAATGTCGCTGCCCGCGCCACGGGCATCAAACATAGCATTCCCACTGCGAATGCCGCGTAGCGCGCAATTCGCGAAAAATGACCCATAATAGACCTCCGTGTCCCCGACTGCCGCCACGACGCGACGGCAGCCACCAGTCTTGCTCTGATCGACAACGGATATTGTTAGCCCCGGTTCCCGTCGTACAAAATCACAGGCTGGAAGGCCCGATCGCCGAGTTTTCTACTTCATCGTCGGCATGATGAACTCGGCGCCGGCGCGGATGCCGGTCGGCCAGCGGATGGTGCCGGTCTTGAGCCGCGTATAGAAGCGCACGCCCTCCGGCCCGTGGATGTGATGATCGCCGAACAGCGAGTGCTTCCAGCCGCCAAAGGAATGGAACGCCATCGGCACCGGGATCGGCACATTGACCCCGACCATGCCGGCCTGAACCTGAGACAGGAAAGTGCGCGCCGTGTCGCCATCGCGGGTGAAGATCGCCGTGCCGTTGCCGAATTCGTGTTTGTTCACAAGGTCGAGCGCGGTGTCGAAGCTGTCGGCCCGCACCACCGACAGGACCGGGCCGAAGATTTCCTCCTTATAGATGCGCATGTCGGGCGTGACCTGGTCGAACAGGGAGCCGCCCAGGAAGAAGCCGTTCTCGTAGCCCTGTAGCCGCAGCCCCCGTCCGTCGACGACCAGCTCCGCGCCCTCCGCCACGCCTTGGTCGATATAGGCGGCGACCTTGTCGCGATGCGCCCCGGTCACCAGCGGCCCCATCTCGGCCTCCGGGTCGGTGCCGGGGCCGACCTTGAGGCCGCGCACCCGGGGCACCAGCCGCTCGATCAGCGCCTCTGCCGTCCGCTCGCCCACCGGCACGGCTACCGAGATCGCCATGCAGCGCTCTCCGGCTGAGCCGTAGGCCGCGCCCATCAGCGCGTCGGCCGCCTGGTCGAGATCGGCGTCCGGCATCACCACCATATGGTTCTTGGCCCCGCCCAGCGCCTGCACCCGCTTACCGGCGGCGGTGCCGCGCGTGTAGACATATTGGGCGATCGGGGTCGAGCCGACGAAGCTGATCGCCTGGACCTGCGGATGGTCGAGCAGCGCGTCGACCGCCGCCTTGTCGCCATGGACGACGTTGAAGACGCCCGCGGGCAGGCCGGCCTCGGCCAGCAATTGGGCAACTTCCACCGCCAGCGACGGGTCGCGCTCCGACGGCTTGCAGATGAAGCTGTTGCCGCAGGCGAGCGCGACCGGGAACATCCACATCGGCACCATGGCCGGGAAGTTGAACGGCGTGATGCCGGCGACGACCCCCAGGGGCTGGCGCAGAGACACGGCATCGACGCCACGCCCCACCGCCTCGCTGTATTCGCCCTTCAGCATCTGCGGGATGCCGCAGGCGAACTCAACCACCTCCAATCCGCGGGTCAGCTCGCCCTTGGCATCGGACAGCACCTTGCCATGCTCTGCCGTGATGATCGCGGCCAGGCGGTCGCTCTCGCGCTCGACTAGGTCGCGGAAGCGGAACAGCACCCGGGCGCGCATATGCGGCGGGGTCGCTGCCCAGCCGGGGAAGGCAGCGGCGGCTGCCTCAACCGCCGCGCCGACCTCGGCGATCGAGGCCAGGGGAACCCGGCCGGTAACCTCGCCGCTGGCCGGGTTATAGACATCGCCGAAACGGCCCGACCGCCCCGGCGCGCGCTGCCCGTTCACGAAATGCGATATCTCCGCCGCGCGCCCCAATTCGGTCACGCTGCCCATTTCGGCCATTAGATGTCTCCTCAGGTTCCGGGACCTCCAGACTAGCGGTTCGCAACCCGATCTGGAACGGCCAGGGCGGGGGCCAGGCGACCCGCTTCCGTTCTGAAGACTGCGCCCGATTTGAAGGTCCCTTTCAACATCGTGGAACAATCACGTTTTTTGCTGTTTAATCTCCCGACATCGATGGGGCTGAGCATCGCATCGCCCCACGCAAGGGAGGAAGACCATGAGTCTGCGCCTTGGCGCGGCGACAATCGCCGCATCTTTTATTCTTTCGCTGCCGCTCGCCTTGACCGCGTCCGCGGAAGACGCTCCCGCAACGGCGCCCTTAGCAAACACCCCGCATACAGTCGACGAGATCGTCGTCACCGCGCAGAAGCGGACGGAAAGCCTGCAGAACGTGCCCATCGTCGTCACGACGATCAACCGCCAGCTGCTGCAGGATACCGGCGTCAGGGACATCAAGGACCTGACCTTGCTGACGCCGGGCCTGCTCGTCACCACGACCAGCAACGAGACCTCGACCACTGCCCGCATCCGCGGCATCGGCACGGTCGGCGACAATGTCGGGCTGGAATCGTCGGTCGGCGTGGTAATCGACAATGTCTACCGGCCGCGCAACGGCGTCGGTTTCGGCGACCTGGGCGATGTCGACCGGATCGAGGTGCTGAAGGGCCCGCAGGGCACCCTGTTCGGCAAGAGCACCTCGGCCGGCGTGATCAATATCCTGACATCGAAACCCTCGTTCGATTTCGGCGGCGACGCCGAATTCACCGTCGGCAACTACAACGCCTATGGCGGCTCGATCGCGGTGACCGGCCCGCTGGTGGGCGACAAGGTCGCGGGCAGCCTCTATTTCGCCGATCGCCAGCGCGACGGGTTCTACGACGTGGTGACCGGCCAGGGCCCGCGCACCATCGACGACGACCAGAACCACAATTACTACACTGTGCGGGGCCAGATCCTGGCGCTGCCGACTGACGAGGCGACGCTGCGCCTGATAGCCGATTACAGCCATCGGACCGAGCATTGCTGTGTCGCCGTGGTCAAGAACCAGGGCCCGCCCGGGCCGATCATTGTCGGGTTGGCCGGCGCGGGCGGCGGCGAGCCACTGGTGCCCAACCCGTACGACCGGGTGGCCTATGCCAACCAGGACACGACCCAGAACGTCATCGACTGGGGCCTGTCGGGCGAGTTCAACTACAAATTCATCGACATCGACGCCCAGCTCACCTCGGTCACCGCCTATCGCGAATGGAAGACGGTCTATGGCCAGGATCCCGATTTCACCAATGCCGACGTACTGGTTCGCCATGCCAGCGACGATAACAGCGACAGCTTCGACGTGTTCAGCCAGGAGCTGCGTTTTGCCGGCAAGTGGGAGAACGTCGATTATCTGGTGGGCGCCTTCTACGCCAACGAGGACCTGCATTCGAATTACAGCCTGCAGTTCGGCAAACAGTACGACCAGTATCTGAACCTGCTGTTCAGCACGCTGGGCGGCTTCCCGCCGTCGACCGGCTTACTCAAGAGCCTGTTCGGCCCCAATGCCACCTTCACGGCCGGCGACGGCTCGATCGATCACTATCATCAGACCGATGACACCTACGCGATCTTCACCAACGAGACCTGGCACGTCACCGATGCGTTCGACATCACCGGCGGGCTTCGCTTTACCGACGACGAGAAGGATCTGAGCCAGGCGAGCAGCAATATCGGCAATCCCGGCCGAGGCTGCAGCGCGATCAACTCGAGCCCGCTGATCGGCCTGCTCCCGGCCCTGCAGCAGGTAGTCGACATCACCTGCCTGCCGTTCGAGAGCCCGAGCTTCAACAATTTCACCAATCACCAGAGCTCGGTCGAGCGGGATCTGTCCGGCACAGTGAAATTGTCATACCGCCTGAGCCCCGAGCTGCTCGGCTATGCCTCCTATGCGCGCGGCTATAAGTCGGGCGGCTTCAACCTGGAGCGCGAATCCTGCCCCAACCTGCCGGGCTGCGCGCTGGGTTCGCTGGCCACGTCGCTCGACACGCATTTCCCGGCCGAGAACGCCGATTCCTATGAGGTCGGCGTCAAATCGACCCTGCTCGACCGGACACTGATCCTGAACGCAACGCTGTTCCTGCAGCATTACCGGAACTTCCAGTTCAACACCTTCAATGGGCTGGTCTTCGTGGTCACGAGCGTGCCCGACGTCTATAGCCGCGGCGTCGATGCCGACTTCGTCTGGCTGCCGACGGAGAACCTGTCCTTCCAAGGCGGCATTACCGTCGCCAACACCAAGTTCACCGAAGGCGACCAGTCGGCGCTGAATTCCAACGGCGTGACGTTCCTGGGCGCGCCCGGCTCCCGCCTGCCGCTTGCGCCGCTTTATTCCTGGTCGCTGTCGGGAACCTATTCGCACAACCTGTTGGCCGATCTGGTCGGCCGGGCAACGGTCGGTATGAAATATTCATCGCACTACAATACCGGCTCTAAAGGCGTCCCGCGCAAGGAGCAGGACGCCTTTACCCTGGTCAATGCCCGCGTCGCCGTCGGGCCCGAGGATGAGCGCTATAGCGTGGAATTGTGGGCGGAGAACCTGTTCGACACGCACTATCAGCAGGTCGCCTTCGACGCGCCGTTCCAGAACGCGCCGACGAATGCGGTCGGTGTAATCGACGCCTTCCTGGGCGCGCCCCGGACCTTCGGCGCCACCTTCCGGGTGAAGTTCTAGAGCGTCGCGTACCGGGGGCGTCGCCTACTGGGGTGTCGCCGCAGGCGAGAGCCAGGCGCGCTCGCCCGCCAGATCCAGGATGATATCCCACCGGGCCAGGAATTCTGCGCCGATATTGCCGTCCATGATCAGCATGTCGGCGATCGTCACCTTGCCGTGGACCGGCGCGATTCCGCCGATGCTGAAGCCGGCTGGCTGGTCTTTCGCGCCACCCGGATCGAGCCCCAGAGCGCCGGCGACATGCTCGCCGACGATAGGCGGTCCGGCATTGCCGGAATCGATCTCCATCCAGGCGGTCCCGTCACGTGTCGGAACGGCGGCATCGACCATCAGCCCGACGCCCTCCGCCTGACGGACCAGCCGGATCGGTATCTCCTTCGCACTACCGATGCGCGCTGACAGGCTGTCCGCACTTTCGATCATCAGGAGGCGTCCGGAAACGCTGAGGGTCAGCGCCTGCTTCGCGAAAACGTTGAGCGCGAGAAGCCCGTCGAGCTTCGGCGCGCCGGCCGGAAACATCTTCGTCACGTCGAACACGCCGACGATCGGGTTTGCATACTGCTGACCGGCGATAGCGAAATTCATGTTGTCACAGCGGGGCATATCGATCCGCTCGCCGGTGAGGCGAAAAACGGTCACCCTGCCCCACGGCTTGCAGCCGACAACGCCGGCGAATTGCGGCGTGATCAGCGAGACGCCGCCACCGGTGTCCAGCAGGAACAGCGCCTCATGCCCGTTCACGCTGAGCCTGGCCGTAAGCTGAAACGCGCCGACCGGATAGGGATCGAGCTGGAGCACGGCGATCGGAGTATCGGCATAGCCGGCGGCATAGGCGTTCGAACTGCCGACCGAGGAAATCAAGAAGAGCGCCAGCAGCCGGATCAGGGCGCGACAGTGTCCTCTGAATACCGTGTCACACCACCCTGAGCTTCAGCCGCCGGCGGCGGGCATCGAAGGACGAGATGTTGGCGAGGAAGCGGTCGATGCCGGCGAGCAGCCGCTCGATCTTGCGGTCGACCGAGATCGTCTCATGCAGCTGCATAATGTCCGGCCGCAAAATGCCGCGGACATAGAGGCTGCATTGCAGGTTGCCGCAGAACATATCGGTCAGCGTGTTATGGCCTGCGCCGTCGCGCGACCTGTGCGTGAACATCGCGATGCCGCGCGGCCCGTGCACAGTGCGGCAGATCGAGCACATATATGACTTCGCGGCGGTCGTCCGTACGACCGTCCGCTCAAGCACCAGCCCGCTCGCCGGCCCGTCCCCCTGGATGACCAGGAACGCCTTGTCGCCGGCACGGTCGCACCAGCCGAGAAAATCCAGATTTGGCCACTGGACCTTCTCGAACGCCGGCAAGCTGAGCTTCTGGCGGTCCTCGGCGGGAAAGGCCGAGATGACTTGGTCGCGCTGGAGAGGGTTCACTCGATTGCCTTAAAAGTTGCCTTAAAAGACGAAGGACTGGCCGACGATGCGCTCGGACTCGGCCCACAGCAGTTCGGCGGTATGCGGGTCCAGCGCCTCCTCGATCACTCCGGCAGCGCCGAAATCGCCATACGGTATATGTTCGGCGACATGGCAATCCTCAAGATAGAGGCCGGTGAGACCCTCCGCCTCAGGCGACACCGCCGCCCAGACCTGGGTCGCCGCGCCCTGGGCCGGCGTCTTCTCCGGCGATCCGCTGGCCGACGACCAGGCCATCGCCTGCTGGACATCCGCCTCGGTCAGATCACGCCAGACCTCGGTGCGGATGGCGCCGGGATGGACGGCGTTCGCAGTGATGCCCAACGGTGCGAGCCGCTTGGCCAACGCGACCGCGTGCAGCACATTGGCCCGCTTCGACTGGCAGTAGGCCAGATAATAGATGTATTCGCGATTGCGGAAATTGAGGTCGGTGAGGTCGAGCCCATCCATTCGGTGGCCGGCCGATGTCAGGATGATGACACGCGACGGCGCAGCGGCCTTGAGCGCCGGCACCAGCAGGTTGGTCAGCAGGAAATGGCCGACATGGTTGCTGGCGAAATGCAGCTCCAGCCCATCCTTGGTCAGGACATAGGGTCCGCCCATGATGCCGGCATTGTTGATCAGTGCATGGATTTTCGGATGCGCGGCCAGGATTTCCGCCGCCCCGCGCCGCACGCTGTCGAGGTCTGCCAAGTCGATCGTGACGGTTGCCAGCTTTGCATCCGGTTGCCCGGCCCGGATCCGCTCAGCTGCCGCCGCGGTCTTGCCCGGGTCGCGGCCGGCCATGACGACCTCGGCCCCTTTCGCCGCCATCGCCCGCGCGGTCTCATAGCCCAGACCCGCCGAGCTTCCGGTGACGACGACGGTTTTTCCCGTCAGATCCAGCCCCGCCAGAACCTCATCCGCTGTCGACCGGCCGTTGAATGCCATGCTGCTTCTTCCCCCGTGAATGCTATGGCATCGTTCTAGCAGCCGGACCGCGTGCTCGGCCACTATCTCGGCGGTATTTCGATGCCTGGCTCGAGATGGAGATAGCGCTGGACTGCGGCCGCCCGTGCGCTAGGCTGTCATTGAAAACCAGCTAGCCGCATGTGCGTATAACGGAAAAGATTAACAATCGGCTGCTAGCATCCAGTCCGTACAAGACGACCGCCTCTAAAGCAGGGCATCTCATTCATAACCCAACAAGGATGACGACGATGACCGATCCCAGAATGATGGCGCAGATCACCTCCAAGCCCGGCTTCCTGGCCGCGCTGGACCAGAGCGGCGGGTCGACGCCGGGGGCGCTGAGGACGTACGGCGTCCCCGACGGCTCCTATAGCGGCGACGACGCGATGTTCCGGCTGATGCATGAGATGCGGGTGCGGGTCATGACCTCGCCGGCCTTCACCGGCGACAAGATCATCGGCGCCATCCTGTTCGAGAAGACGATGGACGGCGAGGCCAACGGCACGCCAGTGCCGACCTATCTGTGGAGAGACAAGGGCGTCGTTCCGTTCATCAAGGTCGACAAGGGCGTCCAGCCGGAGGCGGACGGCGTCCAGATGCTGAAGCCGATGCCCGAGCTGGACAGCCTGCTGGAACGGGCGGCGAAGCTCGGCGTCTATGGCACCAAGGAGCGCTCGGTCATCCACCTCGCCAACAAGGCCGGCATCGCCGCTATCGCGGCCCAGCAGTTCGAGGTCGGCCATCAGATCCTGCGGCACGGGCTGATCCCGATCCTGGAACCCGAAGTGCTGATCAAGAGCCCGAACAAGGCCGAGGCCGAGGCGATCCTGCGCGATGAGTTGCTGAAGGGGCTGGACGCGCTGACCGGCGACCAGAAGGTCATGATCAAGCTGACCATCCCCGAGGTGCCGGATCTCTATAAGCCGTTGATCGACCACGACCGGGTGGTACGCATCGTCGCCCTGTCCGGCGGCTATGAGGTGAGCGATGCCTGCCGGCGCCTGTCGCACAATCACGGCATGATCGCGAGCTTCTCCCGCGCGCTGCTCGACGATCTGAAGCTGCAGATGAGCGACGCCGAGTTCAACGCCACCCTGGCGGCGGGGGTCGATGCGATCTACAGAGCCTCGACCGTCAAGACCAGCTAGAACGACATCTTCATGAAACCGGAGACGGTGCGCGGCGGGGCAAGCGCCATGCCGTCACCGACCCGGACATAAGACCAGTAGGCCGCGTCGAGCAGGTTCGAGACGCGCAGGTTCAAGGTCGTGTCCTGGCCGAACAGGACGGTCTTGTAGCGCAGGCCGAGATCGACGGTCGCCGAATCGGGCAGGAAGGCGGTGTTGAGCACATCTACCGGCCGGCTGCCGAAATAATTCGCGCCGAGCGAGCCGATCAGGCCCTCGAGGCCCGGGACCTGATATTCGAAATAAAGGCGGGCCTGGCGCTCGGGCACGTTGACAGGGATCTTGCCTTCGATCCGCGGTGATTGCGGCGCGTTCTCGATCCGGGCCTGCATCACCGTGAAGCCGCCGATCGCGGTCAGCCGGCTGGTCAGCTTGCCAGTGGCAGTGATCTCCAAGCCCTCGTGAACCTCCCGACCTTCCTGCTTGTAGACGAAGTCGGCCGGATCGACGCCCTCATTCACCTTATCGATGCGAAACAGGGCGGCGGTCAGGAACATACTGCCGAAGGTCCCCTTGGCGCCGACTTCATACTGATCGCTGACCTCGGGCGACAGGATCTGGCTGGCGTTCTTCACCGGCCTGGTGACGTTGTTGAGATTGTAGCTGTCCGGCGCCAGGCCGCCGGTCGTAAGGCCCTGCATATAGGTGGCGTAGAGCGACAGGCGGGACAGCGGCTTGTAGATCACCGAGGCGCCCGGCGTGGGCACGCTCTGGGAAAAGCTGGCGCCTCCCTTGCCGGCGGCCCCGGCCGCGCCTTGATCGAAGCGGGCATAATTCACGCCGATCAGCGCCGACCATTCCGGGCTGAAGATGATGCGATCGCCCACCAATATGTTGGTCAGCAGCTGGCTCTGATTCGTCGTCTCGGCGTTCAGCGGCACGTGAAAGGGCGGCGGGTAGTCGGCCGGATCACCGATATAGGACTGGCCGAGCCGGCGCTGGCGGTTTCGGCCGCGTTCGAAATTGAAATAGGCGCCCGTCGTTCCGAAGGTCAGCATATGCTTGACCGAACCTGTCGTGAAAGCCGCATCGACTAGGGCATAGTCGGCATGGGTCTGCTCGTACTGTTCCGGCGTGTCGAAATAGATTTCCCGATAGAGGCCGGGCACACGCGTGAATTCGGCATCGACCCAGTTGAAGCGCCGCCACCCCTCGCCGTATCGATAGGCCAGCCGCAGCCTGAAAACCTCGCTGAGCCGCGTTTCGACGGCGCCGCCGACGAGATCGCGTTCGGACTGGTTGTGCGTATAGGGCTGTCCGTACTGGCGGGTCGGGTCGAGCGCCGGGGGGACATAGGCTTTCCCGGCAATATAGACCGGCGCGAAATAGGTCGTGAGCCCGGCGACAGCGTAATCCTGGTGCAGATAGTCGAGCCTGAAGATCGTGTCCCGATCGAGCCGGTAGGTAAGCACGCCGGCACCGAGCGTCCGGTTCTGGGTTCCGCCTTCGATATTGGTGGTGCCGTCCTCACGATAGAGGTCGATGCGGCCGGCGAGCGCCTTGTCCTCGGTCAGCGGTCCGGTCACGCCGATCTGGCCATAGGCGATGCCGCCGCCATAGTCGCCGACGGTAAGGTCGACGCGCGGCGTCCCGCTCGGCTGCTTAGACACGTAGTTGATCGTCCCGCCGACCGCCCCGAAGCCGTAGAGGAGGCTGGACAGACCGGCCTGCACCTCGATACGGGCGACATTCTCCAACGGCACGTGGGTGAAGCTGCGGTCGACGACGCCGTCGCGCATATCCCCCTGGTCGCCTGCGGCGAAGCCCCGGATCATCACCCGGGATGCCGAGGAGAAGCCGTTGGATTCGGACAGGGTCGCCACCGCCGGATTGGTCAGCAGCGCATCGGAGACGGTATGCGCGTTGCGGTTTTCGATCAAAGCACCGGGAATCACATCGATCGAATAGGGCGTGTCCTGCAGCTTCATGCCCTTGAACGGCCCGACATTGGTGACGTTATCTGAGCGATAGCCGCGTCGCGGCGCCTTGACGACGACCTCCTCGGTCGGTGCCGTGGCGTCGTTGGTTTCGGGCTGCGCCGCCGGAGTTCCCGGCTGCACCGCTGGCGTTGCCGGGGGATCGGCGGCGAGGGCGGCCGGGCAAAAGCCCCAGAGCCCGGCAATCGCCAGGCACTGAATAGCGGTCATCCTCATTGCGGCGCAGCTCTCCACGGGGCGGGCACGGCATCGGGCCCCGAAGTCCTTACATCAACTTAGCTGATATTTGTGAACTTCTTTCGGCATCGTAATTATGCGACAGGAATGGGCAGCGGGAGGAGTTCATGGGCGCCGTCGACAACAAGATCGCCATCGTCACAGGCGGGGCGCGCAGCCTCGGCGCCGCCGAGGCCAGGCTGCTGGCGGCCGAAGGCGCCAAGGTCGTCATTTTCGACATTCTCGACGATCGCGGCCGAGCGACAACGGAAGAGATCGTAAGGGCCGGCGGCGACTGCCGCTATCTGCACTGCGACGTCCGGCGGGTCGAGGACTGGCATGCGGCCGTCGCTGAGATCATCGGCTGGTACGGGCGCATCGATGTGCTGGTGAACAATGCCGGCATCAATATCCGGGAGTCGCTGCTGGACGCGACGATGGAGCATTTCGAGGATGTGATGGCGACCAATCTCTACGGCCCGCTGCACGGCATCCGCGCGGTAGCGCCGTATATGCAGGCTGCCGGCAAGGGCTCGATCGTCAATATCGTTTCGACCAACAGCCTGGCCGGCGGCCCATTCGCCGCCTATGCCACCAGCAAATGGGCGCTGCGCGGCCTGATCAAATGCGCCGCGCTGGAGCTGGCGCAGTGGCATATAAGGGTCAACGCGGTCTGCCCGGGACTGGTGCCGACTGAAATCAACCAGGGCCAGCCTTATATCCAGCAGGGCATCGACAGCAACCCGATGGGCCGGGCTGGCACGCCGGAGGATGTTGCGGCCCTGGTGCTGTTCCTTGCGTCCGATGCCTCGGCCTATATCAGCGGCGCCGACATCCCGGTGGATGGCGGCGGCATGGCCGGGACTGCGCGCTATCGCGACGCCAAATATACGATCTGACGGGGAACCATGAAGGATCATGCCGATATCGCCATCATCGGCGCCGGCGCGGCGGGCATCGCCGCCGCGCTGAAGCTCAGCGAAACGAAGCTCGACATCGTTCTGCTGGAGGCGCGCGACCGGCTCGGCGGGCGCGCGCATACAATCCGCACGCCGGACGGCGTGCCGCTCGACCTCGGCTGCGAATGGCTTCATTCGGCGAACCGCAACGCACTGGCCGCGCCGATCGAGCGGGTCGGCTTCACGCTCGACCGCAGGCCACCGCGCTGGGGCCGGCAAACCGGCAATCGTGACTTTCCCGCCGCCGATCAGGAGGCCTTCGCCGAGGCGTTCGACGCCTTCGAACGCCGGCTGGCCGAGGCCGCGGAGAAAGGGCTGGAGGGACCGGCGGCCGCGTATTTCGAGCGGGGCTGCCGCTGGAATCCGCTGATGGACGCGGTCAGCAGCTATTTCAACGGGGCCGAGTTCGACCGTGTCTCGGTGCTGGACTATGCCGCCTATGAGGACACCGAGACCAACTGGCGGGTCCGCGAGGGCTACGGCACCGGGATCACTGCCCTGGCCGCGGGCCTCGATCCGGTCCTGGACTGCTCAGTCACGAGAATCGATCACGGTCAAACGCCGGTCCGGCTCAGCACCACCGAGGGCGAGCTGACCGCGGACAGGGTCATCCTGGCCGTGCCGAGCACGATCCTGGCCGAAGAGAAGATCGCGCTCCATCCGCGCCTCCCCGGCAAGCTGGACGCGGCGGCCGGGTTGCCGCTCGGCCTCGCCAACAAGGCGTTCCTTCATCTCGACGTGCCGGACGAACTGCCGGCCGAGGGCCATTTCTTCGGCCGGACAGACAGCGCGCGGATCGGCAGCTATCTGCTGCGGCCGTTCGGCCGGCCTTATGTCGAATGCTATTTCGGCGGGCGGCTGGCGCGCGAGCTGGAGCTGGCGGGTCCGGGCGCGTTCACGGCCTTCGCCATCGACGAGCTGGCGCATCTGGTCGGCTCAGATTTCCGCCGCAAGGTCCGGCCCATCGTCGAGACCGCCTGGGCGACCGACCCCTGGGCGTTAGGCGCCTACTCGCACGCCCTGCCCGGCCATGCCGGTGCGCGCGCCCAGCTGGCGGCGCCGGTCGAGGGGCGGCTGTTCTTCGCCGGCGAGGCGACGCACCCGACCTTCTTCTCGACCGCCCATGGCGCCTGGGAAAGTGGCCTGCGCGCCGCCGAGGAGGTGCTGGCGACGATGACGGCTAAGAGGTGACGACCCGGCCGTTCCAGAAGCGGTAGAGCGCCGCCGCGTCACCCTTGAACAGGTTGCGGTCGCAACGATCGACACCGGCCAGCGCCCGCGAGGCGGTGCCGTAAGCCGCGTCGTCGGCGCTGTAATTGCCGGCATATTGCCAGAGCTTCCAGCCCCTGCGCGACCAGGCCCACGGCGTCTCGGGCTCTCCCCGGTAATCCACCAGCCACAGGTCGCACTGGGCCAGGATCGATTGCGGGCTGACCGCCTGACCGAGACTCATCCGCGCCGTGCCATAGACATTGCCGTTGGCCCAGGCCGGGTGGGTGTAGACCATCGGCAGCTTGCCGGTCGCCTGATAGACGGTGCGGACGAATTCCTCGGCCTGGGCCACAGTCATGGTGTTGGACGGATGCCGGTCGTTCGGCTCGAAATCGAGCGCCAGCAGGGTCTTGGGGCCCGGCTGGGCCGCGGCCAGGAAGGCCTGGGCCTGCTCCGCCCCGGAATATTGATGGCTGCCGAAATGATAGGCGCCCCACAGAATCCCCGCCGCCTCGGCCTGGGGGCGGCGTTCGGCATAGCTTTGGTCGACCCAGTCGCCGCCTTCGCTCGCTTTATGGATGACGCCGAGCACACCGCTGTGCCGCCGCATCAGGTTGAAGTCGGTGACATAGGACAGGTGGCTGATATCGATCACCGCATCCAGGCCGCCGGTCGGCGTCACTACAGGCTGGGTGCGCACCGCGCCCACAACGGCGGGCGATGTCTGCTGCCCGCCGGAGCAGCCGGCCAGCGCCGGCACAGTCAAGCCCGCCAGACCGGCGAGCATATGTCTGCGGGAAATCATTCAGCCAGCATCTTCCATCAGAGGTTACCAGCCAGGGCCACGAGCGACTCGCAGCACACAAGATTCTCGATGACGAGGGATGAAAAGGCAATTGCCGTCGACCTTGGCGGCAGCCTGCGCCAGATGTCGCACCCCAAAATTAGGTATTTTATAATCGTTCTATGTTGTAACGTGTTACAATCAACGGTGCACGACTGTACCGAATCAATGGTGATGAAGGTGCTGGACCAGGAACGCGATCTGCCCGAGCTGATCGATCTGATTTACGATGCGGCGGTGGACCCGACGCTGTGGCCGCGCTTCCTCGACCGGCTGTGCGACATGGCCCCGGGCGCCAAAAGCGTCATGATGATGCACGACGCCAGCACGCGCTCGATCAACGCGTCGGTGACGGCGCGGTGGGAGGAAGACTGGACCACCAGCTACACCGACTATTACGTCAAGCATAATCAGTGGACAGAGGAGTTCGCCCATTTCGACGTGGGCCGGGCGATGATCGTCGACGACATCGTGCCGCGCGCCGTGACGTTGAAATCCGAGTTTTATGAGGACTGGCTGCGGCCGCAGAATCTCGTCACCGGCGTGACCCTCTCGGTCTTCAAGGAAAATCTGCGCTACATGAATTTCAGCGTCCTTTACCAGGAAGCCGATGATGATCTGCAGAAGCGGAACGTCTCCATCCTGCAGGAGCTGAGCCCGCATCTGCGGCGCGCCGGCCAGGTCCACCGGCAGATGTCGGGCCTGACCTTCCAGTCGCGTGCGATCGAGCAGGCTTTCGACAGCCTGAATCGCGGCGTCGTGCTGCTTCAGCCGGACGGCCGCTTCTTCTACTGCAACGACCGGGCGAAGCGCTTTCTGGAGATGAATGACGGGCTGATCCAGTACCGCGACGGCCGCATCGGCTGCCAAGACCAGGATGCCGAGACCCAGCTCTATCGCGCTCTGCTGATGGCCGGGAAGACGGCGCAGATGAGGGGCAGCTCGCCCGGCGACATCGTTGCCGTGCCGCGGCGCAGCTCGGCGCTCCCCTGGTCGCTGATGATCGCGCCGATCCCGGCGAGCGCGCTCGATTTCGGCTATTCGAACGGCGCGGTCGTGGTGTTCATCGTCGACCCCGAGCAGAAGCCGGCGATTTCGGTCTCGGGCCTGCGCGCCATCCTCGGCCTGACCGCGGCCGAGGCGCGCGTCGCGATCGCGCTGGCCGAGGGCCTGTCGCCGGAGGAGATCGCCAAGGCGCACGGCAACGCGATCCTCACCGTCCGCACTCACCTGCGCAACGCGATGAGCAAGGCCGGCGTCAGCCGGCTGGCGGAGCTGGTCGCGCTGGTACTCCGCTGCCAGATGACGGCGGAGAGCTAAACCGTCAGCCCTTTCAGGTAGTCGTAGCTGATCCGCGCGGATTCGAGCGGCGGCCGCTTATAGGGCGGCTCCTGCTCGACGTAATAGCCGGTGACCGCCGCGCCGTGGGCGGCCTTGAAGATCGCCTTCCAGTCGATCGTCCCGCTGCCGATCTCGGTGGTCTCGGCCCCGCCCTTGGGCTGGTTCGGCGCCAGGTCCTTGATGTGCAGCAGGCGGTAGCGCTTGGGGTATTTGGTCAGGTAGGCGACCGGGTCGTACCCGCCGCTGACCATCCAGCCGCAATCGAGCTCGAACGACACATATTGCGGGTCGGTACGGCCGATCAGCTCGTCATAGGGCAGGACGTCGCCGAATTTTTTGAATTCGAAATTGTGGTTGTGGTAGCCGAAGGTCATCCCCGCCTTCGTGACCTTCTCGCCCATGATGTTGAACTGGTCGCCGCACCAGCGCCAGTCGTCGAGCGTCAGGTTGTTCAGCACCGCCACGAACGGCGCGTATTTGCCATAGGCTTTGACCAGCGGGTCCGACGGATCGAGCTTCTTGATCCGCGACGGGTCCTTCACCCAGGGGGCGGCGCAGATGATGTATTCGATGCCGACCGCATGGGCCTGCTCGATAATCTTGTCGATGCCGCCCTGGAGCTCGGGGATGCTGGTATGGATGCTGCGCCAGCCCAGCCCCAGGCTCTTGGCAAAATCCGCGATCTCCTTCGGCTTCTTGCCGGCGACGCTGAGATTGCCCTCGATCTGGCGGTAGCCGATCTGGGCGATCGTCTTCATCGTGCCCTCGAAATCCTTCTGCAGGTCGTCGCCGACCGTATAGAGCTGGATTCCGATCGGGAGATCGAACGGCTGGGCGGCCGCACGCCGGACCAAGGCCCCTGCTCCGGTTATCCCGGCCAGAGCCATCGCCGCGCCATGCGTGAAAGCCCGCCTGGTCAATTCCACCATCTCATCCTCCCCGTCCTCGTTGTGCGACACAGTCTATGCAATCGATTGCATGGTTGTCGAGCCTGTAGTAGTGCTGTCGGTGCAAGGTCAATCTCGGGGAAGGGGCCGGCAGGGAGATGAGGGTATATTGGGGCGGCGTGCTGGCCGTGCTGCTGGTCCTCGGCGGCGGATTGGGCACTGGATTGGACGCCCAGGCGCAGATGGCGCGCTGGAAGATCGATAACGATGCGGCGGCGCGCGGGGAGAAGGATTTCGTCGGCAACTGCGCCTTCTGCCATGGCAGCGACGCGCGCGGCAGCCAGCGGGCGCCCGACCTGATCCAGTCGCCGCTGATCAACCAGGATGAGAAGGGCGAGCTGATCCAGGAGCTGCTGGCCAAGGGCAGGACGGACAAGGGCATGCCCGCCTTTCCGCAGCTGACCGACCATGCCACCGACATCGCCGCCTTCCTGCATTCCCGGATCAGCAACGCCGCCAACCGCTTCACCTATAAGATCCAGCCGGGCTCGACCGGCGACGCCAAGGCGGGGGAGCGCTATTTCAACGGCGCCGGCGGCTGCGGCGCCTGCCACTCCCCGACCGGCGACCTCGCCCATGTCGCCGCCAAGTACAAGCCGGACGAATTGGAGGGCGCCATCGCCTTCCCGGGGCCGACGGTGCTCTATTACGTGGGCGTGAAGATGCGGCCGATCTCGAAGCCCGACGTCACGGTCACAGTGACGCCGAAGGACGGCAAGGCGGTCTCAGGCCCTCTGATCTACGCCACCGAATATGACCTGGCGCTGCGCGACGCCGAGGGCAATTTCCACTCCTTCGCCCGCACGCCGGACGTGAAGGTCGAGATCCACGACCCGCTGGACGGTCACCGCAAAGCGCTGCTCAAGCTGACCGACGCCGACCTGCATAACCTGCTCGCCTATCTGCTGGAGCTGAAATGAGAGCCTCCGCCGCACTTCTGCTGGCACTTCTCGCCGGCACCGCCTCAGCCCAATCCTGGCCGACCTATCATGGCAACGATACGGGCCAGCATCACAGCAAGCTCGACCAGATCAACGCCGGCAACGTCGGATCGCTGGCGCTCAGCTGGGTCTATCATGCCCAGGTTCCGCCCAGCATGGGACTGAAGCCCGCGATCAAGGCGACCCCGATCGAGGTCGACGGCGTGCTCTATTTCTCCATGCCCAACCAGGTCTGGGCAGTCGATGCCCGCACCGGGCATGAGCTTTGGACCTATACGACCAAGTCGGGCAGCGCGATCGGCAATCGCGGCGTCGCCGTGCGCAACGGCACGGTCTATCTCGAGACGCCGGACAGCCATCTGGTGGCGCTCGACGCCGCCACCGGCAAGGAAAAATGGCGGGTGGAGTTCGCCGATGTCCGTCTCGGCTATTTCGCGACGATGGCGCCGGTGATCGTGAAGAACCGTGTGATTGTCGCCTCAGGCGGCGATTCGCTCGATCTGCCCGGCTATCTCCAGGCGCGCGATCCGGAAACCGGCGCGCTGCAATGGCAATGGCGGGTGACGCCCAAGCCGGGCGAGAAAGGGTCGGAGACCTGGCCCGACGCGGATACGATGGAGCATGGCGGCGGCATGCCGTGGATGCCGGGGACGTACGATCCCGAAACCAACCTGATCTATTGGGGCACCGGCAACCCCAACCCGGTCCATGCCGGCCAGGGCCGCAAGGGTGACAACCTGTTCACCTGCTCGATCGTCGCGCTGGATGCCGATACCGGAAAGATGGCCTGGTACTATCAGGTCTCGCCGCACGACACGCATGACTGGGACGCGGTGCAGACGCCGGTGCTGGTCGACGGCAATTTCCAGGGTCGCCCACGCAAGCTGCTGATCCAGGCCAGCCGCAACGGCTATTTCTTCGTGCTGGACCGCAAGACCGGCGAGCATCTGCTGACCGAGCCCTATGCGGCGGTGAACTGGGCCAAGGGGCTGGACAAGCAAGGCCGCCCGATCCCCGACCCAGCCAAGGAGCCCAGGATCGACGGCACCCTGGTCAATCCGGGCTCGGGCGGCGCCGCCAACTGGCCGCCGCCCGCCTTCGACCCCGAGAGCGGCCTGCTGTTCGTCCAGACCAACGAGACGCCGAGCATCTATTACCTGACCGATCTCAGCCCCCGGCCGATCGGCTTCGCCGGGCGCGACGACATGCTGGAGCCGCATCCGGCGGTGACCGCGATCGACTACACGACCGGCAAGGCGCGGTGGCAGCACAAGTTCGATGCCGGCGTCAGCTTCGGCGGCGTGCTGTCGACGGCGGGCAAGCTGGTCTTCACCGGCGACACCGACCAGAACTTCCTCGCGCTGGACGCCGCCGATGGGCGCACGCTGTGGCGGGTCAATCTCGGAACGCCGTTCAGCGGCGCACCGATCACCTACCGGATCGGCCAGCAGCAGTTTGTCGTCGTGGGCGCCGGAACCGACCTCTACGGATTCGCGCTTCCGGCCGGCAAGTGAGGCAGGATGACGGGGCGATAGCCGCCCCGTAGCCGGAAGAAGACGATCAGGCCGAGATAGGCTGCGACCATGCCCAGCGACAGCTTGGCGACATCGGTGAGTGCGGCCTTCTTGGCATCGCGCCGGATCGCCTCGACCAGATCGCGATCCTCGGCGCCTGCGGCCGCCACCTTGGCCTGATCGAGCGCCCGGTATTGGCCGAGAACGCTGACCTTAGTGCCGGTGAGATAGGTTTCGGCGAGGTGCGTGCCCTGGCGCGCATCGCGGTTCAGCAGGGCCGCCTCGGTCGCCCGGTCTTGCGCCGCGCCCAGGAAAACCGAGCCGATGATGCCCGCCGCCAGCATCCCCGCCCCGGCCATGGCATTGATCGTGAGTGCTCAGCCGG
>Ga0268266_10001150_pt1 | contig 32834 bp, 38 predicted proteins | sample KBSS13metaG_FD_190356 | JGI IMG/M metagenome (GOLD analysis project Ga0268266, IMG submission 190356) | Switchgrass rhizosphere microbial communities from Kellogg Biological Station, Michigan, USA - KBS S1-3 metaG (SPAdes) (version 2) | ecosystem: Host-associated > Plants > Roots > Rhizosphere... | reverse complement strand
ATCAGTTGACATAATATAGTACCTTGTATAACATAGTACTGTATGAACGAAGATACAGATCAAGCATCATTTATCAACCAGTCTGAGGTCCAGATGCGCAAAGGGCTACTGGTGTACTGTGTGCTGCTGCTGTGCAAAGACGGCAAAGTATATAGCTCGGAAATCATTAAGCAGCTGCGCGCTGCCGAGCTCATAGTGGTGGAAGGTACGTTGTACCCGCTGCTCAGTCGCCTCAATCGCGACAAAATCGTGGCCTATGAATGGCAAGAATCGGAGCAGGGTCCGCCCCGTAAATATTATTGGCTGACCGATGAAGGTCGCGAGCTCCTCACAACACTGCATAAAACCTACCGGCGCCTGCACGCTTCTGTCGAACAATTAGAGAAAGGGAAATCATGAACGAAATAACACAAATTCACTTGGGTCGCCAGGCCTTTACCATTTCGATTGATGCCCATAAGCTGCTGCGCGACTACTTGCAGGCCGTAAAGAAACACTCTGGCAATAGCAACGAGGTAGTCGAAGAAGTAGAAATACGCATGGCCGAGCTGTTACTGGAGCGCGGCATAACGGGTGACAAAGTGTTGTTGGCAAAAGACGTTGAGTACCTAAAACGGCAATTAGGTGAACCAAAAGACTTTGATGATGAAGCTGCGGACGATGACGTCAAGGCGATGGAAGATGACTCGGGTGTCCGGCGTCTGTTCCGTGACACCGACAACGGTATGATTGCGGGTGTGGCTGCGGGGCTAGCCACATACTTCAACATCGATACGATTATTGTGCGCCTTATTTTTATTGCGTTGGTATTCTTCGGCGGTAGCGGCGTGCTACTGTATGTCATTTTGTGGCTGCTGGTGCCCGAGGCTAAAACCAATAGCGAGCGCCTGCAGATGCGCGGTTTGGCTGTTAACGTCGAAAATATTAAAGAGGTTTTGTCTAATGCTGATGTGCCGGGCGCGACCCGACGAGCCAGCCGGGTGGTGAGCAAGGTCATCAGCACTGTTGCGAGCATTGTTTTGCGCATCGTTGGTTTAGTCTTTGTGGTGATTGGTGTCGCCATCATCATTGGCGGTGCGGTTACGGCTATTTACAGCTTGATTCGCGGTGCGCAGGTGGCTGGTGCTACTATCTTCCCGGTCGGCAGAGAGGAAGTGGCTGTACTGGTGTGTGGCTTTGTTATCCTGGCAATTGTAGCGGGCTTGCTGGTGGCAACAGGCGTGGGGCTGGTGCGGCGTAAGCTCTCGGTGCCTGGTTGGGCTGTGGCGGCAGTGATAGGCGTATTTATAGTTGCGGCATCAGTTGGAGTCGGGCTCGGGTTCGACGTGGCACCCAACATCAAGGCGCGGTACGAAAGCTTGCAGCATGTCCAAACGTATAGCGTGGCTTCGGTTAGGTCGATTCACATTGTGGGTGGCAATGCGTACTATTCGGTGGTTCAGGGTGATAAGCCAGAAGTGGAAGTGCGTAGCTTTGGTAAGGTAGACACGCATGGTACTGCAGTGACAACTGACCCGGCCGGCAAGCTGACTATTGATGCGACTAAGTTTACTGTCCATCCATCAGAATGTCGACTGGTGTGCTCACTGAGCGATAACCAAGAAACAAAAATCATCATCCATGTGCCCAACCTTGGCACAGTGCCGATAGAGTCGCCGTCAAATGTCAGGGTCGAGCTTAAGAACGATACGGTCGGATACGTTATTACCGAACTAAACAATGGAAGCACTATACTAGCAACTCCTCAGGCGCTAGTTCCGCCGACCCCACCCAAACCTAGCGGTAATTAGTAAAGGTAATAGGGAAGTCCAGGTCTTGGGCACGCAGAAGTTGCATCACGCCCTGTAAATCGTCTTTGCTGCTACTCATCACACGTACTGCGTCACCCTGAATCTGCGGTTTAACTTTGGGATATTCGTCGCGGATGAGCTTGGTGAGCTGCTTGGCCTTGCCTTGGTCGAGCCCCTGCTTGAACGGTACTTCTTTGGTAGTTTTGAGGTTGCTTTCCACAAGCTCTTTGCTGGTGTCGAGTACTTTTTGGCTTTGGCCGCGGGTCGCCAGCTTTTTGCGGACGATGTCGAGGATGGCATCGATTTGCCACTCGCCGTTACCGGTAATCTTCAGACCCTTTTTACCGTCCAGCCACTCGATTGCCGCGGGTGTGCCTTTAAAGTCGTAGCGGCTGTCGATCTCGCGCTGTGTTTGGTCGAAGACGTTGTTCATCTCCGCCTTGTCGTAGTCGCTCTCAATGTCGAAAGAGAAATTAGCCATACGTTATATAGTACTCTTTCGATATAATCTTCGGTACTCGAAAAACATGAGCAAGCTCCTCTTTTTCTCCGTTCCTTGATTATCGAAACTAAAATTTGCCATACCTACAGTATAACAGCCGCTTTTCGAGCACCGTAGCCGGTAAATGCCGGTACGTGTATGTCGCGGTTGCCGATAGAGGTGTGACTGTAATCGGCGTTGAAGGCCGAGAGATCAAAGTGGTCGGCTGGCTCGCCGGTCAAATCGTGCAGTACTTCCAGCATGCCTTCGAGCGACAGGAATCCCAGCTGCCGGCAGCCAATGTCGGCTCGGATATCTTCCATGCTTTTCTGGGCTGCCACCAGTTCCATCTGTGACGGGGTGTTGATGCCGTAGAAGTTAGGGTAGCGAATAGGTGGCGAACCAATGTACATATCTACCTCCCAGGCGCCGGCCATCATGAGTAAACGGTTGATGTGGGGTGCGGTATTGTTGCGATATACAGAATCGTCAACCACACTAAGGCGATTATTACGGACCAGAGGCTTCTGCAGAAGGTAGCCGTTGTTGCGCAGGTTTACTTGCTGGGCCTTGTCCTGCCCCAGGAATGTTCGCTCCCTGTTGCGCTTGGCAAGGACCTCCTGCTTGTACGTGATTCCCGTGGCATCGGCAAAGCCTTTGGCAAATGGTTTAGCAGAGTTTGGCACACCCACCACCAGGTCACTATTCCGGGGCAGCCCGTATTCTTCGGCAAGTCGCCGTCCAAGTGCCTCGCGGATGTCACCTATACGCTGATTCTTGAAGTAACTGTCCTTGTTGGAAAAATAAAAGATTTCGCACGGGTCAAACTTGGGGTTAGGTGGGGTAAGTTGGTGGTGCCTTACGCCGTTATGACTCACAGTCATCATGCCACCCGGCTCTACCTCGCCGCCCGTGGTGGCGCCGGCAATGTCTAGTGCTCGTGTCTCGGAGGCAAACATATAACCCCTGTTCGGCGTGCGCCCCCAGAACAGGGGGCGTATGCCACATGGGTCGCGGTACGCAGCCAGCATAGGGCTGCCGTCCAGGTCGTGGCCGGCCACTATGCTGGAATAAGCGCCGATAAAGTTCGGGTAGGCGTCCGTGATAGCTTCTACCGTGCCCGCACCCTTTCGTATTCTGTCGCCGATGGCTATCGTATCCATCTGGGCGTCATTCAATTCGGCGGTCGAATACCCACGCTTTTCCACGTCTGCCTCCAGTTTTCGCAGATCTGAACCATTGCCGTTTACAGCGTAAAGTATGCGTCTCTCACCCTCGCCAAAGCTGAGGGGATAGGAGATATCGCCGCCCCCGGATGTTGCGTAGCGGGTGTGGGCCACCACTGCCACCATGCCGATTGCGCCCAGTCTCGCTACCCGTTCTTCGGTTAGTACGTCTCTTGCCTTGCCGGGGGCGCTAAAAACTTCGAACTCGCCGTCATCTGTAAGTCCGCCCAAGCCGGTCGAGTCAGGTCCGCGATGTTCCAGTACGCGAATGCCGGCAGCAGCGAGCTCGGCGGCCTGTGGGTCAAATACTCCAACCACTCCGCATTTTTCTCGCAGTTCACCCATATCTACAACCGTTCCTGTGCTTGACGGGATTGACTTGCTGAACGTGCCAACAGAGCGGTAAAGCGAGCTGAACTGGGTAGAGTCGATTGCAACCGGTGTGAATCTCTACGCGGGATGAGACTGAATCCATCAGGAGCTTGCGCCGCTGTCTTGTGGGCGAGAGAGTGCGGAGCTTGGTTTACGCCTAAATGCTCAACAGTCTGACTAACCACTACGCCTACCCTCTCCCTCATGTCCTTTATGCTTAGTCTAGGCTTAATGTTCAGATTTTCCAAGCAAAAAATGTAAGAATTCTTACAACTTTCTCGACGGGGTTAGCGGTAGGAGTCTTATATCCAAAATGCGTAGCAATAGCCTGGCACCATTGCTATACTGCAGGTACAAATAACATAAGGATTATGTGCATGAAAAATATAGCAAAGCAGGTGCTGTATATCATTGCTTCTATAGCTACGGTGGGTAGCCTGGCGGTTATACCCGTAAGTGCGGAGCATGGTAGTAGCGCCGATCATGTTGCGGCTTTCGAAGATAGTACCAGCACCAGCCAGGACACCACGGTGACCACTACCGAAACAGAGAATGACAGCACGAACAGCGATACGCCTACCGTACGCGAGCAAGCCCAGAAATTGCTGCAGGCTAAGCGACAAACTGTCAAAGAAAAAACCGAGGCAGTGCGCCAGAAGGCGTGCGTGCAGCGCCAGAAGAGCATCGATACCCGCACGGCAAACTTCGCTACAGCCGCCCAACGCCATCTGGGTGTATTCAATGATATTTTCACCAAGGTGCAGGCTTTTCATGATAGCAAGCAGCTGAACGTCACCAACTACGACACACTGGTAGCCACAGCCACTACCAAACAAACGGCTGCCCAATCGGCCGTTGACGCGCTAAAAGCGCTCAATGTGCAGATCGACTGCGCGCAGCCAGACCCGGCCGCTAGCGTAGCCACTATCAAGACAGCTGTGTCTAACGCGCGTACTGCTCTGCAGGATTACCGTTCGGCCATCAAAGACGTTGTCGTGGCGCTAAAAGGGGCTTCGACCGCACAAAAAAGCACTGACACTAGTGACGCCACTGGAGGAAATCAGTAATGAAGCGACTTAATCAATCAGGGTCTCATGTTTTAGGAATTGCGCTGTTGGCGCTGGCGCTGGGAGTTGTGGTATTTGCTGGGTATAAGGTACAGCAGGCGCACAACAATTCGGATACTGCGGCCCAGACCGCCACAACAACTGCTAAAGTACCTGCAACTATTGCCAATACGGCTGAGTTGCAGCAGGCTAGTCGAGCGCTGGACGATTCATCGGCTCAGCTGAACTCCAGCTTGGACGACAGCAGCCTGAACACCGACTTGAACAGCATGCTCTAAAGATAACAGTGTAATCTAGAGGCCAGAGCTATTACTTCGCTCTGGCCTCTGGTACAATTTGATGGATGAACTATCAAAATCTCAAAGTGCAGGAAACTGCCGACCTGCTCAAGGGTCGGTTTGCCGAGCTTAGTAACAAGGCAGACATCTTAAAAGCGGTCGAGCTGCGGGCATTGTATGCCGAGATCCCACAGCTGCCAGCCGATCAGCGTGGTATGTTTGGCAAAGAATTGAACGAGCTGCGCGCTGAACTACAGCAGTTGGTCGATGCAGCCGGTGAGGAAGCCGAAAAACTGCCGCCGATTGATGTCACGGCACCGTTCGACATCAACGTGCCGGCAGATAAACGCCCAAGCCTTTTGCCGAGTCAAACCGGTAGTAAACATCCGCTGATGACCGAGCTGGAGCAGGTGCTCGACATCTTTTACCGCATGGGCTTCAACGCTGTAGAGTCGCGTGAAATCGATGATGATTACCACATGTTCGGCGCCCTGAACTTCCCCGAAGGCCACCCGGCGCGCGACGATTACGATACCTTCATGACCAAAGAGACCGACAAAAACGGCAAGCCGCTCATTGCTCCCGCCCACACTAGCACCATGCAAAACCGCGTGCTCCGTAAATATGCGGTAAATCTGGAAAAGGGTGAGCCCGTCGCCTGCCTTATCCCCGGCCGTGTTTTTCGCAACGAAGACCTGGACGCTCGCCACGAGCACACGTTCTACCAGCTGGAAGGTGTCTATGTGGGCAAGGGTGTACATGCTGGCATGCTGGTCGCTACGCTCAAAACGTTTCTGCAGGAGTACTACGGCAAAGAGCTGGAGGTTGCGACGCAGCCATTTTATTTCCCCTTCACTGAGCCAAGTTTTGAATTTTCGTTGAGCTGCCCGTTCTGCGATAAAAAGGGCTGCAAGGTTTGTAGCTATGCCGGCTGGATCGAGCTACTCGGTTGCGGCATGATTCATCCCAACGTGCTGCGCGAAGCGGGCATTGACCCAGAAGTTTACACCGGCTTTGCCTGGGGCTGCGGCCTGGATCGCCTGGTGCTCATGAAAAACAACATCGAAGACATCCGCCATTTCGAGAGTGGTAAATTGGACTTCCTGAGGCAATTCGCATGAGTGATTTGAAAGATTTGATGGCACGAGCGGAAGCAATCCGCCTGCAGTACCAGGAGTTTAACGCCAAACAGGGGCAGACTGCCTGGGGTGTGCGTGATTATGCTATGGGCTTCGTGGGTGATGTTGGTGATCTGCAAAAGCTCATCATGGCCAAAGAAAACCTGCGTGAAATAGCTGATGTAGACGCCAAGCTGGCCCACGAGCTGGCGGATTGCTTGTGGTCTATTCTTGTTCTCGCCAACTACTATGGTCTAGACCTAGAAAAAGAATTCGATAAGACTATGACGCATATAGCTAACCGTATCGCTGGAGAAAACACATGAAAGTCAGCCTGAACTGGGTTAAACAATATATAGATTTCGAACTGCCGCCGGTAGATGAACTGGTGGAGCGTATCGGCGCGCAGCTGGGCGCGGTCGAAGAAGTCGAGAACTTGGGCGAAAAATACCAAGGCATCATCATTGCCAAGGTCGTGGAGTGTGTTGATCACCCGGATAGCGACCACATGCACGTCTGCAAGATAGATGATGGCGGCAAGGCCGAGAGTGTCGAGCGTGACGAGAATGGCCATGTGCAGGTAGTTTGCGGTGCGCCAAATGTCCGCGCCGGCATGCTGGTTGCCTGGCTGCCACCTGGCAGCACGGTACCGGAAAGCTACGGCAAAGATCCATTTGTGCTTGGTACGCGCGAACTACGCGGCGTCAAAAGTAACGGCATGCTGGCGTCCCCGCGTGAACTGGCTCTGGGCGATAACCACGAAGGCATATTGGACCTTACGGATGAATCGGTAACGGCCAGCGACCTGCCGATTGGGCCCGGCGCTGATTTTGCCAAAGTTTACGCCCTGGACGATTACATTATCGACATTGAAAACAAAATGTTCACTCACCGGCCGGACTGCTTCGGCGTACTGGGCGTGGCGCGCGAAATAGCCGGTATATTGGGTAAGCCGTTTGTGTCAGGTGAACAATACCGCGTGCTCGATGAGCCTACCGTAGGCCAGGGCTTGAACCTCGAAATCGGCAATGAAATACCCGAGGCAGTGCCGCGGTTTATGGCGGTTGCGCTCAAAGACGTTACTGTTAAGCCGAGTCCGCTGTGGCTACAGGCAGAGCTCTGCCGTGTTGGCGCCAAGCCTATCAGCAATGTGGTAGACGTCACTAACTATATGATGCTGGTGACCGGCCAGCCGCTGCACGCCTACGATTACGACAAAGTCGCGTCGGGTAAGCTGGGCGCGCGGTTCGCGAAACCCGGTGAAAAGCTGGCGCTTCTTAGCGGTAAGACAATCGAACTGCATGAAGCCGATATGGTTATCACCGATGGTACCAAGCCAATTGGCCTAGCCGGAGTCATGGGCGGGCAAGAGACCGAAGTTTCGGCCGAGACGAAGAACATCATACTGGAATGCGCCACGTTCGATATGTACGCCATCCGCCGCACGAGCATGCGTCACGGCTTATTCACCGACGCGGTGACCCGCTTCAATAAAGGTCAATCGCCACTCCAGAATCCGTACATCGTGCAGCTAACCACGGGCCGCCTGGAGCTGTTAACGGGGGGTGAACTCGCCAGCGCGGTTATTGACAACGACCATACGGAAGGCCGTGCTAGCGTCCACCCGCCGGTGTCTGTCACGACGCAGTTTATAAACGAACGACTTGGCCTTAAGCTTTCTGCCGACGAAATGAAAGCATTGCTCGAAAACGTAGAATGCACGGTGGCGGTGGATGGCGACATGCTAACTGTCACGGCGCCATTTTGGCGGACCGACATACAGATACGCGAGGATGTGATAGAGGAAGTCGGCCGGCTCTACGGGTTTGACAAATTACCGCTGGAGCTACCAAAACGCAGTATTACGCCAACTGCCAAAGACTCACAACTGGAGCTCAAGAGTGCCATCCGCGCAGTGCTTGCCAAGGCTGGTGCCAACGAAGTGCTCACCTACAGCTTTGTGCATGGCGACTTGCTGAAAAAGGTCGGCCAAAACCCCGACGAAGCTTTTCAGGTGGGCAACGCACTCAGCCCAGACCTGCAATATTACCGCCTGAGCCTGACGCCGAGCCTGCTCGATAAAGTGCACATGAACCTTAAGGCCGGCTACGATGAATTTGCATTGTTCGAAATCGGCAAGAGCCACGGTAAATCGCAAGCCGATGAAGAGGGCCTGCCCAGAGAGTTCGAACGGTTGGCTCTAGTGTATGCGGCCAATGCCAAGAAGGTGAAAACGACTGGTGCGCCGTACTATGTTGCGCGGAACTACTTGGTAGGGCTATTGCAACACTTTGACGTCTGGAAGCACTGTACGCTTGTCCCGGCCAATCAGGCAGATTGGGATGGCCATCCATTCTTTTCGGAGGTTGTACGTCCGTTTGATCCGGAGCGATCAGCGGTTATTCACGATGGCCAGCGGATTCTGGGTGTGGTGGGTGAATATTCAGTCGGCACGCGCCGCGCACTTAAGCTGCCAGCTCAGAGTGCTGGTTTCGAATTTGGCTTGAACCTCATTTCGCAACACCCACCGGAAGGTAACAGCTATGTGGCGTTGCCGCGTTTCCCGAAAGTTACGCAGGATATTACGCTAAAAGTCTCGGCCGATTTATCGTACCAGGAGCTGTTTAGTTTTGTTTCGGATGAACTTGCCAAGGTGCAGCCAGAACAAACACGTCCGGTGCTTGAACCACTCGACATCTATCAACGCGAAGACGATGCTACACACAAGCAAATTACGCTGCGCCTCACCATCGCCAGTTACGAAAAAACCATGACCGATACCGAAGTCGGCAAGCTACTCGACGCTATTGCCGAAGCGGCACGCAGCAAATTTAATGCCGAACGAATATAGTTGCAGCTCCTGCAATTTAGCAGTACAATTCGATTACTGATTAGTTTCGTGATTGATCCACCGGATCACCATGTGACTTTTACAGTTGCTCATTCGACAGACGATATAGTTGCTTTGCTCGGAAGGGGAAACATGCCGTTTGACGGTCTCTGTGTTTTGGTGAGAACCGGAGATCTGGCATTGGCATTGTTTTTGGACCATTGAACCAGCCGCGGGGCTGAGGCTGTGGCTGTAGTTTGATCTGTCCAACAGGACGAGCGGAATTCCAAGGAGGTCTCCCCCGTGCCCTTGGGCCGCTCGTCCTGCCCCACAAAAACGTGCAGAGAGCCGGTTGTGAGCCCCTTCTATCCACCCTCTCCGAGAATGGATAGATCCACACCGGCTCTCTGCACCCCTGAACCCACGGAAGGCTGGTACTTGCTCTCTGAGCTGCTAGCCTTCCGTGCTTGGGTGTTTTGCGAATTTGCAAAGAAACGCTTGATGGCATTCGCCTCGCCTTTCTTTCTACAACCCCACGCTACTCTATCGTCTGTCATTTCCCAGAATCCACAAATCCGTTTGTGGCTTGTGGGAGAAGCTGTGATATGAGCGAATAGCCTTACTGTTGCGGCAAAGGAATTGCCTGATAATGTAGAAGCTTTTCGGGGTTTGGTTCCCTGCAGGGTTGAGCATCGATGATCCTCGTATAAGCGCATATTGATAGACGTGACGGCCTGGCATGTCTAGCGTGTGGCACCGATTCTTATCTTTTGATATGGCAGCATACCCTGAGAGGGGGTGATTTCGTTGCCGTATGGCGACAAGAAGAGCGGTACAAAGGATTGCAGCGGCTGCTGCTCGGTCTGCCGTGGGCGGGCTGGGCGTTCAAGACTCGGCGGTCTCGTGAAAGTTACGTGCACTACATGTAACAACACGGGTCATGTACGGAGCTGTCTGGCTCGGCCAGGAGGGCGATAGTGATGGTAGGGCGGAAGGCCTCGACTCTATTTAGTTACCAGTCGGCGGTCTTTCGCTCACCTTCTTTCGTTTTTAATGTCACGTCTATCCTCCTCCGTGTTTATGAGGATATTTGTAAGTTGTGGGAGAAGCCGCTCGGTTCAGCTACAATAGAATGTAATGAAGAGTATTTGGCGGATTATCCGTTTCACTGGGAGTTTGTGGCGCTACTATCTTGGCATATCTATCTTTACTATTTTGGTGGCGGCCATGAGCCAGGTTATTCCTCTGCTTACCAAAGCTGCCATCGATGAGATCACCAAGCTTGCCAGTGGCGGCCATGTGAGCGTTACCAAGGTGGCAGTGTATGCCACACTTATCTTTGCCATTGACATGGGACAGAATGCGTTTAGTAACATCGGTGGCTACTGGGGTGATATGCTTGCGGCCAAGCAACAACGTCTGCTCAGCAATCGCTACTACGAGCACGTGATGAGCTTGCCGCAGCGCTATTTCGACACCGAGCTTACGGGGACCATCATCAACCGTATGAACCGCGGCATCACCCAGATCACCGGCTATACCCAGACGCTTAGCAACAACTTTTTGCAGTTCCTGTTCAGTACCGTTTTTACACTGATAATTGTGGCCTACTATTCGTGGCCGGTGGCATTGATATTGCTGAGTCTATATCCAATCTACATCTGGCTCACCACGCTCAGTAACGAAAAATGGCAGAACTACCAGCAGGAAATTAACCGGGATAGCGATGTAGCCAGTGGCCGGTTTGCAGAAAGTGTTGGCCAGGTGAGGGTGGTAAAGAGCTTTGTGCAGGAAGCATTTGAACTCCGCAGTTTTGATAAGCTGCAGCGCAAGATTGTGCGTACCACCAGTCCACAGAGCACGCACTGGCACAAGCATGATGTTATTCGCCGCACCGTGCTGGCGGTCATCAACTTTGCACTCTACGCGTTTATTTTTATACAAACGGCCCGCGGACAATACAGTATTGGTACCATGGTGTTATTGCTGCAGTATGCTCAGCTTATCCGCATACCACTGTTCAGCATCAGCTTTTTGGTCTCCCAAACGCAACGGGCTGTCGCCAATAGCCGTGACTACTTTGCGGTCATGGATGAGGAGCCCGAGATCCGTGACCACACCGGTGCCAAACCGCTCACTATCCGTAAGGGCGCCATCAGTTTCGATCATGTTAGCTTTGGCTACGACCACGACGCACTTGTACTGACCGATCTGTCATTCCAGATAAAGCCGGATAGCAAACTGGCACTAGTGGGTGAGAGCGGCCAGGGAAAGACTACCATCACCAGCCTGCTGCTGCGCCTGTACGAAGTGAACGAGGGTGCTATAACCATTGACGGCCAAGACGTTAACGACATACAGCAATCAAGCTTGCGCACAAATATCGCCGTGGTGTTTCAGGAGCCGGCGCTCTTTAGCGGTACTATCCGCGAAAATATCGCCTATGCTCGCCCAGGTGCTACCCAAACAGAAGTAGAGGAAGCTGCCAAAGCCGCTAACGCGCACGAATTCATTACCAAATTTGAGCATGGCTACGATAGCGAAATCGGTGAGCGCGGGCTCAAGCTGAGCGGTGGGCAAAAGCAGCGCATCGCCATCGCCCGGGCACTCCTCAAAGACGCGCCGATTCTGATTCTGGACGAAGCAACCAGCAGCCTCGACACCAAGAGCGAACGCCAGGTGCAGCAAGCGCTTGAGCGGCTGATGAAGGGTCGGACGACGCTCATCATCGCCCACCGGCTCAGCACTATCCAAGAGGTGGATACCATCGTGACGTTAGTCGGTGGCCGGGTGGATGAAATTGGCTCGCCAGAGGAACTGGCAACCAGCGGCGGCATATATTCCCAGTTGCTGGCATTGCAGCAGAGCCATACCGAAGCTGGCAAGAAAAAGCTGCAACAATACGAAATGGCGGAGGTGTAGATAGTGGACGACAGGCAATCAGTACGGGCGATTGTACTCAATGGTGACAAAGTGCTCGCCATGAAGCGCAACAAATTTGGGTCGCAGTACTACACCCTAATAGGTGGCGGTGTAGAAGCCGACGAAGACCTCGAAGCAGCCTTGCGGCGGGAGCTGCGCGAAGAAACGGGCCTGGAAGTAGGGACGGTGCGCCAAGTATTCGTGGAGGATGGCGGAGCTGAGTACGGCTTGCAGTATGTATATCTGTGTGAATATCGGGGCGGTGATCCGCAGCTAAACCCCGCGAGCGGAGAGGCGCTCAGTAGCGCTATGGGCCAGAACACCTACGAGCCGGTGTGGTTACCGCTGGCAGAGCTGGCGCAGGTTACCTTTTTGTCTACTTCTGTTCGTGATGCCTTGCTAGAGGGCGTTCACAATGGTTTCCCAGAAACTACCCAGACGCTTGCCTGGAAGGGCAAGAGTGTGGCAAGATAGACGTAAGATAAATGAGGGGATAGTAGTATGGCGCGCATGCGTGAACGGGTTTTTGCAGGGTTTGGGGCATTTTTGTTTTTAGCGAGTGCTTCGGCGCTGACGATTTTTGTTATCATGAGCCCAAGCTCCGATACCACGGCGAGCCAAACCTCTCAGCAGACCTGTGACCAAAGCCAAACTGGACCGGCACTGCCCGCTCCTGACGTCTACAAGCCTACCGAACCAGTTACCGCACTCCAGTCAACTGATCTGGAGCATGGTAGTGGTCCTGCTGCCAAGGCCGGTGATTGTCTGGTCGTAAAGTACTACGGTACGCTTGCCAGCAACGGCACTAAGTTCGACGAAAACTTCACCGATACAACCGCTTTTGGGTTTACGCTTGGCCAGGGTCAGGTAATAGATGGCTGGGACCAGGGTATGGTCGGTATGAAGGCTGGTGGAACTCGTCGCTTGGTTATCCCTGCGAGCCTCGCCTACAAAGACCAGGCAGCTGGTAGCATCCCCGCCAACTCAGACCTCGTGTTTGTTGTAAAACTACTTAAGATTAAGAACTAAGGAGACAGCACCCCTATGCAAGATTTCACCCCTGTTGATAGTGTACCCGAACTGGTGAGCGAAGATCGTGTGGAAGGCACCGGCGCAGTTGTAGGGTCGGGTGATACCGTAACTTGTCACTACACGGGCGCTATTGCCAAGACCGGCGAAGTGTTCCAGACGTCACACGATTTCGGCAAGCCTATTAGCTTTCCGCTTTCTGGTGTGATTGCTGGCTGGACACAGGGTGTGCCGGGCATGAAGGTCGGCGGCACGCGCCGCTTATTGATTCCGGCTGCCCTGGCGTATGGCGACCGGCCACCGTATGGCTCGGGTATTCCAGCTGGCGCAGACCTTGTCTTCGACATCGAGCTAGTCGCTATCGAAGGCAAATAATAGCCCACTGGCGTTCGGTTGCTCACCGGAAAAGTAGCAGGACGGGCAAAGCCCGGCGTCGCGTAGAAAAACCCTTTAGGGTTTGCCTTCCAACCATGAGAGGGTGATGCCTGAACCGAAGGTACAGGCGAGCCTGCAGCTCCGTGGAACGCGAAAAGGGGAATCCTCTTTCGGGTGAGGACCTTTGCCTCTCGGCGAGGCTGCAAGCTGGCTCAGGCAATTGCCTGAGCCACGCCTCTCATGGTCTAAGGGGGACCTCCGCAGGGGTTCCCCTACACTTCGCCGAGCTTCGCTCGGCTTGCCACCTCCTCCGGTCTGCGACAGAGAGTTGATGAGCTGCTTAGGTGGCATATGTACTAAAAAACACTACATATAGCGTACTTGACGATAATGCTTACGCTAGAATATACTACCAATACAGCTGCAAACAAACAAAGGAGTTGCGCGTTTGAGTGCAGTTCGGGATGAAACGAGAGCACCGGAATGCAGCCGTACTAAGGGCACGGCGGAGTGAGGAGTGGAACGATTCGCCCGAAATGTGCCAAAAACGCAAGGCCGAAGCCAAGAACAACCAGTGGAGGGTTATTACAATGGTCAAAAACATCACTATTTTCACGACGACTACGTGCGCGTACTGTCCGATGGTCAAGAAGTATCTGGGTGCCAAGGGACTACAGTACGACGAGGTGAACCTCGACCAGAATCCAGAACGCCAGCAAGAGGCTCTTGCTATTTCTGGTGCGCTGACGGTGCCAGTCACAGTCATCACCAAACAAGATGACACCAAAGAAGTAGTGGTTGGCTACAACCTCGCAAAATTAGCACCAGCCGTAGCGTAAGTTTGATACAATTAATGCATATTGAACAGAATGCTCCACACTAAGGAGCATTCTTTTATCAGGAGGAGTAACAATGGCCGAGACAACTGAGACACCTAGGCATGACGTGATTATCGTGGGTGCTGGCCCAGCGGCATTGAGTGCAGCTATATACACAACGCGCGAAGATATCGATACACTGCTATTCGAGCGTGGTGTGCCAGGCGGCTTGGCGGCAATAACTGACTGGGTGGATAACTATCCAGGCTTCGCAGATGGCATCGCCGGGCTGGAGCTGGCCGGCAACTTGCAGAAGCAGGCCGAGCGCTTTGGAGCGGTCATTGAGCTGGGTGAGGTGCTAAAGATCCACGACGAAGGCAAGTGGAAGCGGCTGGAAACTACCAGCGGTGATATGCTGGCTAAAGCTGTGCTGATTGCCACTGGTAGTGATTATAAAAAGATAGGCGCACCTGGCGAGGCTGAATACTATGCCCGCGGCGTGCACTACTGTGCGACCTGTGATGGTGCATTTTACCGTGATAAGCGGCTGGTGGTAATCGGTGGTGGAAACTCAGCCATCCAGGAGGCAATGTTCCTGACTCGCTTTGCGACCCACATCGATCTGTTAGTACGTAGCACCATCAAGGCTAGCGACATTTTGCAGAGAGAACTACAAAAATATGTCGACGATGGTAAAGTAACGGTACATCTCGGTACTGTTACCGATGAAATTGTCGGTGAAGCCGGGGCGGTCACCAAAGTGGTTGGCACGCAGGATGGCAAGAAAGTGGAGTTTCCGACCGATGGCGTGTTTGTGTTTGTGGGGCTCAAGCCCAACAGCGAATTCCTGGAGGGCTGTGGTATCGAGCTGGACCATATCCATCTGGTAAAGACTGATGAAAACTTGCAGACCAACATGAAGGGCGTGTTTGTGGCGGGCGATATCCGCAGCGGCGCAACTATGCAGATAGCCAGTGCGGCCGGCGAAGGTGCTACCGCAGCACTCAAAATCCGCGAATACCTCGAAGGCCACGCCCACCCCATCCAGAACTAGGGTCGGGCTCTATAAACACCCTCTGGGCGGAGCACTACGGCTTTAGCCGTGGGTGAATGAACTCGTTTTCGAAAGGGTGTACGGCCTTTTCGGAAACCGAGACTGCCCTAGCCGGGTTGTGAGGGCGTTTTCAAACGTCATGGCTTTAGCCGGGCCGTTTACAACTCGGTATAGCCGTCGAAATAATCAAATACGATCTGTTCGTGAGGCGTGCCGAGCTGCTCTAGATCGATGCGCAGGCCTTCCACGAAGCGCTGGCTGCCCGAAATGTATACAAGCGCATCCGGTGGTGTGGAATCTTTGATCTCCTGAGCGGTCAGTCGATTTGGCGCGACGGCGATTGTTTTGAGTGCCAATGGATAGCTAGTGGTGAGCTCTCGGAAAATATGTTCGCGCCCACTGCGCAGGCCGTAAAACAGGAAGATGCTGCGTTCCTCTCGGTCGCCGAGCAGTTGCTGCAACATGCTTGCGAACGATGCCATACCTATGCCGCCGGCTACAAATACCAGGGGTACTGTGGCGGATTTAGGCAATACCAGATCACCCATAGCGTCGTCCAGACGCAGCTCGTCTCCCGGCTGGAGCGCCTGCAAGGCCTGCTTGTACGAGCTGAGCGGCGCTGCAAACTTGGCGACAAAACTCACCGACGCGTCGCTGGGGAGTGAGGTGAGCGTAAAGACGCGGCTCTGTCCGCGTGGGTCTGCCAGCGGCTGCAGGATGTGGAAGTCGGCATATTGCCCAGGTGTAAAGCCAACTTGCCGTTCCGGCCGGAAATAATACCGCCAAATCGCTGGCGCCAATTCTTCGCGCCGCTCAAAAAACACCTTCATCCCACTAGTGTACCACTGCTTGGTTCTATAAACGCCCTCTGGGCAGAGCCCCACGGCTTTAGCCGTGGGTAAATGGGTAACCCTGTTGTTTATAGGTCCGTCCTCACAAAATTACAACACCTACTTTATTAGGATCGGACTGGGTTTAAATACTGCAGGGCTACTTCTGGAAGAGGTCTGGCCGGTCGGTAATGATGCCGTAGATGTAGGGTTGCCATTTGTGTGCTCGCTGGGGGTTATTCAGCGTGTAGGGTGAAACCTGATAGCCAGCACGGTGCATGGCCCGCAAAAATCCACGCCAGAGCCACCAGGAGCGCATGCTTATCCGCTTGGTATGGACTTGCCGTGCCCGGAGCTGGGCTCGCACACCAGACCAATGTTCGATCACCACTATTTCGATGTCGGGAAAGGCACGGTGCATGGCCCGCAAAATAGACTGGTCGAACGAGCCGATGGAGAACGTGCTGGCTGGCCATCCGGCTGTCAGCTGCGTTTGGATGATGGTGGCAATAGGCTGGACTGGCTCGTGTGGCTTAATATCTAAGAGCAGATGCGTTTTGTGGCCCACTGATTCTAGAAAAGATTCGAACGTGATGAGGTCTGGTTTGTGGACACGCAGCTCCTCGAAGGTGTGAGTTTTGAGTGGTAGCTTATTGCCAGCCGGGTCGGTGACATCTTGGTTGTGGTTGAGTACTACCACACCATCTTTGGTGACACGCAGGTCGAGCTCCACTTGGTCCACACCGTGCTCAATTGCTTTTTCGAATGCCTTGAGTGTGTTTTCGGGGGCAAGGCCCTTGGCGCCGCGATGTCCGATTATTTTCAATGAGTCCACTGCACGTCTCCCTCCAAAAGCGAGAAGCATACTTGGTGAGTGCTAGGCGTGTGTTCATGTAAGGAGGTGTAGCTATAGGTACGTTGCAGTACAAAACAAGCAGTGGGCGTGGTTTGGAACGCGGGGGAGATGTGTAGTGGGCTCATAGCTACCAGGTAGTGTACAATAGTCTCAAGAAAATAACGTGTGTGAAACGAGGAGCAGATACTAAATGGCAGATTTTAATCAAGTTTTGACCCCTGGCGACTACCAGAACGGCAGTGTAAACACGGTAGTGGAAATCCCACAGGGCAGTTTCCTGAAGATTGAATGGGACCGTGAGCGCGCTTGCTTTATGCTCGACCGTGTTGAGCCAAGCATCTATGCCAAGCCGGTTAACTATGGCTTTATCCCCCAGACCAAAGACGAAGATGGTGACGAACTCGACACCCTGATAGTTTGTGACGAGCCAATCCCAACTGGCGTCTGGCTGCAGGCTAAAATTATTGGTGTTATGAACTTTGTCGACGACGGCGAAGCCGATCACAAGATTGTAGTCGTACCTGCAGATGACCGCAACACCGGCGACAGCATCAAGAGTATTGATGATCTCGGTGAACGCTGGAAGCAGAAGGTGAGCGAGCACTTTGCACATTACAAAGACCTCAAAAAGCCCGGCACGACCATTGTGGAAGGTTGGGGTGATGTGGAGGCTGCCAAAACCATCATCGCTGAATCTATCGAGCGCTGGAACAGCGGTAACTAGTGCGAATATGCAAAAGATAGTCGTTGCGAAAGCGCTGGTGTTCAATGACCAGAGTGAGGTTCTGTTGGTACGCCGCAGCGAGACCGCACCACGCCGTCCTCTGGAGTGGGACTTCCCGGGTGGATTTGTAGATGACGATGATGAATCGTATCAGCTGGCATGCTTGCGTGAGATCCGTGAAGAAACGGGGCTCGAAGTCAAGAATGGTGTAATCCACCTTGGCTATACCGAGTCAGGTTGCGTTGATCTCGGCGGCGGTGCCTCGGACGTTTCATGGCTGTATTTTACGACGGTGGCGGATGGTACTGATGTGCAGCTAAGCTATGAGTATAATGATTTTTGCTGGGTGACACTCCAAGAGGCAACTAAGCTCATAAAATACGACACGCAGCTGCGCGCATTGGACTACATACTACTCACACAGAACAAAATTGCACGAGCAGAATAATCTGGTTCGCCCCAAGTAATACTAAGGTTACAAAATCCCCACAGACTCACTCTGTGGGGATTCTTGTATTGCACGTCGAAATAATGAAGTACTAATTGGCATCATGTCGGGCACCGAGGTTTTGCGTGCTTTAATGATCAGTAGACACAAATACGTTTGTGCATGAATGGTGGGCAGATGGGGTGCGTTTCGAGCATAATTGTTGAGTAGTGGAGGAGGGGTGCGTCTTCGTTTTGTCCAACTCGGACAAGAAGAGCACCCCTGCGACTCCACCACTGCTACTGGCCGTTACGAGGGCGTGGAACTTTGCGCCTCTTCTCAATTGCACGTTGCAGTTCAGCGCGTACACCTTTTTCGTAGAAGTCGATATCGCCGATAATCGTCACTATTGCAGCGCGTTGTGGGCTGCCCCAATGGTGTAGGTGGCAGTAGCGATTGTATCCCGGACCGACAGTCTGTTGAATCCATACTTCTACAAAGCCGTTACGGACATCGACCCCTACATGGCATAGACTCCACACGCTCTCTTCTTCGTCACCTACCTTGACCAGTAGGGGCTCAAAGAACTGTTTGGCGTCGAGATCTAGGGTTTGTGTCGTAGAAAGACCACTATTCCTGACCCTTGCAGTTTCTAGAGTTCGATCTATAGCCTCTCTCACTTCGTTGGGATGTACGGTCACTACGCTGACTTCTGGTCGCTCGGTGATGAGGTTGGTTTTCATAGTTGTTCCAACCATTCGTGAGGGGTGTGATAGGTGTTTGCCTATCTAGTTTTATTCTTACAGCATTTGCTGCGTCTAGTCAATGGAGGCTTCAGCATTGTTTGCCGGAAATCTATCGGTATAAACTTTGTGGTTGAGATGATTTCTCGAGTTTTACGCGTGTTGGATTGCTTGGCGATGGGCATGTACTTTTCAGTATTTTGCATCTGATGAACCGCTGCGCTACAATTGAAACGTAAGCACTATTAACCTACCAACAAAACGAGGGTGGAGAACATGAAAACACATATAGCAATAAACGGCTTTGGGCGTATTGGGCGCAACGCATTCAAGATTGCGTTTGCTCGTGACGACCTAGAGATTGTCGCTATCAACGACCTAACAGATACCAAGACGCTCGCCTATTTGCTCAAGCACGACAGCAACTACGGCACTTATGACAAAGAAGTTGGCCATGATGACGAGAACATCATAGTTGACGGCCACAAAGTAAAAGTATTGGCCGAAAAAGATCCAGCTATGTTGCCGTGGAAAGACATGGAAGTTGATGTTGCCATCGAGAGCACCGGTTTCTTTACTGACAAAGAGGGTGCCAGCAAACACATTACGGCTGGTGCAAAGCGGGTTGTTATCAGTGGGCCAACCAAGAGTGACGGCGTAGACACTGTTGTGCTTGGTGCTAATGATGACAAGCTCGAGGGCGCAACCGAAGTTATTAGTAACGCTAGCTGTACTACCAACAGTCTGGGCGCGGTAATGGCCATCCTGGAAAGTGAATTTGGTGTGGAGAAGTCCATGCTTACCACCGTGCACAGCTACACTGCCAGCCAGGCACTGCAAGACGCTCCCAAAAAAGACTTGCGCGAAGGCCGCAACGCCGCTGAGAACATCGTGCCTACTACCACTGGTGCGGCTATCGCTGTTACGCTCACGCTGCCACAATTGAAGGACAAATTCGACGGTCTGAGTATCCGCGTTCCCACCCCAGTAGTTAGTCTGAGTGATGTTACGGCACTTCTCAAGCGCAACACGACTGTCGAAGAAATCAACGAAGTGTTTAAGAAAGCTGCTGCTGAGCCATTCTATCAAGGCATCTTGGGTGTTTCTGACGAGCCACTGGTTAGCTCCGACTACATCGGTAACAGCCACTCTGGCACCGTCGATCTGGCGCTTACCAAGGTTGTCGCTGGCAACTTAGTGAAGGTAATGGTCTGGTACGACAACGAATGGGGTTACAGTAACCGCCTCGTGGAAGTCGTTGCCGACACTGGTAAGTTCCTGCACAAGGGTTAAACAGCTCATTGCCTTGGAAAGAGGGTCAACGTTGGCCCTCTTTCTGTATACTAAGAACTATGCGTAAGAAATTGCCCCTACTAGTGCTGGTCGCAGAACTGCTTACTTTAATAGTCGCTGAGCTCGTTTTCCACTGGCCTGGTTGGCAGACGTGCCACGCGGGAGTCAATAGTTGCGGCCAAGGATGGACTGTGAGCTTCGTTAGATATACGGGAGCTATAGCGGGAGTGCTATTTGTGGTAACCTTGCCAGTCGTAGTAGCTGGGTGGCTTTGGCAAACGCGTGTTAAGCGGTAGCATAAGAGCATGCCTTATAAACTAAATCGTAGGCAGGGTGTCCGCAAATCCAAACTAGGGTTATGGGGGTTGCTGGTTGTAGCGATTATTGTCGTGGCTGGTGCCGGCGTTGGCTTTTATCTTTTGAAGCGGCCAGCTCATGTTGCTACTGCTCCGGTAACCAAGAAAGTAAAGGCGGCCGTTGTTGCAACGCCGCCGTCCGAGGGGCTAACGTCGCACATACAGTTTGTGGGCGATGTGATGTGGGGCCGATCAGTACAAACGGCCGCCGAAAAGAGTGGCCAGGGCTATAGCTACATTACCAGCGGCCTCTCCGCGCAGGATAGAGCGCAGTATGATGCTTGGATTGCTAACTTTGAGTGTCCTATTACCACTAAAGATGTGCCATATGAGCTGCAAGTTGACATCTTAAAGTTCAACTGCCGGCCGGAGTATCTGCCCAACCTGGCCAAATGGTTTACGGCGGCTTCGCAGGCCAATAATCACACGGATAACAACGGCGGCGCATGGGGTTTGGATCAAACGCGTGCCAATCTACAGGCTGCGGGCATCCAGAATTTTGGTACTTATGACATGAATCAGACTAATGACCTGTGCGAGGTTATAACCATGCCGGCGACTACTGCGCAGATCCACAAGCGGGTCTCCATCCCCGTGGCGCTCTGCGGCTATATGTATGTGGTGGATGTAACGCCCACCGACGCGCAGCTGGCGGTGATGCAGCAGTACGCAAAAGTGATGCCGGTAATTGCCATGCCGCATATGGGTGTGGAATATCGGACTACCGCCGAGCCTGCCAAAGTGTCGGCTTATCACCGCATGATCGACAATGGGGCTGACATGGTAGTGGGAGCCCACCCGCACGTTATCCAAAACAGCGAAGTCTACAAAGGACGGCTGATTGCGTACTCGGTCGGTAACTTTTTGTTCGATCAGCAGAGCCTGGGGCGAGATGAAACGTTAGGCTTGGGTGTCGGCGTGCGCTTGACCATCAACGACCCGGCCGCCGCGAAAATATACGAAAGCGTAGCGCCCAGCTGTAGTGTGTACAAAGATAACTGCCTGGCAACGCTGACTGCCAAGCTCAAAAGCCGACCCAAGATAGGCGTGACCTACAACTTTAGCTGCTACGACGAAGCTGATAAGCTGCCAAAACTCGGTTCGGCTGCGGCTTGTGCTGAGGCCGAAAAATCGGCCACGGTTGATCAATTATCGGGCTTAGCAACAAGTTGGTGAAACGCGATTGCGCTTATGGTACACTGATATAAAAGGGTAGGAAATGAGAATATATCTGGGTGCGGATCATAATGGTTTCGAGCGTAAGGCAAAGCTAACGGAGTATTTGCAACGCTCCGGTTATGAGGTAGTGGACGAAGGAGATATCTCGCTCGCACCGGAAGACGATTTTCCGCAGTTTGCCAGCCGGGTGGTGCAGGCTATGCGCGGCGATGCTGATCCGTCGCAGACTCGCGGCATCCTCATCTGCGGCAGCGGCCAGGGAATGTGCATGGCGGCCAACCGGTTCAAAGGGATTCGGGCGTGCTTGGCCTTCGACCAAGAGGAAGCACATTCGGCTCGCAATGACGACGATAGCAATGTGCTCTGCCTGAGCGCCCGCTCGATCGACTTTGACACGACGGTTGGCATAGTGCATACCTGGCTCATGACCCCGTTTGCGGGTGCTCCCCGTTTTAAGCGACGTATACAAGAACTTGATGAACTAGGCGGCTAGTGACGTATGACTGCCACGATTTGCCCCACGGTAACAACCGATGACCCTGCTGTCTATAAGCAACAGATAGAGCAGACGCTCTCCTATGCACATCGCATCCATATAGACCTGGCCGATGGCGTGTTTACACGTAACAAGCTCATGGAGATAGAGGACGTGTGGTGGCCGGGTGGTGTGCGGGCTGATCTGCACGTGATGTACCAGCGGCCATTCGACCATATGGCGGCTCTGGTGGCGCTGCGGCCGCAGCTCATCATTGTCCATGCCGAAGCTGACGGCAGTTTTATGGCCTTTGCGGCCGAGGTTCACAAATACGGCATAGAAGTGGGTGTGGCACTGTTGCCGGAAACACCAGCGGAGGCTATTCAGCCGGCGCTCGATGTCATCGATCATGTGCTGATTTTCTCGGGTAATCTTGGCCATTTTGGCGGCCATGCCGATGTGAGTTTACTGGGCAAGGTGCAGCAGCTTAAAAATCTAAAGCCACGCCTAGAGATCGGCTGGGACGGTGGCGTCAACGATCAGAATGCCAAGCTGCTAGCGCTGGGCGGCGTGGACGTACTAAACGCTGGTGGCTATTTGCATGGTGCGGTGGCTCCCAGTACCGCTTATGCTACACTTAAGGCAGCAATAGAAAGTTAGGATATGGCCCAGACACACACCCTGAAGCAATTGGAGCAAAAGGCGAACACCATTCGCGAAGACATTATCCGTATGTTGGAGCATGCCGGGAGTGGCCACAGTGCCGGCCCGCTCGGCCTAGCCGACATCTTTACCGCACTATATTTTGAGGTGATGAAGCACGACCCGAAGCGGCCCGACTGGGATGATCGCGACGTATTACTACTGAGTAACGGTCACTGTGTACCGGTGCGCTATGCCACGATGGCCGAAGCCGGTTACTTTCCCAAGAAAGAGCTACTGACACTGCGCAAACTGGGTAGTCGCCTGCAAGGTCACCCGGAGCGTACGCGCTTGCCAGGTATGGAAACTACCAGTGGCCCTTTGGGCAGTGGTGTCAGCCAGGCAGCCGGTATGGCGCTGGCCCTGCGCATGGATAAACAGCTCCATAGGCACGTATATGTCGTGACAGGTGATGGCGAGCTCGATGAAGGCAATGTGTGGGAAGGCATTATGCTGGCGGGCAAATATCAGCTCAATAACATCACGGCGATTGTCGACCGCAACAACATCCAGATTGATGGCCCTACCGAAAGTGTGATGCCGCTGGAAGATTTGAAGAAAAAGTGGGAAAGCTTTGGCTGGCACGCTTTGGAAATTGATGGCAACGACATTGAAGCCGTGATTGATGCTTGTGCTATGGCTAAGGCTATCACCGAAAAGCCAGTAGTGATTATTGCCTACACCATCCCCGGCAAGGGTGTGGACTTTATGGAAGGCGACTTCCACTGGCATGGTGCGCCGCCAAACCACGAGCAAGCTGTAAAAGCTCTGCACGAACTCCGTACGCTCGGTGGCAAAATCCGGAGCGAACATGAGTAAGCCGGGTGTCAAACAGCGATTGAGTGACAAAAAGAAAGCTAGCATAGTGATCATTGTGCTAGTACTACTGGCGATTCCGAATGTCATTCCGCTTCGCTACTCCGACCACTACAACTGCCCACAGGGCGGTAGCCATACGGTAAGCGGGGTGCGCGTGGGGTTTCCCACCCCCTACGCTGGAACCCAGCATGGCGGCATCAATACATGTCCTGGGTACTATAGCGACCCACCGAGTAGGGGTTTTTCTATCAGTGCATTATTTACCGATGCGCTGGTATTTGGGGTAGTGATGATTGGTGTCAACGTGCTGCTAGATCGGAGAACAGACAAATGAGTGATATGCACTTAGTAGATATAACTGCTAAAGATTTAGCGGCGGAGCCGATTCGTAAAGGCTTTGGGCGCGGGCTTAAAAAAGCGGGCGAATTGGACGCAAATGTAGTGGCGGCTTGTGCTGACCTGACTGACTCAACACAGATGAGTCTGTTTCGGGATGCCTTTCCGGACCGATTCGTAGAGATTGGCGTGGCCGAGCAGAATTTGGTGACCGTTGGCTCGGGCTTGGCGGCAATGGGCAAGATCCCGTTTGTGAGTAGTTATGCCGCGTTTAGCCCAGGGCGCAACTGGGAGCAGATTCGTACCACCATCTGCCTGAATGATCGACCAGTCAAAATCGTAGGTAGCCACGCCGGTGTCTCTGTTGGACCCGATGGTGCTACGCACCAAATGCTGGAAGACATTGCCCTGATGCGCGTGTTGCCAAACATGGTAGTAATTGCTCCATGTGACAGTGTAGAGGCAGAGAAAGCTACGCTTGCCATGGCCAAAGACCATCGGCCGAACTACTTGCGTTTGGCCCGCGAAGCAACACCTATCATCACCACTCCCGCCACGCCGTTTGAGATCGGTAAAGCATATGTATACTCGCCAGGAACCGATGTAACTATCATCGCCACCGGCACTATGACCTACCAAGCGCTCCAAGCGGCCGAGGAACTGTACAAAGACGGCATCGAGGCCGAGGTGGTGCATGTAGCAACCATCAAGCCGCTCGATGCCGAAACTATCCTGAAGAGCGTTCGCCGGACCGGCTGTGTCATTACAGCCGAAGAAGGTCAGATTGCCGGTGGCTTGGGTGGCGCTGTGGCAGAGCTACTTGCCGAGAACCATCCTGTACCGATGCATCGTATAGGCATGCAAGATCGTTTTGGCGAATCGGGCGAGCCTGGTGAGCTGTTGAAATACTTTGGGCTGGATGCCAAGCACATCCGTCTCGCTGCACATCATATAGTTGAAAGGAAAAAATAGATGCCCATTACTCTACAACAAGTCCGAGCCAACTGCGCCAAAGCCCGTGCCCGCATGGAACAAGCTCGTGCCGAGCACTGGGCGTTTGGTGCATTTAATCTTGATGATGAGCCAACCCTGAAGGCAGTCGCTCTGGCCGCCAAGGCCAAAAACGCGCCGGTTCTTGTGGAAGTGAGCGCTGGCGAAGTAAGTGACATTGGCATCCAAAATGTGCGCGACATGGTCGATAACTTTAAGTACGAATACGGCATCGAGATGTACGTCAACCTCGATCACAGTCCGAGCGTAGAAGACGCCAAGAAGGGTATCGATGCTGGGTTCGAGTTCATCCACATCGATTACAGCCAGGCCAAAAAGGATGCGTCAGAAGAGGAAATCATCGCCGCTACCAAAGAGATCGTGGCATATGCAAAATTCACTGGAGCTTTGGTCGAGAGCGAGCCGCACTATTTTGGCGGCAGTTCCAACTTGCACACCGAGAAAATCGACTACGAAGAGATCAAGAAAACGTTTAGTACGCCCGAAGGGTCATTGGCGTTTGTGACCGAGACTGGCATCGATACCTTTGCGGCGGCCGTTGGCAACCTGCACGGCAAATACCCAGTGCCAAAGAAGCTTGACCTGGAGTTGCTGCAACGTATCCGCGATGCCATTTCGTGCAACATTAGCCTGCACGGTGGTAGTGGCACGCCAGGTCACTATTTTGAAAGTGCCGTGAAGATCGGTGTTACCAAAGTGAACATCAACAGTGATATGCGCGTGGCTTACCGAAATACGCTCGAGAAAACTATGGCCGAAAACCCTGGTGAGTATTCCATCTCCAAGCTCATCAACAAAGACGTGGTGCCAGCGGTGCAAGCGATAGTGGAGGAAAAATTGGCGACGTTCAACTCGGCCGGGCGCGCCGTCGTCTAGCAGACGTCTGTATAATTAGGATATGGGACTGTTCGACGATTTTCTTAAGCAAGTAGACGATGGGCTGAAGGCAGTGGAATCCGGTGTGCTCGAAAAGCGACTGAACCAGTTTGCTGATGCTGTCGAGAAGAAAACCGAACAGGCAAGTGACACGCTGCGGAAGACTGCCGAAAAGCCAGCCGAGGTACTAAAGATTGCCGAACAAAAGAAAGCTGCAGTAGAGCAGGGCGTGCAGGCGGCGAAGCGGCAGGCTGGCAAAGCGATGGACATCATCCACAAAAAGGACTAGCGTTTGCGCTGGTGCTGTGACACAATAAGCGTAAGCAATACATAATTTACTACAACAGGGTGGGAATGCAGTGAAACAAATAGATGTGCTGAGCGTAGGCGATATTGTCACCGACGCGTTTATTAAGCTGATAGACGACGAGGCGCACACCTATGTCGACGAAAAGGGCGTAAAGACGCTGGCCATGCAGTTTGGCACCAAGTTGCCCTACGACCACGTTGAGATCCTGAACGCTGTTGGCAATGCCGCCAATGCTGCCGTGTCATTCAGCCGCTTGGGTCTTAGTAGCGCATTCGACACCAACGTCGGCGGTGACCAAGCTGGCCGCGACATGATCGCCCAGCTGAACAAAGAGGGTGTGGACCATCGATTTGTGCACGTGCACCCAGACATGCAGAGCAATTACCACTATGTGCTGTGGTACAAAGAAGAGCGCACCATTCTCATCAAACACTGGGACTACCCGTATCACTGGCCGCACTTCCGTCCCGATGAGATGCCAAAGTGGGTCTACTTTAGCTCTATCTCTGAGCACGCCTTGCCGTATCACGATCAAATGGCGGATTGGCTCGAAGCTAATCCCGAGATCAAGCTGGCTTTCCAGCCTGGTACCTTCCAGATGGAGGCCGGCACTGAGCGCCTCAAACGCCTCTATGCTCGCACCGAAGTGCTGGTGCTGAACCGTGAAGAAGCAGTGTTTGTGACTGGCGGGAGCTACGACGATGTCCACGGTTTGCTCGATAAAATGCATGCGCTTGGCGCCAAGATAGCGGTCGTCACCGACGGTCCGAATGGCGCCTACGCCAGCGATGGCAACGAACGCCTCAAGATGCCACTCTACCCAGACCCAGCGCCACCTTACGAGCGCACCGGCGCTGGCGATGCTTTTGCGAGTACTTTCGTAGCAGCTCTAGCCAAAGGCCACAATCTGGAAAGCGCACTGCAGTGGGCCCCCATCAACTCCATGAGCGTCGTGCAAAAGGTGGGTGCTCAAGCGGGCCTGCTCACCGAAAAGGAACTCGAAGAGTGGTTGGCCAAAGCTCCCGACTGGTACAAAGCCGAAACATTCTAACTTTGGTACGAAGTGCAGAAAAGGCCCCGCTTGGGGCCTTTTCTGCTATCATTAACATATGAACTTTGGGCTCACTAGCAATGATCTGCCAGCAAATAATCAGTACCCCAAACTTATTAGAGACGAAGTTCCTCAGATCATTGCCGACAATGACGGCAAGCAGCCCGAGATTAGAAAACTGACGGACAATACTGAGTTCCTAGTCTACCTTCTGAAAAAAATTATTGAAGAGGCCGAGGAGCTATCGCAGACCACAACCGATTCTAAACTCGTAGAAGAGGTCGCGGATATATATGAGGCGGTTGATGAGCTGCTGAAGCTGAAGGGTATATCGCGCGGAGATATTATCGCTGCGCAAGAAGAAAAGCGCGCCAAGCGTGGTGGCTATCAAAAGCGTTTGCTCATGCTGCACAACGATTAGTGCAAGCCATATTTGTAGCTATTAACCCTACCCGCCGGAATGCGCTTGTGGTAATCTGTAAGTAACTATGTCGAGGGTACTTGCACAGCTGATGGGGGTTGCCGAGCCGGCACTGCGAGCGCAGTTGCAGCGTTTGGAGCAAGCTGCTGGCCTACCCGGGGCTGACATCCGTTTGATGATGGAAGTGGTGAACGACACGCGGAATAAGATTCGCGAGCTTGGGCTCGATTCGCACGATACTACCGGCCCGGAGCTCTACCAAGCACTCAAGGTGCGCTTGCAAGAGGACGAGGTTCGGCTGCGGGCAGCGCTGGGCCTGAGCGAAAGTACAACTACACCAGACGAAATCCTGCAGGCCGTAAAACGCTCTCTGGACACGTTAGCGGTGCCCACGCAGACATTTGCGGTTAAACAGTCGGTGGTGCGTGCTCTGCTCAAAAAAATGCAGCCAAAAGCTACCATGAAGCGGTTGGGGTATCGCAGTATGGACAGCATGATCAAGCACGAGCCGGTCGCACAATTGCTGGCAGCTGCGAGCATCATAGAATCGCGGGACTGGCAGCGCCGGCGCATAGCAGCCTACAAAAAACTCAAGCCCCGTGATTTCGAAGTCAAAAAGGCCAGCTTCTTTGCGCCTACCAGCAAGTACTGGCCCGAGATAGCGGCGGAATACACGGCGCAACACAAGCACAACATGCTCACTGTGTCAGAGCTTGGCTCGGTGATTCTGATGCCGCTCCCGCATGATCTGCCTGGTCTTGCCATCACGACGTTATTGCTGGCGGTGAGCAGTATCAACGACATGCGCTCACTTGGATCGTACTTAAAATTACAACAGGTGCGGCCAGATTACGGAGAAGTGTTCGCTAAAGCTATGCAGGGCGAACCGATGATGGTCGCCGAGCTGGCGGGTGAGCCATTGCCATGGAAAGTGGTGCAATGGTTCTACGGCCGTGGCCATTCGGCGTACCACCCAGAGGCCTTCGAGCCACATGTGCAGCCCGAGGATCTGAGTTGGCACGATGCCGAAGCGGTGCTGGCACGGCTAGCTCCGGCACTCGAATTCTGGCAAGGCAACCAGCTGCTGGCGCTCTTGGACGACACACGCACAGTATCATTGAACATGCTGGATGTGGCCCTCAGCGTTTGTAATGGGCTGGATTATAGTCAGCGCATTGTCCACCATATGCGCTTGGACCTGGGGCGTGAGCTATTGGCGCGCTACTTACATCAGGACAACCTGCGGACTTTACTGCTGGGCAAGCTCGACGAACAGCTAGCGCCCGAGATGGCGTTCGAATAGCCGGCTACAGTTCCTGAGGTGTGGCTTCGTCTGGCTCTGGTGATGCCGTAAACGCGTTAGTAGCGTCACGGTGTTGGTTTACGATGGCTTTGATGACTGGTATATCTTCGGTAATAGAATAGAGGCTTTCATCCCCAGGGGTAATGGTGTGGGCACCTTCGAGCAGGTAAGCCTTTATGAACATATCAAGCGCGGTCCAATATTCGGTGCCGACCAGGACTATGGGTGCTAGCGGCATCTTTTTGGTCTGTATAAGCGTTATGACCTCAAAGAATTCATCGAGGGTGCCATAGCCACCCGGAAAAAATAAATAGGCGCAGGCACCAAAAGCGAGCATTACCTTGCGTGTAAAGAAGTAGCGAAAGGCCATGGTTTCGGTCGCATAGGGGTTGAGTGCTTGCTCGTGTGGTAACCGGATGTTGAGGCCTATGGAGTGGCCGCCAGCTTCCATAGCTCCCCGGTCACCGGCTTCCATGATGCCTCCACCACCGCCGGTAACGATGGCGTAGCCCTCGTCGGACAGCGCGGCAGCGATTTCACGTGCCTTTTGATAGTATGGGTGGCTCGAATCAAACCGGGCCGAACCAAAGATGGTGATGGTGTCGTTATACTTGTTTATGAGGTCAAAGCCGTCGGCGAATTCGCGGTCGATGCGGCTGACGCGCTCGGCTGTTTCTTTTTGGAGTTCTCTTTGGATTATTTCCCGCCGGGGGGATTGGATCGGCTCGTCGCTCAGTTGCATGCCACCAGTATATCCTAAGGATAAGCTTTTCGATACTTGGGAAATACGTGCTAGCTCATATCTTCTTTCGTGTCCCAAGCCTGGCAGGTCGTGAGCAGCATTAGTCCTCGGCTGCGGAATACTTGTGCTTTTGGTGGGACTATCTATAATCTGTTGTAAAACATAACAGTAGGGACGGAACATGACTGCAGAGAAAAAGAAAGCCAAATTTATAACCATGGGCCTGGTATTGCTGGCGCTAGTCGCCGCGGGTATCGGATACACGGTATGGTTCGCCTACCACAGCTCACAGCTGGCTGATGCCAGTCTGCAGAGCGCTAACAAGATTGCCAGCGAGGCCGCGCCAAAAGTAGCGCCTATTACCACATTTGAAGCTTGCAAGAAAGCTAGCGGCAGCATACTCCTACAGTCCTACCCAGAGCAATGCGTGACCAAAGCCGGCAAAACGTTCACCGACATTGGTTCCAAGAAGGAGCTAATCATAAAAGAATGGGGCGTCAAGGTTGCCTATACGAGCGTAGACACGTTCTCATCAAAAGTTATCGCTCCTGGTAATATTGCAGATATTGTTTCAAATAACCTTACCAAACAATATGGTTGTACCGTGTTTGGTGCAGGAATATTGAACAGGGAGCTCGGGACTGCGCGGAATGGCATGGACAACTCCGGTGAGACAATCGCCCAGTCATATGTGAAAAGCCCAACTTTGTTTACGAAAGTGGGCAACTACTACTATAGATTCGTACACGATCAAGCCGCGTGCTCTAAGACTATTACGGTAACTGCTCAGAATCAGGCTAATGATTTTGTAAAAGCGTTAGTACCCAAGCTGGAAAGCGCTAACTGACCAGACCTTGCTACAATAGACAGGTGAGCAGGTTTGTACTACAGAGTGACTACGCGCCGCAGGGAGACCAGCCGGCGGCTATTAAGCAGCTATTGGGCGGCTTGCGAGACGGCGCTAAAGAGCAGACACTGCTCGGCGTAACGGGTAGTGGCAAGACATTTACTATGGCCAACCTGATCCAGGGTGTCCAAAAGCCGACCTTGGTTTTGAGCCATAACAAAACGCTGGCGGCGCAGCTATATGCCGAGTTCAAAAACTTCTTTCCCGATAACGCCGTTCATTATTTTGTGAGCTATTTCGATTATTACCAGCCAGAAGCTTACATTGCTCGCTCAGATACCTACATCGAAAAAGACAGTGCTATCAACGAAGAGATCGACCGACTACGCCACGCTGCGACTGATAGTTTGCTGACGCGTAAAGACGTGCTGATTGTGGCCAGCGTGAGCTGCATCTACGGCATTGGCTCCGTAGAAGATTATGGTGGGTTGTCTATAGACGTAGTTCGCGGTGAGCGCCGGGTGCGTGATAAATTCCTACGCCAGCTGACCGACATCCAGTACCAGCGCAACGATATTGATTTCCACCGCAGTACCTTCCGCGTTCGCGGCGACGTGGTGGATGTGTTCCCGGCCGGTGAAGAACTGGCGTACCGCATGGAATTCTTCGGTGACGAAGTGGACCGTATAACGCAAATCGACCCGCTGACCGGCGAAATTCTAAAGGAACTCGACGAGCTCAAGATCTTTCCGAGCTCTCACTACGTAACTCCTCAGGACAAACTAAAGGTAGCGCTCGGTAGTATCGATCAGGAGCTGCAAGAGCGTGTCAAATTATTCAAGAAACAGAACAAACTGGTGGAAGCACAGCGCTTGGCGCAACGCACCCGATTTGACCTTGAGATGCTGGAACAAACCGGCTTTGTAAAAGGCATCGAAAACTACAGCCGTTATCTGACCAACCGCGAGCCGGGTGAGCAGCCAGCTACGCTGCTCGATTATTTCCCAGATGATTATCTGCTGCTGGTGGACGAATCACATATGTCGATTCCGCAGGTGCGCGGCATGTACAACGGCGACCGGGCTCGCAAAGAGGTGTTAGTAGAACACGGTTTCCGCTTGCCGAGCGCGCTCGACAACCGCCCGCTGACCTTTACGGAATTTGAGCGCCACGTAAACCAAGTGGTATACGTGAGCGCCACGCCGGCACAGTACGAACTCAGCCGCAGCCCTGAACCGGCGCAGCAGGTTATTCGCCCGACCGGCTTGCTCGATCCGCCAATTGAAGTCCGACCTATCGAGGGGCAGATAGATGACCTGATCGCCGAAATCCGCGCTACGGTAGCAAAGCGCCAGCGCGTGTTGGTGACTACTTTGACAAAACGTATGAGCGAAGACCTTACCGAATACCTGCAGGAATTGAACATCAAAGTTGCATACCTGCACAGCGATGTTGACACGCTGGACCGCACTGACATTCTGCGTGATTTACGTCTGGGTGTGTACGATGTGCTGGTTGGCATCAATCTGCTGCGCGAAGGTTTGGACTTGCCGGAGGTGAGCCTGGTGGCGATTCTGGACGCCGACAAAGAAGGCTTCTTGCGCAGCCAGCAGGCGCTCATCCAGACCATTGGTCGTGCGGCCCGGCACGTGGAAGGCCACGTGATAATGTACGCCGACCGCATAACCGACAGCATGAAGTTCGCCATGGACGAAACTACGCGCCGCCGAGCGATCCAGGAGGCCTACAACACCGAGCACGGCATTACGCCCACCGGTATCAATCGGGCCGTGGAAGAGCGCATGCGCGGTGAAGACACACTGGGCGATGAAGCCAAGCGCGCCAAGCTGGACCTCAAGAAAATTCCAAAAGATGAATACAAGAGCTTGCTCAAAGATCTGGAAGCCCAGATGCAGCTGGCCAGCGCCAACTTACAGTTCGAACAAGCCGCTGAACTCCGTGATCTCATAGCCCAGATCAAAGCCAACGCCTAAATAACGGCGCATGGGCCGACTCATACACGGTTTTTTGGTCTTCAATCCCGATGTCCCGTCATCGCGACGGGATGGCTTCTCCGGGAAAGTCCCGTTGCAATACCGGGAACAGAAAGCGACTCCACGGGACTCTGTGACCATTACACTACCGGGTCTTTCTTGTCGACCGAGGGTGAAAC
>Ga0268266_10001149_pt1 | contig 32866 bp, 30 predicted proteins | sample KBSS13metaG_FD_190356 | JGI IMG/M metagenome (GOLD analysis project Ga0268266, IMG submission 190356) | Switchgrass rhizosphere microbial communities from Kellogg Biological Station, Michigan, USA - KBS S1-3 metaG (SPAdes) (version 2) | ecosystem: Host-associated > Plants > Roots > Rhizosphere... | reverse complement strand
GTGACGGCGCTGCGCGAGGGCGGAAGTCTTCCAGCGATTGTCGCCGCCGATGATCTGGGGCTTTATGTGCTGAAGTTTCGCGGCGCAGGCCAGGGCCCTCTGGCCCTGGTGGCCGAACTCGTCGCGGGCGAGATCGGACGTGAGCTCGGGCTGAATGTTCCAGAGCTGGTCTTTGTCGAGGTGGATGCTGCGTTAGGACGGAACGAGCCTGACCAGGAGATTCGCGATCTGCTGAAGGCAAGCGCTGGGCTGAACCTTGCGCTCGATTATCTGCCGGCGTCGACGATGTTCGATCCCGCAGCCGGCGACACCGCAGATGCAGCAGTTGCATCGATGGCAGTGTGGTTCGATGCCTTTGTGATGAATGTCGATCGCACGCCGCGCAATGCGAACCTGCTGTGCTGGCACAAGGAGCTCTACTTTATTGACCATGGGGCCGCAATTTATGTTCAACACGATTGGGAGACGATGCTGGCTCGCGCGGAATCGCCCTTTCGCGAGATAAAGAGCCATGTGCTATTGCCCTGGGCGACTGCGCTGCAAGATGTCGACGAACGTGCAAGGACAATGCTGACCTCTGAGAAGATTGAGGCGACTCTCGAGCAGGTTCCTGACAAGTGGTTACTGCGCGACGAAGATGGTTTGAGCGCTGCGCAGAAGCGTGTGGTCTATGCGGATTTTTTTGCTCGCCGCCTGAAGGCATCTGCGAAGTTTCGAGAGGAGGCCGACCGTGCCCGTGCCGAGCTCGTTTGATTACGCCATCGTGCGCGTTGTGCCTCGCGTGGAGCGCGGCGAGTTTATCAATGCCGGCGTGATCGTCTTCTGCCTGGAGCATAAGTTTCTCGAGGCACGCGTCGTTGTAGATGAGGCGAGACTGAAGGCGTTGTGGCCGGGGATCGATCTCGAACTGGTGCGAAGACACCTTGAAGCTATCCCCAGGGTCGCAGCAGGCGATCCTTCAGGGGGGCCGATTGCGCGACTCTCTCAGCGGGAGCGCTTCCACTGGCTGGTCTCGCCGCGCAGCACCATCATTCAGGTCTCGCCCGTACATACCGGGCTCTGCGAAGAAGCTCCGGGAAGCATGGTCGACGCATTGGCACGACGCCTTCTGGGGGTTCCTGCAACGCCCCCTGTGTGATTCTGAAATCCCTGAAACAGGCGTGGATTCAGGGATAATCACCGCAACGGGTGTGGTAGGTTCTGGAGATGCTCCGATTTGTACCTGTTCTTCTCGTTTCGCTGTTTCCTGCGATCACCTTAGCCCAGATGCCCGTCGGCTCTGCGACCCGCTCGACCGTCGCGCAGATCGTCGGCGATGTCATGGTCAACGGACAGGCCTACGAGTATGATCGGCAGCTCGCCGATACTATCGGTCCACGCCTTACCGGCTCTGAGAACTATGCTCATGCAGTCTCATGGGCGCAGGAAAAGTTTCGCGGTCTCGGCCTCGCAAATGTTCACACGGAGCCCTTCACGATGCCCGCCACGTGGGAGCCTGAGACGGCTGCCACGGGCCGCATCGTCACGCCGCGAGTGCAACAACTCCATATCTACTCGCTTGGTTGGAGTCCCTCTACTCCCAGCGGCGGCGTAAAAGGGAACGTTGTTTATCTGAAGCACCTAACCGTCGAGGGTATCGACGAGCAGAAGGACAGCCTCAATAACAGTGTTGTTCTTCTGGATAAAGAGAGCCTTGGCGACCAGACTTTCAGCCAGCTTCTCACGGGCCTCGATCACCTCAGCAAGCTCACACCCAAGGCACTTTTGGTCTACGGCGGCACGAACGGGACAGAGACGACCACGTCGCTTACCGCCGATGGGAGTGTCTTTGCATATCCGATCGCACAGGTGGGAATCGAAGACGTAGGTTTGATGAAGCGGTTGCTCGAACATGGGCCGGTAACGGTTGAGTTTTCCTTCAAAAATCGAATCCGCAAGAATGTAAAGGTAGACAACGTTGTCGCTGAGATTCCTGGCGGCGATCTTCCTGGCGAGACCGTCATCGTGGCGGGGCATCTTGATTCCTGGCATCCTGCCACTGGAGCGCAGGATAACGGCACCGGTGTTGCCACAGTGCTCGATGTTGCCCGAGCTATCAAAGCGAGTGGACATGCTCCCCGCCGTACAGTTCGGTTTCTCCTTGTCGGTGGAGAAGAACAGGGAATTATCGGCTCGACCGCTTATGTGCGCAGTCATCGTGACAAGATGTCGTCCATCGATTGCGTTCTGATCTCCGACACGGGAGGACAGCGAGCTAAAGGATGGTACCTGATGGGTCGCGATGACGAGAAAGAAGCGCTCTCCAATGTGGAACCCTTGCTCGCCGGACTGGGTTCCAATGACACGACGCCCTCGGTTGAGTTCCTGTTCCAAACCGATCACATCTCGTTCGACCTTCTGGGTGTACCCACACTGGTTCTATGGAATGAGGTCGACAAGTACTTCCAGCTGCATCACAAGGCATCGGATTCCTTCGATTCAGTTAACCAGGCCGATCTCAATCAGGGTGTAGCGACGACCGCGGCGACAGCCTACGCCATCGCGGATTCCGCACAGTCTTTCGCTCCTCATGACACTTCCTCGCAAACGGAAGAGTGGTTGAGGAAGTCAAAGCAGTGGGACGACTATCAGTTCTTCAAAAAGATTGGGGCCTTGCCATAGTCCGACCGGGGCCGTACGAGTGCCAGGAAGTGCTTGATCGGGTTCATGTTGCGGGTAAACGGAGCCACGAAGCATCGCTCTACGCTACCCTGAAAAGAGAGGCCCTCCCATGAAACGTCACACTGTTTTTCTTTTTGCTCTATTCGCCCTTTTACTAGCCCCCGCTGCGACTTTTGCCCAGATCGCGATCTATGGGGGCTTCAGTGCGGCTCCTATTTCTGGGGCCTCAACTGATCTGGCATACGGTGGTCAGGTCGGTGCATACAAACAGACCGGCTATGCTGCCAGCATTGTGAGCATCGGCGCGGATCTTCGCGGAACGTTCCTCACTCGCAATGACTTTCACTACTACACCGGTGCTGTTGGTCCTCGCCTCGCCTTCAAGGCTCCCATTCTGCCCTTCCGCCCCTATGTAGAAGGTCTTGTCGGGGTTGGTAATGTGAAGAATCACGGAAACTCAGATACGAACTTCAACTATCAAGTTCTGGCGGGCCTGGATACGACGATCCTGCCGCGCGTGGACTGGCGCGTGGTCGAGTTCGACTACAGCGCTGTTCCTGGGCAGTCGGTCAACGCAAAGATCTTTACTACCGGGCTGGTTCTGCGCATCTGGTAGAGATGCTTCCCAATCGCTTGTGATAGCGTGGCCGAGATGCGGATAGCTCTCTTCGGCGGCACCTTTGATCCCCCCCATCGCGGCCACCTTGCAATCGCACGGGCGGCCGCAGATGTGTTTGAACTTGAATCGGTGTTATTCGCCCCGGTGGGATTGCAGCCGTTGAAGGAGAATCTTACGGCGACCTCGTTTGCCGATCGCCTAGCAATGGTTCAGCTGGCTTGTGAAGCTGACCCGCGATTTCAGGCCTCAAGCGTGGATGCTCCTCGCGCGGACGGCACCCCTAACTACACGGTCGATACACTCGCGGCGCTCAAAAGCCAGATGCCCGCAGCGACGATCTTCAATCTGGTGGGAGCGGATAGTTTTCTTTCCCTTCGGTCATGGCGCGATTCACAGAGGTTGCTCGAACTGGCGGAGTGGATCGTTGTCAGCCGCCCCGGTTCTCCTCTAAACGATCTCTCCGGCTTGAGGCTTACGAAGGAAGAGCGAGGACGGATTCACCTGATCGAAACTGTCCATGAAGAGGTCTCTGCGACTGACCTGCGGAAGCGGCTTGAATCCGGAGAGGATTGTAGTGATCTGATCCCCCCGCAGGTGGACAGCTATATCCGCAGCCACGGCCTCTATCGTTCTGCTGTAAAAAAGCTCACCATCCACTGATGAAAAATAGACCGGTGGCAGACTTGCACGGGCTGGTATCGTTGGACGCGACCCGCTACCATGGAGACGAAGGAGCCGCATGCCCTCAATCGAAAGCAATCAGTTACTCGTAGCCGCCACGGCGGCCGCTGAAGATAAAAAGGCCGAAGAGATCCGCATTCTCGCACTTGATCCCGCGGAGAGTGGGTTGGCCGATTACTTCCTGATCTGTAATGGCACCAACGACCGGCAAAACATCGCCATCTCCGACGAGATCGAGCTTCGACTGAAGCGCGAGTTCGGAGTGTATCCAAACTCGGTGGAAGGCCGACGGCAAGCCGAGTGGATCCTGATGGACTACGTCGACTTTATCGTCCACGTATTTTCCCCGGAGAAGCGCGCCTTCTACGGCCTGGAACGCCTGCGCAAATCGGCGACCACACTCTCTGTCGATGACATCAACGCAGAGGTGAAGGCTCAGATCGCGGCGTCACGCAAATCAGCAGCTAAGACCGCGAAAAAATCTGCTCCGAAAAAGAGCACGAAGAAAAGCGCGGCGAAGAGTCCCGCGAAAAAGACCGCCGCAACCAAAAAGACACCTGCCAAGGCCTCAAAGAAGAGTCCTGTGAAAGCGAAGAAGGCAGCTTCCACTCGAACACCTCGGCCGCGATGACTCTTTACCTCGGCTCGATCACGGCCCGGGGCGGGCGCACAAAATCTTCCGCTACCGGTGCCCTGGTCGCCGGCTATATGGACCGGGCCCGCAGATATATTCCCGTGGAGTCCCTCAACTTCCCTGACGAAGATTCGCTCTTCACATGGGTCGATAGGGGAAAGGGAAGGACCGGATGTTTCGTGGTCCTGCTTGATTCTTCAGGACGCGAGTTCTCTTCGGAAGAGATTGCTTCTTTGCTGACGAAACTGCGGGACGACGGTCAGCAGCGCGTTCTGCTTGCGATCGGCCCCGCGAACGGCTGGTCTGAGACATCGCGAAGACGAGGAAATATTTTGCTCTCCCTTGGCCGCATCACCCTGCCGCATGAGCTTGCCGCAGTTGTCCTGTCAGAGCAGGTCTATCGCGCCTTAACGATCAGCGCAGGCCATCCGTACCACTCCGGACATTAATGCCACAAAGATCGGGTGCTCCGAAGAGCACCCGTAGAGAAGATTGCTTGCGCCGGCGCCTAGAAACTGTACTTCAGCAGGAAGCGCAGCTGGCGACCACCTGAGTTCGTCAGGCCATAGTTGAGGAACGTTGTTGTTCCTTGACCAGGAGCGAGGATGCCGCTTGTAAGCGTTGAATTCACGAAATGAGAGGGTTGGGTTGACGTCGCGGGTTGATTCGTTAGCGCATGATTGAAAACGTTGAACGATTCCGCACGGAAATCAACGGTGTGGTGTTCACCTAGATGAAACCCACGTTGCACCGACATATCCCACTGCTGATTGAATAGAGCATATCGGGCATTACGCCGGATATCGTTGCCTTGGGTTAGGTAGGGCGCCAGAACCCAGTGAACCTGATCCAAAGTTACCGGATGACAATCGTCACTTGTGGTGAAAGCATAGGCTCCATCGCAGTATTCACCTTCCAAAGCGTCGGCAAAAAAGTCGGTTCCATGCACCGCATAAGATGATGTCGGGGCCTTCGGATTTGCTAACATCGGCCGGTCGTTACCAATGCCGTCACCATTCCAGTCATAAATATCACTGGTCTCGACATTGATTGGCGCCCCGCTATACATGGAGGTGATCCCGGCGATCGTCCAATGATTCACAACTGCAGCTGCAAATCGCTTTGCGCCATCGGTATGCCAGACCGGCGGGTTATATAAGTAAGTCAGTGAAAAGACATGGCGGTTGTCAAACGCTGAAGGGCCCCATTCCAACCCTCGCGGATTCGGATACTGACGTTCTGCATAGGTAGACCAGTTGTCGCTTGTGAAGATCTCCGAACCCGTGTCCATATTCTTCGAATAGGTATAGGCTGCGCGAACCGTAACGCCGTGTTGCATCTTATGTTCCAGGTTGACCTGCCCGGCGTGGTACATCGAATCATTCGTGTTATCTTCTCGAACGATTCGTCCTCTCGTTGGAAAGAGTCTAGGGCCACCGGCTTGTAGGGGGTTGAACTCTGTCGTGGCATATTGATGGGCTCCCCTGTTCCCAACGTAAGCCACGGAGAGCACAAACGCTGCAGGAAGCTCCTGCTGCACCCTCAGATTCCATTGATAGTTTTCAGGATCGAGAAGATGAGCGGCGATCACATTTGCGCTGTCGGTCGGCAAAGGATTTCTATTTGTAATCCGGTCCAGTACGCCAGACCAATTCGCAGTTCCTCTGCTTGAATTCTGGTCATTCAAGATCAACTTCGTTGCTGAATTGGGAGAACTTCCCTGGACATTGGCGATGATGTTGCTAAAGACGTGATCGTAAAAGAGACCAAATCCGCCGCTGATAACAGTCTTCCCTCCAGCAATCGGAGAATAGTTGAACCCTATTCGGGGAGCGATATTATTCTTGTCAGGCTGTTGACGCACATTGCAGGGGAAGCATGCCGGATCGGTAGAGTTGAAGCCGGGATATCCGAGCTCATTGAACGGTGCACCGTTGTATTCGTAGCGGACGCCGAAATCCATCGATAGGTTCGACATCATCTTCCATGTGTCCTGCGCGTAATAATTCTGCGACCAGATCACCGGTCTCGCTATAGGATTTCCGAACTGGATATTGGCTCCCGCATTCGTGCTGCTGCCACCGAAATCATCGAGATAGTTCCCGAGGGAACGATATCCTGCCGTAACGGAATCAGAATAAGAAATTGAACCATAGTAGTTGAACGGAATTTGATCGCGAATCCGGATATCGGCAACATCGAAGCCAACTTTAATCGAGTGTTTGCCACGGCTCCAGCTCACCGCATCCTGTAGCTGATAGGTGTTATGGAAACGTCCCTGCGGAACCGATCCCGCTGGAATGCCGTAACCCGTAATCCCTGCAATCGAAACGGCTGGCATTTGTGCGAGGGGGTTCGCATAAGTCTCCGGACGAAGGTCAAAAGTGAAACCGATCCGGCTCCACGATAGGCGAAGTTCATTCAGCAGATTTGAACTGAAGATGTGCGTCTCGGTTAATCCGGCGTTATCAACCGATCCTGATAGTTGGGTGTCGAATCCGGGCAGCTGGTCCGGAAAGTTCTGAGTATCGTAGGGTGTGGTCTGCGGAGCGTGAATATAGCGCATCTGCAGCTTGTCCGAAGGCCTGAGGTTGACATCGACTTTGGCCACCAACTCATAACCGTTGACCTGGCTTCCCAGACTGCGCTGCGCACCAGCAAAGTCCACGCTGCCGCGGTCGGTTTGGGTTCCAGGAACATTACCCAGTGCAAGAGTCTTTGCAAAGTTCGGGTTGGTGCCACGGAGATCTCCGTAGGCTTTGAGCAGGTTCGCGATGCGCGGATTGGAGGAATACTGTTGTAGTTTCGCGTATCCCGCATCTGTAGGGAGCGTTAAAACTCCGAGATTCGCCGTTTGACGTAAACGATCCCATTGTGTCGAGACAAAGAAGAAAGCGCGATCCTTTAAGATCGGTCCACCGATGCGGAAGCCAAATGCATTCTCTCGTGATTTATTCTTCGGATTACCAGCCAAAACATCGGCGTGATCCGTCGCATTTAAGGACGAGTTGAATAGACGATCCCACGCTGCTCCATGGAATTGATTGCCTCCACTACGATAGATAAGGTTGGAGACAGATCCTCCATGTCCAAACTCTGCAGAGAACGAGCTAAGTAAAAAGGTAACTTCCTCAACAGCCTCGGTATTCGCCGGTTGAAATGCCTGGCCATGAAGTCCCTGATCGTTGTTATCCACTCCCTCAATTAGAAAATTGTTGTCACGTGGGCGGGAGCCATTGACCGAGAACGAAGTTCCGTTTGTCAGGTCTACCGTCCTAACCATGGACACTCCCGGCAGCGTAGTCGCCAGCGCATAAGGATTCAGGCTGGAGATAGGCAGCGCCTGAACTTCCTGCATATTCAGCGTATTACTCAGTTCGCCGCTGTCCGTGCGAAGAAGCTCAGCCTCCGCAGAGATATCCACTGAGACGGCCGAGCCACCCGGTTGGAGCACGAGATTGACTGACGTCACAACCGAACTCGTCACATGAGCGCTGGGCGCCGTAGTCGTACCAAACGTATCTGCGGTCGCCGATATCTTATAGTCACCGGGCAGAACTGCCTCAATCCGGTAGGCACCGGTGTTGTTGGTCGTTGCGGTACGGGTGTCATTCGTCTGCTGGGAGACGGAGGTTACCGTGGCGTTTGGAATTGCGGCGCCTGATATATCAGTGATGGTGCCCGCGATCGTCCCCTGTGGGGTCTGAGCCAATGCTTGGAGAGAAAAAAGGCAGAAGCCAACAACTAAAAGAAACCGGAAGTTTAGTTTTTCAGCAACCAGAGAAGGTAAAGAGGGGAGTATGCGCATATATGACTTGTGTTTCCTCACCAAAATCTAAAATTTTGAATCGGGTCTTATTTCTTCGCGCCGTAACGAAGGTAATCAAGATAGTGACTTTGGTCAACATTTACTAAGCAATTGCCCTGCCAAAATCGGCTCCGATTAGTCGACAACAAAGTACCGTCGATTGGACAAAAGTACTTTATTTTTGCCATCGGAACTATGCTTTTTGGAATTTGAGTTTTTACTTACACCCTAAACTCATACGTTTATTTTGCGTGCATGGTTCCTCACAAAATAGATTAGAGATCCTGACCTATGACAGAAATCTCTCGACGCGGATTGATCGTTATTAATACCGGCCCCGGAAAGGGCAAGACCACGGCCGCTCTCGGAACCGCTCTGCGGGCTGTGGGCAATGGGATGCGTGTTCTTATCTTGCAGTTTCTAAAGGGCTCCTGGCATTATGGCGAGCTCGACGCCGTAGATGCGCTGGGGAAGACACTCGGTACTGCGGATGATCCTATGTTCGTTATCCGACAGATGGGCCGTGGCTTTGTAAAGGTGGGCGGTGCCGAGACCGACCCCGAAGACGTTCGCATGGTCGAAGATGCCTGGGATCAGGCCGCTCAGGCGATTCTATCCGGCGAATGGGATCTCGTTGTGCTCGACGAGATTAACTATGCCATCGGCTACAAGATGCTCGACGCGGAAAAGGTCGCCGAGGTCCTTCGCCGGAAGCCCGAGATGGTTCACGTCATCCTCACCGGACGCAACGCCCACCCTACCCTGATCGAGCTTGCCGATACGGTTACGGAGATGCGGGAGGTCAAGCATGCCTATCAGAAGGGAATCCTCGCGCAGCGGGGTATCGAGTTCTAATCAAGAACGACGGAAGTTCGCCAAAGCGCACTTCGCATCTGCGATAGCCTACATCTCATTTCATCGTCTCTACCTTGACTGCTCTTCTTATCTGAAGATCGCTGCCGCGTCTGACTAAAATTTGATTCGGTCTCCGTTGATGACGATCAATTTGGAGGCCATTTCGCTATTTCGCGGAAACAAAACTGTCGCATAACCCGGGCCAAAGCGCCTCTGTAGAGTAACGGTTTGCAAGGCTGCACCTTGCTTATAACCTGTTTTCTCGTCGAGGATCTGGCTCAGAGTTGTCCCAGGTGCGTATTGGGCTGCGTGACCGTTGATCGTGACGGTCGAGAGCAGACTGATGACACCGTCGGAAATGAGAATGCGAGTACCTCCAGGAACAGTTGAAGCACACTCGCGCGCTCCTTTTCTCAATACGCAGTCGGTCATCTGGTTACGATCTCCCGGTGTTTTTGCTCCCGATAAGATCGAATGCCGCGCCAGCTCCGACGATGTTGTTCCTTGTTCCAGGAACAGACGAAGGAATGGATAATCCGCAAACTTACTTAGCACCTCCGACACCATCGTCTTCTCGCCGCCCCTAAGGTGCTTTCGTGACGAAGCCAAGGCTAGCTTAACCCCAACCGGAGAACGATCTTCTATGGAGAAAAGCACACTGTTGACGGTGGGTTTCTTACCGGATGCGGTTTGGGTCATTTCTACACCGATCTGCATGCCCGCGTGCAGATCCACAAAACCAAATGACCCAAGAGAGTAGTAGAACCGAAGCACTTCACCGGCGGGTAAGGGCATTCCCTCAATCAGACGTTGCTGTATGGCATCGACCCCGATCCCTTTTGCGAAACACCCGTCGGAGGCGAGCTTGGCGATCTGTCGGAGGAACACATCCCATTCGCCGTCGGCCTCTTCATTTATGGAGGCAGTATTCCACCCAATGACACTTGGCGCCTGAAACTCCCACCGCTTCCCACTCCTCTCAGGCGCGAGGGCGAAGATGCTTCCATGAATCGAGCACAGCGCCACCCTGGCGCTCGGAGATACGCTCGTTGAGCGATCCCCGAGATCCAGCTTCGTAGTTTGTGTCGAGCCGGCAACAGGCTTTATGTTGGGCGGCAGAAGAAGAGTCCTATCCGATTGCGAGTCGAGACGGTACTGTCCGGAGGCCGTCATCGAATGTGTTCTCAGACAGCCTGCCAACAGAGACACCCCTACGGAAAGAGTGATGCCAAAGAGGAGCTGCAATATCTTCCGTGCTTCCGTCATTGTCACCACAGTGTTTCTGAGGGTAGCTTGCTTCTGCTTGTTCCAGTGCCATGTACACTGACCTACTTCCCAAGGCTGTAGTTCACCGTGACGGTCGTCTCCACCTCGGTCGGTTCACCGTTCAGTGCATACGGCTTGTATCTCCACTCCTTCACTGCTTCTATGGCCGAAGCGTACAGCTCCTTCGGTCCGCTGACTATCTGCAGGTTCTCGACAGCTCCTTCTTTCGAGATAGTCGCCTTCAAAACCACCGCACCCTCGATGTGCTTCTCTTTCGCCTCAGCGGGATATACAGGATGCTTCTGTTCGATGGCCAGACCTGCAACCACAGCAGGATCTATCTTCACCGTTCGATTCGGTGTCTTCTCATTCTTCTCCGCACTCACATCCATGCGTAGCGCCAATGCCGAAGCGCAGGCCACCGCTCCAATCGCCACGCAGGCCGACAGCATCGCGACGCGCAGTGCCCATCCTGTCGATCTCTTCTGTCTCGTCAGATTCATAATTCTCCTCTCAAGGCTGTTGGCATCGAAGATTCCGATGGCGTGGAATGTTCTGGCTGGTTCGCTCCGCACGTATAGAGACGCCAGCTGAAGAAGTGATCTCGCATATCTTTCAGGGCCTGCGATTGTCTCGGCGGCGATCGCATCGCACACCATCTCCCGGCTCTCCGCGAGCTGTGAGAACGTCATCCACAGCAGCGGGTGATGCGCCACCGGCAACGCAATCACGCTGTAGAGCACATTTTTTGCGAAGTCATGCCTTTGCATATGGGCGCACTCATGCGCCATCACAGCATCCAGCTCGCTCTCCGCCATGCCCTCGAAGAATCCTGGCGGAACCACCAGAACTCCACGCCATATTCCCAGCGTCGCGGGACCGCCCATCTTCTCCGACTGCAACAATGCAGCATCTCTAACTCGGGCATTCCTCAAATGCCACTGCCACCGGGCAGCAACTGTATCCTTCAGATCCGCCGCCTCCGCGTCTCGTTCGATGGTGTGCGTCTTCAAGAGTCCCCATGCAAGCCGTGCTGCGAAGTAAAGAATGCTGCACGCATAAACTATGGCGATCGCCACCAGAAGCCGGTGCGGAAGATGCAATCTTTCATGGGCCTGCGCAACGGCGGTTACCGCAATACTCACATTGCCCTTGCCGGCCTTCGTTCCCCATCTCCAGAACGCGAGTGCGCTTATCATGCGCAGCACTTCAATTAGCTGAACCTTCACTCCCGGTAAAAAAACCTCCAGCAGCAACGCGGCAACCCACACCCTGTGCTGGGCTCGCGGACCGGAGCTCTTCACGAGACGCACCGCTACCCATGCTGCGGCAAAGATCAGCGGAACCATCCATAGCGAGTTCACGAAATATTCGATCATCCAGCTCTCTGCCTTGGTCATTCCGCATCTCCTTCCTCTTCCAGCTTTCGGGTCAGTCGCGCAATCTGTTCAGCATCGATTTGTTTGCTTTTGATAAGACTCATCACCAGCTCTTCGCTCGAACCACCGAACATCCGGTCGACCAGGTCGCGCACCGCATGGCTCAACGCTTTCGCCTCAGTCACCGTCGCGGCATACTCATAAGCCCGGCCGCGCAGTTTGCGCTTGAGCTTGCCCTTGCGGTGAAGAATGTTCAGCATTGTCTGCACCGTCGTGTACGCCAGCGGCTGTTCAAGCTCCTCCTGCACGGCATTCACATTGCTCGCTCCCCGCTTCCAGATCACCTGCATGATCTGGAGCTCCAGCTTGGTCAGCCCTTCACGCTCGTTTTTACCCATGTGCATCTCCTAATTGATTAGGACAATAGGATGCTGGCGGTTTGCTTGTCAACTAAAACTTTAGGAGAAAAACATTCAGAAATTTTTGTATCTATTCTTTTCGCGATAGCGCATCGGCGCGAACGCACAGAATTCACGGGGATTTCCGTCGATACTTGAACCTTTTTCCCATCCTCTATATCGTTGGCATCGGTACTCCGGGAGAACGTTTTCATGACGCAAGATAGCTCGTCGCGCCGCAGTTTCCTCAAATCCTCCTCGCTGGCAGCCGCCGCGGTTGCGCTTCGCGGTTCCACGCTGCTCTCGCAGACCTCCGGCAATGTCGATGCCCATATCGACATCAATCCCGGGGAACCTATCGCGACCATCTCGCCGGAGATCTACTCGCACTTCATCGAGCACCTCGGCGGAGTCATCTATGACGGCGTCTGGGTTGGCGAGGGATCCAAGATTCCCAACGTCGGAGGCATCCGCAAGAACTTCATCGACACAATGCGAGCGGTACAGGCTCCTCTGCTGCGTTGGCCTGGCGGCTGCTTTGCCGACTCCTACGATTGGCGCGACGGTCTGGGGCCGCGCAACAAACGCTCGGCGCGCACAGCCTTCTGGGGACAGCAAGACCCAAACACCTACGGCCTGCATGAGTTTATGCACACCTGCCGTGCTATCGGCGCTAAGCCCTACCTTGCCGCAAATCTTCGCACCCAGCCAGCGCGCGACTTCTATCAGGAGATCGAGTACTGCAACGCTCCAGCCGGAGATGTTCCTTCCAACTCAGCCGCATCTGCTGCTCCCAATGCACTTGCTACTCAGCGCGCGGTCAATGGCGACCGGGACCCCTTCAACGTTGATCTCTGGGGCGTAGGGAACGAATCCTGGGGATGCGGCGGCAACATGACTCCCGAGGAGTACGCCGCCGAGTATCGCCGCTTCACCGCCTGGACTCCAACCTACGGCTCCACGCCTCTTCGCTTCGTCGCCGTCGGGCCCAATGGAGATGATGTCGACTGGACCCGGCGGCTCTTCAAAGCGCTGTATGGCAACCCCGAGCGTCGTCACCTGTGGGGGCTCTCCATCCACTACTACACCTCAGGAAGCCCCGCTAAATTTGCCGCGGGCGATGCACTCGCATTTAACGATGATGAGTTTTACGATCTGCTGACGCGCGGCAGCCTGATGGACAAGGTGATTGTGGACCATTGGAATGCCATGAGCGAAGCGGCACCCAATACGCTCTCCAACGAGAGGAACGAAGGTGCTCACAACTCCGTCAAGCTCGTCGTCGATGAGTGGGGAGCATGGTACGGCAAAGGGACCGAGCTGGCGCCTCAGTACAATCTCTCGCAGCAGTCCACCATGCGCGATGCACTTCTCACCGGCATCACCTTCGACATCTTTCAACGGCACGCAGACAAGGTGGGAGCCGCGGCGGTTGCGCAATCGATCAACTGCATCCACTCCCTCATGCTCGCCCAGGAAGACAAGTTCTGCGTCACGCCGACCTTCCACGTCTTCCAGATGTATCTTCCGCATCGTGGAGCCCAGGCCATCCGAGCCGACTTTTCCGCTTCCTCAATTCCGAATCCCATGGGCAATACTGCAAGTCAGGTAGGCGGCAACAGCTACATCGGCCAGCTTCCGCCGGTAAAGTCGCTCGCAGGTCTTAGCGGCTCCGCCTCGCTGAACGGAAAGAACCTTACCCTCACGGTGGTAAACCCGCACCTTACCCAACCGATGACTACGGAAATCGCTGTGCGTGGAGCTTCCATCGCGACCGCAAAAGGAACCGAGCTGGCGGAAAAGGATGTCCATGCTCACAACGACTTTGCCCATCCCGATGCGGTCAAACCACGTCCGCTCGCATCGCTTCAACCTGCGGCAGGCAAGCTGACCCACACCTTTCCACCCGCTAGCGTGACGGTCTTTGAAATGACGTTGTCGTAGAACACGATAGGAGATCGGCTAGTCTGTGCGCAAAGCCTGCATCGGCTCGATGCTCGATGCTCTTCGCGCGGGCATGGCACTTGCAATCAACGCGCTCAGGGCCAGCGCTGCGCAGGCGACCAGCAGTGGCGATGCGCTGTATCCCTTCACCTCATAAAGCTGCGACTCCAGAAAATGTCCCGCTATCAGTGCGAACGGCACTCCCAGCAGAAGCCCGATTGTGATCTGTTGCGCCGCGCCCCGCAATATCAGACGCACGACGCTTGCGCGGTCCGCTCCCAGGGCCATGCGCAATCCGATCTCGGGGACGCGCTGCGCCACTCCATATGCGGTTACACCATACAGACCCAGCGATGCCAGAATCAGAGCGAGGATCCCGAAGATCGTCGTCAGTTGGACCAACATCTTCTGACGTGTGAAGTAGCTGCTTACCTGCTCGTCATAGGTTGTCAGCTGTCGTATAACAATGTCCGGATTGATCTGCAGCAAAGTGCGACGCACCTCGGCGGCCGCTGCCGCAGGATCGCCTTCGTATCGGACGATCAGGTTCGATGCGAAATGTTTGAACTGCTCATTCTTCTTTGCCTGTTCTTGCAGAGTTTGTGGAGCTGCCATCGCATCGAAGTTCGTTGCCTGCGCCATGGGTGTGAAGAACATCGGTGTTACTTCCTGCGCAGGATTGCCGTATTTGCTGTCATCGACCACGCCGACAATCTCAAATTCGCCGGTCATGCTCCGATCCGTCCCGAAGCGCACTCCGATAGGCCGCTTACCGTCGAGGTACTTCTTCACAAACGTCTGATTGACGACCGCGACATGCGTACTCGTATTCGAGTCTTGCTCCGTGAATACGCGGCCCATCAAAACACGTGTCCCTACTGCGTCAAAGAAGCGCGGGCTCACCGTGCTGAAGCTCGCAGTCGTCTGGCCATTAGGAACGCTACCCTCAATCACAATCCCTGAGCGCCATTTACTGAAGGTCATTGGTCCATACGTCGCATATGCCGTATCGTGCAGTCCCGGGAGTGCAGCGAACGTCTGGTCGATCTGCCGATACAGCCCTTCAAGCTGCTCATATCGATAACCCGCAGCCTGAAGATCGATGAAGGCGACAAGCCTGCCCTTTGTCTCAAACCGGAAGTCCTGATGTTCCAGCCGATGCAGGCTCAGGATCAATAATCCGGTCGTGCTCAATAACCCTACTGAAAGCGCCGCCTGCAGAACCACCAGCGCCTTCTGAAGTCGACTCACATCTCCTGTGCTGCGCTTGCCTGAGCGCAATGCGTCTACAGGATTCGTGCGCGACGCGATCCATGCCGGAGCAATCCCGAACAGCATTCCCGTTGCTGCCGAAATGGCCAGGGCAAACCCCAGAACGGGCCATGAAGGACTGGCGCTCAACGCACTGATCTCAACTCCCTTCATCGCCAGCGCGAGCATCCCTTTAACGCCTCCATACGCCACGCCCAACGCAAGCACACCTCCCAGAAGCGCAAGCAGGATTGCCTCAACCAGCATCTCGCGCACCAGGCGCGAGCGAGGAGCTCCGAGCGCAGTGCGAATGCTCAACTCCTGTCGTCGCGCCACACCTCGCACCAGCATAAGGTTCGCAAGATTGGCGCACACAATCAGCAGCACAAACCCCGTAATCATCTGGAGGATCGTCAAGCTCTTCTGGTAGTCGTCGCGAAGATCGTTGATGCCATCTTTAGCGGGAGCAAGCTCGGTAGTCTGCCTGGCAATCTCTTCTTCCGTATCGTGTGTGGACGAACCCCGGTTCGCGCGAACCCATCGCAACAACTCCACCTTGATTGCACTCTCCACTACGGGAACAGTCTTCGGATCGCGGACGCGGACCATTAGATCCAGCCAGTGCGACTGCGGAAGGTTGTAGAGCTTGCGCTCCGGCTGAAAGATCGGCTCCTGGACCAACGGGAGCCACATGCCTGCGGAATCCCCTTCGTTGTGATTGCCGCGAAAACCTTCTGCGCCGATCCCGACAATCGTGACCGGGTGTCCCGTCAATAAAACGGTCTCTCCCACGAGACTTGGGTCGCTATGAAACTTCGACTGCCAGATCGCGTAACTGATCACCGCCACTGCGGGCGCACCTTCGCGATCATCCTCTGGCCCCAGCAGCCGACCTGCGAACGGCCTCACTCCCAGCACGGAGAAGAAGTTTCCCGAGACCATGCGAATATTCAACGGCTGCGAGGCTCCCTCGCCTTTACGCCGCGCGCTCACCGTTATGGTGCCCGCCTGGCTCGCGGCCATGCCTTCAATCCCGGGAGTCTGGTCACGCAATGTGCGATAGAGGTCGTACGAGAAGATGCGCCAATCGCCTTGCATCCCTCCATCGACGCAGCACTCGATCTCTCTGCCCACCTTATATAGTTGCTCCGGGTGGTCCACAGGAATCGAGCGCAGCATCACCTGGTAGATCAGGGTGAAGATCGCTGTCGTTGCGCCGATACCCAGGGCCAGCGTGAGAATCGCCGTCGTTGCAAATCCCGGCGAATTCCTCAGCCTTCTGAACCCGTACAAAACATCCTGCACAATCGATCCCATCTCTCCACCTCTGCATCGGAGCTATGGTAGTTCTTCATGCAACCCTCGCGCCAAAACGCATGCAGCCGACTGTCCAGTGGATTCAACTATTTGTGAGCGATGCTCACGAACCTTCGGAGAGCGTGCTGTCCGATTCAGGACTTCGCCGTCCACTCCCGGACAGAGTCTCTCTCCAACACATATCAGACTCAGAACAACCCTATATCCCACGACACTGATCTCTGTTTTTCGCGCAAAACCTCAGTGCCGGGCTCCGCCAACGCTGCATAGATCGATTACAGAGATCTCGATGGTGACGTTGGAGTTCGATACACCTTCTCCAGTCTGGACTGCAACCGGCAGAAACTCGCCCGACTGCTCAGGCGCAATCACGTTGATCCTGGTGTCGCTTGCGGTCGTGTATTGGCTAGTGCTGAGTGGGGAACCATCGATGAGAACACTGGACACAAGGGAGGGATACAAGCCCGTGCCGTTGATCGTGAAGTTGTTCCCTGCGTTAACACAGGTGGGATTTACGCTGGTGACCACAGGTTGCTGAAGGGCAAACGTATCCCCGAAGGGCAGTGGCACAGCCGATGAGATCGCGGCGACCGCCTGGCAGTCATCGGCCGAGTCACAACTTACAAGGAAATTTGTCGAGCCTGTCAACAGTGCTTCAACGGTCGTCTGTCCGCTTGCATAGCTCGAGAATGGAACCTCCCACACCCACTGATTGTAAAAAGTGATCATATCGTTGGTATTCGGATTGGCTAATCCGTAGCTCCATTGCGGTAAGCCCTGCGTCGGATCACTTTGATTTTGGATCGTGATCTGCGGGCAGGTAATGGTCTGGGAATTGGAGACACTGACACCACCGGTGAGAGCGGCATTAAGACCCTGCATCTGATTCCAACCCGCAGTCCCACCCACGTTCCACGTCACTCCGCTGGTCGTGGATACCGTGCATTGCGTCGACCCGGGACTGGTCTGGATCAAGGTCGGAGTAATGGAAGACATTTGGTTGGCCGCCTGGTTAGCCCAGAGCAGTCCCGGCTGGCTTGAGGTGGTAAAGTAATCCGCCTCCTGTAGAACGTAGTAAAAGTCGGCCTTGTTATCGAAGGAACGCACATCCCAGATCGAGTTCACCAGCTGTAGTCCCGAACCTGCCGAATCCGTACCGACAGTACTGGAGGTGTAAGAATCGGCGAGCTTTTGCAGATCATTCGCGGGACTATCGCCCGTCGCAGAAGAGGTGCCACCCGGAGCCGGAGGAGAGATAGCTGTCGCGGAAAATATTCGACTCAAAAACTCAATCATCCTGTCGCTCAAGGGAGCAGAGAGATCGTTGAAAAAACCCGTGCTGTAATCGTTGGCCTTGGTTCCCGGACGATGCGCCTTGCGGAAATAAACCAAGGGAGCCGTTTCCGTTACAGCGCTTCCTTTCGGGCGATGAGCAGCGTTGGGGTGGCCCAGCATCAGCCGCAGTTGCTCTGAATCCGCATCCGTCCCACTTGTAAGAACAACTGCCTGTCCAGCATCGCGAACACTCGGCAGTGCTGTGGTCGTTTGATCATCCTGCAGATCGGGTGTTCCCATAAGAATCGGGTTCGGCTTCTCGTCCGCAGGTCTATTATTCGACGCTCGGTGAGCATTCGCCTTCAGCGGCTCAAGGTCGTAGATCTTGCCCAACACCTGCAGCAGCTTTCGATCTGCCGAAGGAGCATATTGAAGCGTGCCCATATGGCGACGCATCACGATGCGATCGCGTCCCGGTCCAGCACTGAGCGCAGGCCGTCCCGTCCCGGGAATCAAAACATCATCTCCGGCTCTCCCAAACAATTGATCGCCACCCGCTCCGCCTTGCAGGCAATCGTCTCCGTCGCCACCATCAAGCACGACAGGTAGATTGACGTTCGCCTTCGCCACCAGAACGTCATCGCCCCCACCGCCTTGAACAACAACTCCAGTAATTGGACCAAAGCGGCCGACGTTCTTGCCGTTCCACTGCACCTGAACGAAATCAGGCGCCCGGTCTGCGCTGATCACGATAGCGTCCGATCGGTTCGTTCCAACGATCTGCAGCTTCTTGTCGGAGATCGTAATCCGCTTTTGCAAGTCACCAGGCCGGTCATTGTCGAATGCGGAAAGAAGGTTGAAAGGAAGCACCGAACATTGCTTCTGGATCAGGCTATCGTTCAGCCAGCTCTTAAGGTTCGGAATGTTCGGAAGCTGGGCCGCGGCTGGCTTGGCTGGAGACATCTGCAGAAACACGAGCAGAAACAAAACAGAGATCGACAAAGAACGCTCGGAACGAACAGTACGCATGGCTTGCCCCTCTTGGACGCGCTGAAGTGAATATCTATGGGTCGTTTGCTATTGCGCCGGTAATACGGGTCGGGCCCTAACGGAGGCTGAAAAGATCGACGGCAAGCACCGCCGGGCGATTCGCGTCCGGGATTGGCTGACACGCTATCAAGGGGGCGGTCACGGAGTCAACAAGTACCGAAAACTGTTTCGCAACAAATCTACGGCTTACTCATGACCACAAACTTTAACCGTGATGCATCCGCGACCAGAACCAACCCGCGCTCTCCTGACATCTGCTGTCAGTATTCGCATTTACGATACAGAGGATGGCTCTATCCGCTCCGCACTATACTCCCGACGCTATAAAGTTTTTCCGCGGCCTGAAGCGCAATAACAACCGTGACTGGTTCAACGCGCGGAAACAGGTTTATGAGAGCGTGGTCAAGGCTCCCTCCGTGGCCCTCGTAGCGGCCATTAACGAAGCCATGCTCCGATTTGCTCCAGAAAACATTCAAACGCCTCAAAAGGCTATGCTGCGGATCTACCGCGACATCCGCTTCAGCGCCGACAAGCGGCCCTATAAGATTCATCAGGGTATCTGGTGGGCGAGAGAGGGCCTCGAAAAGACCTCCGGAGGAGGCTTTTACTTCGACCTTTCCAGCGAGCAGGTCACCATCGCCGCCGGTGTCTACATGCCGGAACGAGAACAACTCCTCGCCATCCGCCGCCATATCGAGATCCATCATGAAGAGATGCGCCGTCTTCTTGCCTCCCGCAAACTTCGTTCTCTGATGGGAGAGATGGATGGCCACAAGCTCACGCGGCCGCCCAAGGGCTTTTCGCCTGATTCACCCGCCATCGACCTCCTCCTGAACCGCCAGTGGGGTCTCTCCGCTCATCTTCCCGCTGATGCGGCCACGAAGCCGACCCTGATCAAAGAAATCCTCAAACGCTTTGAGGCCGCTGCTCCCTTGATCGCCTTTCTCAATACTCCCCTGGCCATGAAGAAGGTGCGCAAGCCGCTCTTTTAATAGACACATAGGGCTTACACCCGTGGACCGATACTGATCGGCGTAAGCTTTCTCTTTACAACTGCGGCGGCGCAAATCACTTAAAATAGGTCTATGTCCTACTCTGCAGCGGTTGGCCACCTTTACGCTCGTGGTCTCGAGCTCGCCCCCGATCCGTCAGCGCCCTCGGGCGCACGGCGCAAATTCGATCTTGAGCACATGCGCACGCTTGCCCGTGCACTCGGCAATCCTCAGAGTCACTATCCCTCTGTTCTCATCGCCGGAACCAATGGGAAGGGTTCGACCGCTGCCACGCTGGCCAGCATTCTTACCACCGCCGGCTATCGGACCGCCCTCTACACCTCGCCCCACCTCTCTCGCGTCAACGAGCGCATCCAGATCGACGGCGATCCGATCTCCGACGACGACTTCGCCAGACTCTACTTTCAGGTCGATTCCACCGCCGAGCGCCTCGTCACCTCAGGTGAACTTCCTCATCATCCCAGCTTCTTCGAGACGCTTACCGCGCTCGCCTTCCTCTACTTTGCCGGACAAAAGGATTCAGTCCGGCCCGTTGACATTGCCATCCTTGAGGTTGGGCTGGGCGGCAGGCTCGATGCCACCAACATCGTAGACCCGCTTTTCTCCATCATCACGGATATCTCGCTCGATCATCAGGACTACCTCGGGGACACCATCGCCGAGATCACCCGCGAAAAGGCCGGCATCCTGCGTCCCGGCGGAACTCTCATCACCCTGCCGCAACATCCCGAGGCCAACCAGGCAATCGGTGAGGTCGCCATGGAGCTCGGCATCCATGCCATCAACGCCGCGGGCTACATTCCGACTTCCGACAAGCTCCTTGGGAACGCTGAAACCTCTTCGGCGAATCTTGTTCCTCGCAATCGCTATACCCTCACGGTTGGAGGACAACCTCTTCAGGTCGACTCGACTCTTTGGGGCCAGCACCAGCAGCGAAACATTGCTCTCGCGGTTGCCGCAGTCGAGGAATTACGTAACCCTACACGTTACAATATCGATAAAAGTAACCATGTTAGTTACAAAATAAGTAACTCCCAGATTGAGACCGGCATCCGGAATACCCTCTGGCCCGGACGCCTCGAACTGGTCGCCACATCTCCTGCTGGCACGCAGGGCTCCGCCCCCATTCTTCTGGATGTAGCCCACAATCCCGCCGGTGCCTGGACCCTCCGGGCCGCGCTCGCTCAGCTTCCCGAGAATCTTCCCCGCACACTCCTCTTCTCGTGCCTTCGCGACAAAGACCTTCGCGAGATGAGCCAGATTCTGCTTCCGTTGTTCGACAACTCCTCGCCCGACCGGCCCGGCGACCACATCCTCTTTGCCCCGATCAATAGCCCTCGTGCGGCTTCACTGGATGAACTCGTGGAGGCCGCCCGCGCACTCGAGATTCCTGCGGAGACTACTTCCACCCTGGCCGAAGCCCTCGCTCGCGCCAAGGCGATCACGCCCCCCCATGGTTTGATCGTAGCCACTGGGTCCGTCTATCTCATCGGCGAACTCCGTTCACTGCTCGTCGGCTGAGCACACACCAAGGGACCAGAAACACCAACGCTTCATGGATTCATCCCTGCTTTCGCTTATGCGAAAATGGGCACTGTGAGCACCGGTGTTACGCCTTCTCCTGCGCCTGTCAGAGAGTCTCCCCCTTCGGCCCCAGCCTTCCTGCGCTGGCTTACCTATCTCGTCCTCACTCCTCTGATCCTCGCCTCGACGACCTTCTTCGGATGCATCTCGCTCCTCTGCGGCCTATGGGACAAGTCCGGCCGGCAGCAGCACTTTATCGCCCACCTCTGGGCACGCTCGCTCCTGATCTTTAGCCTCTCGCCGGTTACGCTTCACGGCGAGGAGAAGCTCCATACCGGGGAGACGGCGGTTTACGCCTCGAACCACCTTAGCTACTACGACACTCCGGTTCTCTTCGCCAAGCTTCCCTTTCAATTTCGCATCATGGCGAAGCAGTCTTTGTGGAAGATCCCCTTCATCGGCTGGTATCTCAACCACTCCGGCCAGGTCCCCGTGGACCAGTCGACTGCCCGAAACACCATCGCCAGCCTCAATCGCTGTATCCAAACCCTCAAGCATGGCATTCCCATGGTCATCTTCCCTGAGGGCGGCCGTACCGACACCGGTCATCCCAAATCGTTTGTCTCTGGAGCCGCCTACATTGCGATCAAGGCCCAGGTTCCGATCGTTCCTGTGACCCTGGTCGGAACCTACGAGCTGTTACCGATGCATACCTACCATCTGCATCCGCGGCCATTGAGCATCATTATCGGAGAACCGATTCCAACGATCGGGCTTACAAGCAGGGACGCCGATGCCCTGACCCAGCAGGTCCACTCCGTAATCACCAGGACCTATATGGATCACCGTCCCAGGTAAAGGTCCTCGGACGGATGTTCCACGTGGAACATTCCATCATGCCCGGCCTGTGAGTGGACACAAATTGGCCTCAGCCTTTAGCTGATACACGCTATCGCGAAGACGTATCATGATCGAAGTATGAAGCCGCGCATCGCTATTCCTGTCCCGACCAGCACCAATCCCGAGTACAACTCTCGCTCCTGGCCTCAGTATGCGGAGGCTGTTCGCCGCGCTGGCGGCGAGCCGGTGGAGATTCCCCTGAGCGCTACCCCGCGCGAGACGGCAGATCTCATCAACACCTGCCACGGAGTCCTCCTTCCTGGCTCTCCAGCCGATGTAAATCCACAGAAGTACGGCCAGGATCCCATCCCGGAGTGCAACCCTGCCGATCCGGCACGAGAGAACGTGGACGAGCTCCTTATACAGGACGCTCACAACCTCTATAAGCCGATCCTGACCATCTGCTTCGGAACCCAATCTCTGAATGTGTGGCGTGGAGGAACCCTGGTTCAGGATCTCTCCCCTGTGCCGGTCAATCACTCTGCCGGACGCACCGTCGCCGTGGCCCATGTTACGGGAGTGGTCCCAGAGTCGACGCTCGGGCAGATTGTCTCCTCCGAGGCTTCTGAGCAGGAAGGATTTCTGCGACTCCCCATCAACTCCAGCCATCATCAGGCCATCGGAATCCCCGGAGATGGCCTGCGGGTTGTCGCGCGCAGCTCCGAAGACGGAGTTGTGGAAGCTGTGGAAGGCGGGCAAGATCAGCACGATCCGCAGGCGCACTTCGTCCTGGGAGTTCAGTGGCACCCTGAGCGTAGTTATGAGATCAGCGAGGCCTCCCGGGCGCTCTTCTCCCGGCTGGTGAGTGAGGCCGCAGCCTGGAAACCTCGTCCCATCCACACCTCGGTGGTCCAGACCTCCTGAAATCAATGTTCCACATGGAACACCCGTAACGGCACCACCGGGGATGTTCCACGTGGAACATTCTGCGTCTGCGATACTGTTCGACGATGCCTGTTCTGCCCGAAGCCGAAATCGTCAGCCTGCTCAATCCCTATCTGAGTCCCCTTCCAAACCACCTTCCCCCACTCCTGTCCAGCTACCTGGATCTTCTGGTGCGATGGAACGCTCGAACCAACCTCACCGCGATTCGCTCGCCGGAAGAGATGGTGCGCCGCCACTTCGGCGAGAGCCTGTTCGCTGCAAGCCACCTGGGAGACCCGATGCCCGGAACCCTGCTCGATCTGGGATCGGGCGCCGGGTTTCCCGGAATCCCCACCGCGATCCTGCATCCTGAGGTCGCGGTGACTCTCGCCGAATCTCAGAACAAAAAGGCCACCTTCCTGCGGGAGGTCAGCCGGACCTTGGGGTTACGGAATGTTGAGGTTTGGGCAGGGCGCGCCGAAGATCTGCCACGCACCTTCGACACCGTAGCCTTACGGGCAGTGGACGATATGAAGGTAGCGCTGGCTGCTGCTGCCTCTCTGGCGAGCCGGCAACTGTTGATTCTCACGACGGAGATCCCTGAGCTCACAGCCCCTTTCCTCTTGAGCGAGAAGGTGGAGCTCCCGGGTTCGGAGCGCGGTTATCTACTCCGTGCGATTCGCAGCTGAGACATGTTCCACGTGGAACATAGCGAGATGAGAAAAGCGGCCTAAGGTGTTCCACGTCGAACAAAGATTTCCACACCGACTCCCCGGAAGATGCTCCATTTACTGGGCGTTTCCAGCGTTCCACACGTTCTCCACAGCCAGCGGGAGTTCTTCACAGGCCATCGAGGATTGCCCTTCCGCATCGATGCCGATAACCTTTTGTTGACCGAAATGAGTGCTTCCCAACCGATTCCAACGACCTCGAAAACCTCCTCTTCCGCCGTGGAGAAACCCTCCGCGACCCAGGAAACAAAAAAGACTGCGAACTCCGGGGCAGCGGAGCCAGCCTCTCACGTCATCGCCATCGTGAACCAGAAAGGCGGGGTGGGAAAAACCACGACGGCCATCAACCTGGCCGCTTCGTTTGCCCTGGAGGGAATTCCAACCCTGCTGATCGACTGTGACCCCCAGGCAAACTCCTCCGGCGGATTGGGCATCGCCCGCCAGGGAGACGATGACGAGCACCGCAACAGCACCTACGATCTTCTGATGGGCGACGCCACGATTGCGGAGAGCATGCTCCCCACCGACGTCGAGAACCTGAAAGTGGTTCCTTCCAGCAAAAACCTCGTGGGCGCAACCATTGAGCTGATCTCGGCGGAGAGGCGCGAATATAGACTGCGAGAGGCCATCGAACCCGTACGGTCACAGTTTCCTTTTATCCTCCTCGATTGCCCGCCGGCCCTTGACCTCCTGACGTTGAACGCCCTGGTCGCTGCAGACAAACTTCTGGTCCCCATGCAGGCAGAGTACTTCGCCCTGGAAGGAATCTCGGAGCTGATGTCGACCCTGGACCGGGTAAGCGGAAGCTTCAATCCGAAGCTCACTTTGGAAGGCGTGTTGTTGACCATGTACGACGACCGCACGAACCTGGCGATCCAGGTTACGGAAAATCTGAAGGCCTTTTTTAACGACAAGTTGCTGAAGACATCGATTCCAAGAAATGTGCGCCTGGCGGAAGCTCCAAGCCATGGCAAACCGGTAGCGCTTTATGATGCGCGTTCGCGAGGTGCAGAGACGTACCGTGAGCTCGCGTTGGAGTTGCTAAGCCGGAACAAGATGGAAAGCCCCGAGGTGAAGAGGCGCAAGGCCGCAGCGGCCGCAGCAGCCAGCGCTCTCAAATCCTTCAATCAGCCGGAGAAGAAGTCACGGTTCTGGGGCAAGCAGAAGTAGGCCTGATCGATCTCGCCACACAGTGACCTTCGCCATGGTCGCTGCTGAGCTTTAGAACAGATTTTTCCGCTTTACTGCGGGATGCCAAACATTGCGGTGACCAAAACAAGATAGGGAGTCCGAAGAATGCCAACCGCCACCACTGATCCGAAACGCCGTGCCCTGGGTAAGGGGCTTGAATCTCTTTTGCCGAAGAAGCCTGCACCCGCGCCTGTCCCAGCAGAGGTTGTTCCCACGATTGCTGCTGCGGCTCCATCCGAACCCACGGGCAAGCCACTCGAAATCCCACTCGATGACATTGAACGGAATCCCTGGCAGACGAGAAAGCACTTCGATGAAGCGCTTCTGGACGAGCTGGCGCAGTCGATCGTCTCTAGCGGTGTGGTGCAACCCATATTGGTCCGACCACTTCCTTACTCCCCCACGCAGCCCGCGGGACAAAATCCCTCGCGATACCAACTGATCGCAGGCGAGCGGCGGTGGCTGGCCTCGCGCAAGGCAGGCAAGACGACGGTGCCGGCGATTGTGAAGCAGGTGAACGACGAGCAGGTTCTGGAGATGACGATCGTCGAAAATCTCCAGCGCACCGACCTGAACCCGATGGAGCAGGCTCGTGCCTACCAGCGCCTAAGCCACGACTTCAAACTGACGCAGGAGCAGATGGCTACCCGCACCGGCAAGGATCGCACCTCGGTAGCGAACTTTCTGCGACTGCTGCGTTTGCCGGAAGGTGTGCAGACCAAGGTGGAGACCGGTGAGCTGAGCTTCGGACACGCGCGCGCGTTGTTGGCGCTGGATGTTCCGGAGACGATTACCTCGGCGGCGCAGAAGGTGATGGCGCTTTCGCTCTCGGTTCGGCAGACGGAGAACTATGTCCAGGGACTGATCAACCCTGAGGGCAAGGAGAAGAAGCAGAAACAAGCAGACAGCCAGACAGAAGATCCGAACGTCCGCGAGGCAGAAGACCGGCTAAGACGATCGCTGGGCCTGAAGGTGAAGATCGAGGATAAGAAGGGCAAGGGCAGAGTGATTATCGAGTACGCGCGGCTTGAAGACTTCGATTCTCTGCTGGAGATGCTTGGCGGCCACAGCTAGCCCTCAGGACAACATGTAAATCGGTGATCGTTCTCAAGATTAAAGGAATCTTCGCTATCCATATCGCATTCAACTTCAGCCTTCTTTAATTTGTTCCTTTTCTAGTTACATTTTGATGTCTCCTATGAAAGCTACTGCGCTCGAGTTTCGTCTTCGTCTGCTCATCCACACCGTTATTTACGTACTCGGTTTCGCGGCGCCATGGGACCGATGGCTGCATCTGGATTCAGTTCGCACGTGGCAGTACCTGGCGGCGTGGACGGCACGCAGCGGCTGGCTGAGCTTCAGTGCAGCGACTCAATTTGTTTTGGGGGTCGGAATCCTGTTCGCGTTTGCCGGAGCGATGTGGCGCACATGGGCTTCAGCGTATCTTGGGGCCTCCGTTGTGTATTCGGGTTCGATGAACGGCGCCAGAATGGTGACCGGTGGGCCTTATCGAAGGACACGCAATCCTCTCTATCTCGGCCTGATGCTGCATACGGTCGCGCTATCTCTGCTGATGCCACCCAGCGGCGCCGTCGTGGCGGTGGTCCTGATCTTTCTCTTCGATCTTCGGCTCGCTCTAGGGGAGGAATCTTTCCTCAGCGAAAAACTTGGCGAGCCCTACCGCGAGTATGCTCGCGAGGTTCCAAGATTACTGCCTGCGCTTCGTCCGCGGATTGCGGCAACGGGAGCAAAGCCAGCATGGAAGCTGGCTTTGCTGAGCGAGATCTACATGTGGGGTGCCTTTGTATCGTTTGTCGCCCTGGGTTGGCGCTATAACTCTCTGCTCATCATGCAGGGCGTGCTCGTATCGCTGGGGCTGTCGCTGGTGGTGCGTGGGTTGATCGCGAAGAGGTGAGGTATTGGGGCGAGTGGGATTGCCCCGGGAGTCGTTTATCGATCGCGCTCATTGAATGACATCTTGCACTGCGATCCGCTGTTCGGTATCACATCCAAAGCAGTTTAGGAGAGGCCACGATGTTCTATAACCGCTTCACAAATCGCCGCGAGATGATGAAGTCCACTATGGCGCTTTTTGCCGCCGGGCTGCTCGGCAAAGGAATTCCTACGGCGGAGGCACAAAGCTCGATCCAGAATGTGAACAAGCATTCCAGCCCGTCGACGCTCAAGATTACTGATCTGCGCTACACCGTGGTGAAGAAGCCCGGACCAAGCCCATGTCCCATTATTCGCATCGACACCAACCAGGGCGTGTATGGGCTCGGCGAGGTGCGTGACGTGGCGAACTATCAGTATGCGATGGTGCTCAAGAGCCGCATCCTGGGCGAGAACCCGCTCAACGTCGACTTCCTGTTTGAGAAGATTGCGCAGTTCGGCGGCGTGGCGCGCCAGGCTGGCGGGGTCGCCGCGATCGAGATGGCGTTGTGGGATATCGTCGGCAAGGTCTACGGCGCACCCGTCTACCAGATGCTTGGCGGCAAGTGGCGCGACAAGATTCGCGTCTACGCCGACACGCCCGAGGCCGATACTCCGCAGGCGTTTGCAGCCAAGGCCAAAGGCCGAAAGGAGATGGGACTAACCTGGATCAAAGTGGACATCGGCACCGACGTGCTCAAGGGCCGCCCCGGCACGCTTGTCGAGCCCGCCGACCAGCACAGCATCGAGTACGACAAACGTCTACCGCACATGTTTACAGGCAATGAGCTGACCGACAAAGGCATCGACGTGTACTGCGAGTACATGTCGGCCATTCGCGAGGCGATCGGTCCCGACATGCCTCTCTCTACCGATCATCTTGGACATATCGGCGTGAACTCCGTCATCCGCCTCGGCCGTGCCTACGAGAAGTTCAATCTCGAGTGGATGGAAGATGTCATTCCATGGTGGTACACCGACCTGCTGAAGCAGATCACGGATTCCACAACAACGCCCACCATCACCGGCGAGGACATCTACGAGATCGCGGACTTCGAGAAGCTATGCAGCACGCACGCCGTCGACAAGATTCATCCGGATCTGGCTACGTCTGGCGGCATTCTGCGCACACACAAGATCGGCGACATGGCCTACAGATACGGTGTGCCGATGGCGATGCACTTCGCCGGCACACCTGTCTCTTGCATGGCCAATGTGCACTGCGCGGCGGCTACGAGAAATTTCCTTGCGCTTGAGAACCACGCGCTCGACGTGCCGTGGTGGCAGGATCTGGTCAACGAGATCGATAAGCCGATCATCAAAAACGGTTATATCGCTGTGCCGGATACACCGGGTCTTGGCGTAACGCTCAACGACGAGGTGATGAAGCAGCACCTGGCTCCGGGTGTGGGATATTTTGAACCGACGCCCATATGGGACGAGAAACAATCCTTCGACGATCAGACATTTAGCTAAGGTGAAAATATCCTGCTCAGAGATGAGTTCTTCAAGTGAACGCGCTCATTGAGTACGGTGCAGCAAAGAAGAAGAGCCTGCCGTAATCGCGAGGCGATGGGCAGGCTCTTCTGATCTCTTTCGCCGCGTGCTGAGAGCAGCGACGACGAGGGTGCTTGTCGCGCAGCGATGTTGCTGCGCAAGGGAACTACTTCTTCGGCGGAGCGATCGTGTCCTTGGCGACCTTGGCCACGCGGAACTTGACGACGGTCTTCGCCTTGATCTTGATGGTCTCGCCGGTCTGGGGGTTGCGGCCCAGGCGCGCCTTGCGCTCGGCCTTCACCAGCTTGCCGATACCAGGAATGGTGAACTCGCCGTTCTTCTTGGTCTCTTTGACGGCAGTCTCAGCCAACAGGTCGAGGAAAGTCGCGGTCTGCTTGTTGGTCAGCTCGAGCTTCTCCGCCAGTTGGCGGACCAGCGCTGTTTTGGTCAATCCCTTAGCCATGTATGTTGCTCCTTCGAACGTTTTCTTTTATCTAAAGCAGGTCATCGTCCCGTTGTGCAACCTGTCGTTTCGTTTGCAAAGTTCGCGAATCGTCAGTGTTCATGCGGGTGCGAAGAAACCGTACCGCATTTCACCTTCAGCCTTTTCAAGCACTTTGTCAATCGGATTTGTTCGGTTTCCACAGGTTTTTTCGGGTTTTCTCCTGTTTTTGTCCGATTTTGGGCAAATTTTTGTTTTTGAGAGTCGAAAAAGTGGAGATTTCCCGGGCAAAACCGAGGTTTTGTTTTCTTCACTCAAGGCTCGACGCTGATGATCCCAGGGAAATTTTCCTCATCGCGAAGCCGCCGAGGCGGTAGCGAATCACCTTCTCGGCTGGCTGAAAAAGCGTGGATAGCGACGGCGTCGCAGGCTCAAGATGTAACCGCGTTGCGGGCACTCTGCCCAATCGCTTCGAGGCTGGCAATTGCGTCCGCTGATAGTTCAAGGGATGCTGCCGCGATGTTTTCGCGCAGATGCGTGACCGACGAGGTTCCCGGGATGAGCAGGATGTTCGGAGAACGATGGAGCAGCCACGCGAGAGCGACCTGCATAGGAGTAGCGCTGAGAGCGGCAGCCGCAGCCTCGAGTTCATGGGACTGAAGCGGAGAGAAGCCTCCGAGGGGGAAGAAAGGAACGTAGGCGATACCCTGGGCAGCAAGAGCGTCAATGAACGCGTCGTCGTTGCGGTTGGCGATGTTGTAGAAGTTCTGTATGCAGATGATGGGCGCAATCTTCTGGGCCTCGGCGAGTTGGGCGGAGGTGACGTTGCTTAGCCCGAGGTGACGGATGAGTCCCTGCTTCTGAAGTTCTGCGAGTACTGTGAGTGGCTCTTCGATGGACCCGTCGGTGGGAGCGGTGATGCCGCCGACGCGAAGGTTCACGACATCCAGCACATCGAGGCTTAGATTTCGGAGATTGTCGTGAACGCTCTCAATCAGATTCTGGCGCGAGGTATCCAGAATCCAGGAGCCATCATCGCCGCGACGGGCGCCGACCTTGGTCACGATGGTCGGGTTGGATGGGTACGGATGAAGCGCTTCCTTGATGATCTGGTTCGTGACGTGCGGACCGTAAAAGTCGCTCGTGTCGATATGATTGACTCCGGCAGCAACTGCCTCTCGCAGGACGGCCAGCGCGGCGGCGCGGTCGCGTGGAGGACCAAAGACATGAGGGCCGGCGAGCTGCATGGCTCCATAGCCCATGCGGTTAAGGGTGATTGAGGTTCCGGGGAGAGAAAAAGTGCCGCCGAGATTGGTAGAGTGGCTCATACCGCATTAGATGAAAGCATCTTTGCGTGAGGAGTTCGCATTTGGCGAAGAGTCCGAAACCCGTGTTGGAGCCGCGAAAGACGCCCGTTCAGGAGCGTTCGAATGCAAGCGTGCAGGCCATTCATGAAGCAGCTGTTCAGGTTTTGCTGAGCTCGGGCAAGGAAGGATTGACCACCCGAAAGGTTGCTGATCGAGCCGGTGTGTCGGTAGGAACGCTCTATCAGTACTTCCCAAACAAGAGCGCCCTGTTGCAGGCAGTGCTGCGCAATCATCTTGAAGGTGTAGCTCGGACGATCCACGCAGTATGCGAGCAGAGCAGAGGCGCGACACTCGACGAGATGGCAATCGCGCTGGTGCAGGAGTTTATGAAAGCAAAGCTCCGTCACGTAGAGACAAGCAGGGCCCTCTATCTTGTAAGCGACGATGTTGGCGGAGCGGAGATTGCGCGCCGAAATGGCACGCGCAATGTAGCAGCGGTAGCCGGACTACTGGAGTCGGCGAAGGAGAAACTAACGGAAGATCCTCAGGTAGTGGCTTCGATCGTACTGTCGACCATGGCCGGGGTGAGCAGAAGGATGCTCGATGCGAGACTGCGTGATGAAGAGATGAAGGCGATGCAGCAAGGACTCGTGACGATGGTGCGGGCTTATCTGCAGACCTGTACAGCTCGGATTGATCAATAGCCCAGGAAGGGGAAGGGTGGGGCTTCCTTGAAATCTTTCGCTACGTTGCCTGAAAAGGTGTTGCTCTGGTTTTTGCCGAGGTCGAGTTTTTTAACCTTCGCGGTGGGAGAGAAGTCTACGTCCTTGAAGTTGACCCAGAAGGTGTTGGGCGTTACAGCCGACTCAAAGCAATAGACCTTGCGCTTCTGGTCGGCAACCGTGCGCCAGCGAGTGGAGGAGATGTTCGGCTCATCAGGAGTGTTGATTCCGTAGGGAACCGAGACATTGCGCATAACGCTGAAGACACTGGCGACTTCAATATCGGGAGCTTCGCTCTTGGGGATGGCGTTGATATAGAAAGAGGCGCGGGCGAAGCGATCGGCGGCACGGTTGGTTCCGGGAAGAAAAGTAGTGCCACCGATCTGCTTCCAGTACTGCTGCAGGGCAAGCTGCTCCTCAAAGATGGGGGAGTTGGTCATCACCTGATAGCTGCGATTGTGATGGATCACCTGATGCCCCTTGATGTACTCCACGATAGCGCTGTCACCGGAAGCGTCGGAGATGGAGAAGTGCAGAGTGGCAAGACGATCTTCGCCCGGGATCTTGGTGGTCCAGACGAGGAAGGGCTCTTTCTCGAGTGCGGAGACTGCCTCCTGCACGGTGGCAAAGTTATCGAGAATGTACTGGGCCCAGATGGAGAGCGGGAGAACAGGCTTGGTGGTGGAGTTGATGTCGGGATACTTGGATTCGACGAGCCACAGGGCATTGGCGACCAGTCCCTTTTCGTTCATACCGTCCGTAGTGGCGGCCTCGTATCCCGTGGCAACGACGCTGCCGTACTTGGAGGTCCATTCCAACGAGCGGGGATTGGCTTTGCCCTTGTGATGGATTCCGCTAGGAAGGATGTAGAGGTTCGTACCGACGTCGACCTTCCAGTCCATGGTGCGGCCGGTGATGACGGTGCCGTTGCCGCCGAGGAAAACGGCACGGCTACAGGCGTCGACGGGCCGGGTAGCAGAAAGGGTCAGAAATATAGTGGCAAGGGAAGCAGAGGCCCGGAAGAATCCTGTATCTCTCAACATAGAGTTCTCCTTCGAATTTGCTGGCGGGGGATGCCCTGCGGTGCTGGGGTGTCCATGATACCCGGAGAGCAACCAAGAGGAGATGGATTTCCAGCAAATTCAGCCGCTTAAAGAAATACGGCCACGGAGAGAATCTTCTCCGTGGCCGCTGTTTGTGAACAGGGGGAGGCTGCTTAGGCGGCGCCTCCGAGCAGAGCGGCGGCCGAAAACTGCGGAAGGCCGGACCAGCTGGGAACGTTGAAGGCTGAATCGGGGTGCGAGAGGAAGGCGGGATCGCGGTGGTGATCATGAAGCGCCTGGAGGATCTCGGGGAACGCGGCTTCCTGCTGCGCGCTGGAGGTACGCTCCCAATAAAGGCGAAAGCCTGTGCCGCAGATGGGGCAGAGGATGTCGGGGGAGTCACTGGAGGGTTTGCAAAGGGCCTGCATAGTAGTTTTTCCTTTTGTTTTTATGAATCGCGTTGCAGCGAAGATGGAGCTGACCTTCTCGGTGGGTCAGGATTGGCTATCTGCAATCCGGAAGCTCTGACGTAGTGCCATCTCTATTTTACGATGCGCTCAGA
>Ga0268266_10001148_pt1 | contig 32867 bp, 29 predicted proteins | sample KBSS13metaG_FD_190356 | JGI IMG/M metagenome (GOLD analysis project Ga0268266, IMG submission 190356) | Switchgrass rhizosphere microbial communities from Kellogg Biological Station, Michigan, USA - KBS S1-3 metaG (SPAdes) (version 2) | ecosystem: Host-associated > Plants > Roots > Rhizosphere... | reverse complement strand
ATCGACATAGAAAAACCCCTGATCTGGCTGAGATTCAGCTTGTTTTTGAGAGTTTGCCCGGTGGCGCACCGATATGGGCAGCCGATATCCGGAACCTGTTTCCATTGTATCGCAGCGCCATATCCTAACCTCCGGCCGCAAACATCTGCAAGCGACCGATCAATGGCCGCCGAAGAGCTTCTTGAAGAATCTGCCTATCGAGTGAAATACATCTCCCGGCGGAGGTGCAGGAGGCGCTGGAGGAGCCTCAGCCTTCACCGTTGGAGATGTGGTCGCCGTATTTGGTGCTGGTGTGACGCCAGATGCCGATTCTGCAGGCGGATTTGGTGAAGCAGGCACAGCGCCTGCAGCGGAAGAATTCGTTGTCGAGCCATCACCCGCGCCCGCGGCGCCGGGCTCTCCACCATAACTCAGGGTGGTAGAGACCTGTGCGTGCACCTGCCCTGGGGGAGCCTGCGGTGGACCGCTCGCTGGAGTCAGCCCAGCGCTCTGCGCTGCCGGAAATGGATGCTGCTCCGCCACGGCATTCGCGGAGACCGTATCCCCAGGTTTCGCCGCCTCCGCCCCTGAAACCCCAGCATCTGCTACTGAAACCACAGGTACCGGTGGGCACCCGCAGGGCTCGCTCTCGTGGTCGACGACCTCCTTCAGGCTGCCATGTTCGAACAGCACATGCTGTCCTGCCTTCACCACGTAGGTGGAGTCTCCAAACTGATCCGTCACCGTGAGCTCGGGGGCTGCATCCCCCCGGTTCTCGACGCAGGTATCGCCATTGCGCGCTACACGAAGCCGCAGGTCCAGCGACCCAGGACTCTTCATCGTGAACCGCAGGTCCGGAGTCATCACCATGTCGCTTGTACTCACGTGGGAGGCAATCTCGATCGCGCCCCGATCAAGGGCCATCATCAGGGGAGTTTCCACAGCACCTTTGCCTGCCGTTAGGTGAAGCCCGCTGGTCGAGCACACACGCACCACACCGCCGCGTTGCAGCGTTACCTCGGCGGTATGGTCGCGCGCCGTTATCGTAGAAGCACCCATCAGAACGGCACGGCCGTTCGAGACCTCCAGAGGGCCTGCGACGGTTGCATCCTGCAGACCCACCGACCCGATCTGTTGCTGGCCAGGTGCTGCAGGAGCCAATAGCAACAGGCAGAGTAAACGCTTTCCGTGCAGCCAGACCTTCATGGAGATCCTTTACAACGCCTTGCAGATTTTTTCACATTGGCCGTCGTCGCTTCTCGTGAAGACGCATGGCCATTTTTTAAAAGAGACTACTTCTCACTTCTCATGATAAAACTGGACGTCTTCTTCTACATCATGTAACGGAGACCTATTGTTGATGAGTGATCGTTCTGTGCAGAATGACCGCTATATGCAGTTTGGCTGTGGAATGTGCGCCCCCGAAACCTGGAAAAACTTCGATGCGGGCCCGGCATTCTGGCTTCAAAGCAAATTTCCCTTTCTGACGCCGATGCTGGTGAAGAAGGGCTTTCCGCCGTATCCAAAAAATATTCTCTACGGAGACGTCATTCAGGGACTGCCCGTCGCTCCACAGTCCCTCGACGCCGTCTATTGTTCGCATGTGCTCGAACACATGACCCTCGCAGAGTTTCGCACTACTATCCGGAACGTCTTTCACTATCTCCGTCCCCAGGGAACCTTCCGCATGGTTCTGCCCGATCTCGAGCAACTGGCAAACACGTATCTTGCAGATCCGGAATCCGAGGCGGCTTCCCGTTTTATGCAGCAAGCGCACCTGGGAGAAAAAAACGGTTCTCGCGGACTTCGTGCGCTTCCCGCCGCCCTCTTCGGACGTTCGCGTCACCTGTGGATGTGGGACTACAAAGGAATCCAGAAGGAGCTGGCAGAGGCTGGATTCGTCGAGATCCGCCGTGCCGAGTTCGGCGACGCATCGGATCCAAACTTCCGCGACGTGGAAGACGAAGGACGCTGGGTGGAATGTCTCGGAGTCGATTGCAAGCGACCCTGATTCTCTTTATCTGGGACGATCAGAACTCCGACCCCTCGCGGTGCTACATCTTCAGGAAGTTGGCGATGATCTCTTTGCCGTGAGACGTCAGGACGCTCTCTGGATGAAACTGGACTCCCTCGATCGGGAACTCGCGATGTCGCAGGCCCATGATCGTCTCTTCGCCCGTAATCGGATCGGTCGTGCGCGCCGAAACCTCCAGCTCCGAGGGCAGTCTCTTCGGGCTCACAATCAGCGAATGGTAACGCGTGCACGTCATCCGCGAAGGGATCCCCGCGAAGATCGTGCGGCCATCATGATCCACATCGCTGGTCTTGCCATGCATCAGCTTCGGAGCTCGAACCACGTCGCCCCCAAACGCCGCACCGATCGCCTGATGTCCCAGGCATACCCCGAGAATCGGCACACGCTTGTCTGCCTTCGCGAAGTGACGAATCAACTCGATGCTGATGCCCGCATCCTGCGGCGTGCACGGTCCGGGGGAGATTAGGATGCGATCCGGCGCAAGAGCCTCCACCTCTTCAGGAGTCAGCTCGTCATTGCGCTTCACGACCATCTCGGCGCCTAGCTCGCCCATATATTGCACCAGGTTGTAGGTGAACGAATCGTAGTTGTCGAGAACGAAAACCATGGTTAATACGATTTTAGCTCCTGTACCGGTCCTGCGCCCTGTACCATGGTCTGCTGTTATGCCAAATCGACGTATGTTTCTCAAATCTGGTCTCGCCGCGACAGCCCTTACGGCTACATCGTCCCTTGCCGGGCAAACGAACAACGCCCCACAGCCTGCGGCTGTGCAGCGCAAAGGGCGCATCCACCAATCCGTCTCCCGCTGGTGTTACAAGCAGCTCACCCTCGATCAACTCTGTACCTCTGCGGCGCAGATGGGGCTGAAAGGCATCGACCTGCTGAACATGGAAGACTTCGAAGTGCCGCGCCGCTATGGTCTGGTGTGCACGATGGGCTACGTCGGTGGAGGCACAATCCCTGATGCTCTTAATCGCACCGAGAACCATGCGGCCATCGAAGAGGCCTTCCGCAAAAATATTCCCATCGCCGCCAAAGCCGGCGTGCCGAACGTCATAACCTTCTCTGGCAATCGGCGCGGCATGTCCGACGAAGAAGGGGCGCGCAACACGATCGTCGGACTGAACCGGCTAAAGAAGATAGCCGAGGATAACGGCGTAAATATTTGCCTTGAGTTGTTGAACAGCAAGCGCAACCACCACGACTATATGGCCGATCACACGGCCTGGGGCGCGCGCGTGGCGCGGGAGGTAAATTCGCCGCACGTTAAATTGCTCTACGACATCTACCACATGCAGATCATGGAAGGTGACTTGATCGCCACCATCCGCGAGAACATCGATGTTCTTGGCCATTTCCATACGGGCGGCGTCCCGGGCCGGTACGAAATTGACGATACGCAGGAGATCTACTATCCGGCGGTGATGAAGGCCCTGGTCGATCTGAACTATTCCGGCTATGTCGCCCACGAGTTCGTGCCAAAACGCGATCCGCTGACCTCGTTGAGGCAGGCCGTCGACCTTTGTGATGTGTAGGGCAAGCTGGAGGAGTTTTAGAGGGACGGATCTTTCGCGGGCAAACGCATGTAGCTTCCTAGCGTCTTATAGAGCGATTGGAGAACGTTCATGCAATTCGACTTCAGCCGCTGGAAGCACTTCACCGCCATGGCCATCATTGGCGACGGCATCATGGGAATGGTTCATCCTCGGCGCGATTCGCGCGCCTGGCAGTACGGGCCCAAACCCTGGCAGAGCCTGATGCAATCCTTGGAAGAGCACCCCAACCTCACCCGCGTCATCGGGGCCGCCCAGGTCATCGGTGGGGTTCTCTGGGTGCTGCACTCGGAAGAGAAGCCTGCGACCCTCGATGCAACAGCGCAGGAGGAATCTTCACGCCGCATCGCTTGATATCGTTCTTGATGTGACCCGCATCGTTCCCATCACCCCAGAGCTCGTCTCTGACTACAAAGCTGTACGTCTGCGCGCCTTGAAGGATTCGCCTGCCTCGTTTGGCAGCACCTTTGCCGGTGAATCTCAGTTAACCGACGAACAATGGCTCACTCGTACCACTCGCCTCGTCCAAGGCCGCGACGCGGGATTTTTCGCGATGGACGATGGCAACTACGCGGGCCTCGCTCTCTGCTTCACCCTTCCCGACGACCCACAAAAAGCAGAACTAATCTCCATGTGGGTGGCGCCAGAATATCGAAGGCGAGGCGTAGGTCGTCTTCTCATCGATACCGTTATAGCCTGGGCAATCGAGCGTGGTATCGAGACTCTTGTCCTTATGGTGACTGGCGTCAACCGTGCGGGGATAGAGTTTTACCGCAAGCTAGGTTTTACCGAAACCGGCCACACCGAGCCTTATCCCAACGATTCCACAATCCTTGAGTACGAGATGAGCAGACAGATTTCCTGACAGGGTTATCTTGTGCCAGGAGGCGTTACACGCCTCTAGCCTTCTCAATCGCCCTCACCACGGCCTGAGCCTTATTCCGGCACTCCTCAAATTCCTTCTCAGCCACTGAGTCGGCCACGATTCCCGCGCCAGCCTGAATATGTCCATGCGTCCCATTCATGTAGAGCGTGCGGATGGCAATGCAGGAATCGAGATTGCCGCTGAAGTCCGCATAGAAAACGCTCCCGCCATACACACCGCGTCGTGCCGGCTCCAGCTCTTCGATGATCTCCATCGCCCGCACCTTTGGAGCACCGCTCAATGTTCCAGCAGGGAAGCAGGCCCGGAACGCATCGATTGGAGCTAATCCTTCGCGCAGTCGCCCCTCGAGCGCGCTCACCAGATGCATCACGTGGCTGTAGCGCTCGACGAACATCAGGTCTTTCACCTTCACACTGCCGAACTCGCTGACACGACCCACGTCGTTGCGGCCAAGATCAACCAGCATGATGTGCTCGGCACGCTCTTTCTCGTCAGCGCGCAACTCCTCTTCAATCCTGCGGTCCTCAACCTCGTCGGCGCTTCGATGCCTCGTACCTGCGATCGGCCTGTACTCCACCTCGCGCCCGTGCACCCTCACCAGAAGCTCTGGTGAGGAGCCCACGATATGGTGCATCACCGGCTTCTTCGCCGTGCTCTTCCTCGCCGCACCATCCTCCAGGCCAAAACGCAGGAAGTACATATAGGGCGAGGGATTCACAATGCGCAGCGCACGGTAGATCTCAAAGGCCTCCACACCGGGCTCACAGTCGAACCTTTGCGACAGCACGCACTGGAAGACATCGCCTGCTGCGATGTACTCCTTCGTCTCTTCGACTGCCTTCAGAAACTTCGCCTTCGGCGTCCGGGGTACCAGCTTCAACTTGCCTAGTGGCTTGCGTTTCTTCATCGATGGCAGAGCGCCTGAAAGTCTCTTTTCCAGTCTGTCCAGCCGCTTCACCGCGCGCGCGTGCGCTCCCTCGCGCTTCTCGCGAGTCAGGTCGGCCGTCACCATCAGATGAATCTCTTTCTTTACATGGTCGAAGGCCAGCACCTGGTCGAAGAACATCAGGCAGGCGTCCGGAACTCCTAACTCATCCTTCGCATACGTAGGCAGCTTCTCAATCTGCCGGACCACATCATAGGCAAAGAAACCTACGGCTCCTGCTGTGAATGGAGGAAGTCCCGCCAGTTTTGCGGGTTTGTGTCCGCTCAAAGCCTTCTTCAGCTCCGCGAAGATATCGCCTTCAAATGTAGTCTGCTTGCGCCCTTCGAGGACCGTAATCTGGTCTCCGCGCGCGATCATCTTCTTGTACGGTTCTAGGCCAATAAAGGTATATCTTCCTACGTGTTCGCCGCCTTCGACCGACTCCAGCAGAAATGCTTCCGGAGCCTCTGCCGCGATCCTGAAAAAGGCTGAGACCGGGGTCTCCAGATCCGCCGCTACGATGCGGTGGACCGGCACCAGGGTGTGCGAACGGGAGAGTTTCAGGAAGTCCTTTTCTGTGGGCAGGGAATTCGTGGCGGATGAAGGCATAACTACATCCATCATACCCGTGCCCCCCGTCCCTCCCTCACTTGCCGCCCTATGCCAAAAGTGATACGCACTCCGCTTTCGGTGCATTGCCCGCCCTCTTGCTTCGTCCTATACTCAGCAGGTTTGGCCACTGACCGGCCTGGCACAAGCTGTATGCTGCTTTATCGAAAGGGCAAACCGATGGCCGGAGAATCGCTGATCCCAGCAACCGAACAAAAGGAAGTAACCATGCAAACCCTCACCCTTGAGCAGGAGACAAATCCCTGGGAAGCCCAGGCTGCTCGGTTCGACTTCGCCGCAAAAAAACTCAACCTCGATCAAGGCATCTGGAAGGTTCTACGCCAACCCTCCCGCGAGATCATCGTCCACATCCCCGTCAGCATGGATGATGGCAGCGTCGAGGTTTTCACAGGCTATCGAGTCCAGCACTCCGTCGCCCGCGGCCCCGGCAAAGGCGGCATTCGCTACTCTCCTGACGTCTCCCTCGACGAGGTCCGCGCCCTTGCCTCCTGGATGACCTGGAAGTGCGCCGTCGTCAACATTCCCTTCGGCGGAGCCAAAGGCGGAGTCATCTGCGACCCTAAGAAGCTTTCCCAGGGCGAGCTTGAACGCATCACTCGACGTTACACCGCCGAGCTCATCGAGTTTCTCGGACCGGAAAAAGACGTTCCGGCTCCTGACATGGGAACCGACGAGCAGACCATGGCCTGGATCATGGACACCTACTCCATGCACATGCGGCAGACGGTCAATGCCGTCGTCACCGGCAAGCCCGTCAACCTCGGCGGCTCGCGCGGACGCACCGCCGCCACCGGGCGTGGCCTCTCTGTTGTTTGCGACGAGGCCCTCAAAACGCTCGGCATGCCCGTCGAAGGCTGCCGCGTCATCGTCCAAGGCTTCGGCAACGTCGGCTCCAACGCCGCGCGCCTCATGGCCGAGAAAGGGTACACCATCATCGGCATCGCCGAGTACGACGGCGGGCTCTTCAATCCCAACGGCATCGACATCCACGCACTCATCGAATATCGCAAGCACGCTCGCACCATCGTGGGCTTCACCGGAGCCGAGGCCGCCGACAAGGACGATCTCCTCACCTACCCGTGCGAGATCCTCATCCCAGCCGCGACCGAAAACGTCATCACCAGCAAGAACGCCGATCGCATTCGCTGCAGAATCCTCTGCGAAGGAGCCAACGGTCCTACCACGCCGATCGCAGACGATATCCTTGCCGACAAGAAGGTCTTCGTCATCCCCGATATCCTGGCCAACGCCGGAGGCGTCACCACCAGCTACTTCGAGTGGGTGCAGGACCGCATGGGCTACTTCTGGACCGAGGCCGAAGTCAACCAGCGCCTCGATCACATCATGACCGAGAGCTTTCGCGACGTCATCACCTACGCCCAAAATCACAACGTCAACAACCGTATCGCGGCTTACATGCTCGCCATCGACCGTGTAGCCTACACCACGCGCCAACGCGGCATCTACGCCTGACAAAGACCGGGCCATAAGCTGCTTAACAAATTTGGGATTACAGGATCGGGTGCCCCATCTTCGCGACGGCTTCATCGTCGCAATTGGTCATTCGAGCGAAGCTCGAACCGTATTGCTAAGTTCACGGCTTCAGCCGCTGAGAGACTGGGATCACATAGAGTTCGCATATGCTGTAACAACTAGACTGGAGTTATGCGAGTTTTCGGCAAGCATCTTTCCAAATGGTGGCTACTTCTTTTCGTGCCGGTGCTCGTTTTAGCTTGGCCCGTTCTACTCATCGGGTTTTTTGCCGCCAACAACCTTGCAGGAGCAATCCTGGGCCCACCGGCTCTATGGGAACGCACACTTAACTCTCCTCCACAAGCAGAGCTCGTAGGTTTTTACGCTGAATCCGAGCGGCACTGGGATCGGCCTGAGATGAGCGGTCATGCAACCCTTGAACTACATGGGGATGGTTCGATGAATGTAAGCGACCTTCCTAACGATGGCATCACAAGTACCTGTTTGCTCTCTGGATCTGGAAGATGGTCGGGACCCACCAGCACAGGCGATCTGGTAAAGATTGATCTCGTGCTCGTGGCTAAAGATGCGCATGGTTCGTGCGCACCTGGTTCCTATTCTTTTCTTGAGTTGGTTGGTCATGCAAAGCCTTACGGTTTCTATTGGGTCTTGGGCGACCCGGATTCGGGGACTGGTATTTGGTTGAAGAAGCAATAGAGCGAAGCGGTTTCATTCGCGAGATCTAAGGCGTAACCACCAGTTTCACCTTTTGCGAGACCTGAGTCCCACCCGCGCTTCCCACCACTGTAATCGTGTAAGTCCCCGGCCGAGTCCCCAGGTCCGTGCAGTTGCCTGTCCCGCACCCGGTCATCCCAGACATCATCGCCACTGCAAAGATCAGCGCCAGCAATCCCTTCACTGACCTCCGTCGTCCAGCCAGCGCTAGCAGCAATCCCGCAACGGGTAATACCGCACTCTTCTCCGGAACCCCATAAGGCGTCGACGACCCACAATCCCGTGGAGCCGAAGTCGCAATCCGCAGAGTCGATGTGCCCGAACCGGCAGCCGCACCCGAGGTACCAGCGACAAAGCTGCACGAGGCCTCTTCCGGCAGTCCGCTGCAACTCAGGCTCATCGTCGTCGCCTTCCCCATCCCCGAACTCATATTCACCACCACGGGGATGCTCACCGTATCACCCGCTGCTACCGTTACAGTTTCGACGCCGAGCGTCAGTCCCGGAGATCCGTCACCCGTCTGCGTCTCGACAATCTCATTCAACACCGCCGAGGAACTCGCTGCCGTCATCCCATCGCCCGCATAGCGCGCTACCAGACTGTGACTCCCCGCCGCCAATGCCGATGTGCTCCATACGGCAGCTCCTGCTCTTACTGTGGCTGACCCCAGCACCGTGCTGCCCTCGGTAAACGTCACCGTTCCGGTAGGCACTGCCTTCCCTCCAGCCGCCACCACCTGCGCACGGAAAGTCACACTCTGCCCCGCAAGCACAGGATTCGCACTCGCGGTCAGGGTAGTGGTTGTTGTCGACAATGTTCCCTGAACCATCTCATGCAGCACAGCACTCGTGGAGCCTGCAGAGTTTTCATTCTCCACGTAGACCGCCGTCACCGGATGATCGCCCCCTACCAGCATCAGCACCGAAAGCATCGCCGTTCCACTCGCGTTCAGGGGAGACGATCCCATGACGGTTCCGCCGTCCATAAAGGTTACCGTGCCAGTCGTCGAGGCATGCGCCCCTGCTACCGTCGCCGTGTACACCGTTCCCCCGCCCACCGCTACCGGGTTCGCCGAGCTGGCCAGTGCGGTCGTCGTCGTATCCTGCACTACCATTACCGTCACTGGATTCGAGGTCGCTCCCGCATGCGTCGCATCACCCGCATAGACAGCGGTAAACAGATGCGTCCCCGTTCCGAATCCCTTCTCTGAGCCCTCAGGGCAGCTCGCTCCGTTCACCAATGTCAGAGTGCAGAAGCTCTTCGTGCCGTCGTAGAACGTAACCGTACCTGTCACTGCTGTGCCGTCGCTAGCCGTCACCTGTGCCATCCCGTCGATCCCTTCGCCATAAAAAACCGTCAGCGGAGTCGTTACCTCAAGCGCGACTGTGCTCGGAACCTTCGCCTGCCCCAGTGCGAAAACAGGCGACAGAAGCAGTGCGGCCATAATCCAGACAAACCTGTGCATCGGCATAGAGACCCTTGGGGCTGACGATCCTCTTATCGGCGTCTTCCGTCCAAAGAACAGTTGCTCGGAGTAGAATTTGTCCCGAATCGATACGGAGGCGGGAATGCGCGCACGTTCTATAGCCCTGCTGTCGGCCCTCGTGGTCCTCGCCAGTGCCTTCGGTTTTCCTAAAGGAAAGGACAAAAACATCCTCCCGCCCTTTGTCCTCCGCGCCCGCACCGTCTCCGTCATCATCGACCCGGAAGCCGGTATGGACCTCGAAGATCCCAACGCCAACCAGATCGCCCGTCGCGACGTCGAAGCTGCCTTCCTGCACTGGGGACGATTAGAGCCCGCCCTCGCCGAACAGCCAGCTGACCTAATCGTCGTCATTCGCCGTGGCCACCATCGCCTCGTCTCGGAGACCATTCCCGATCCACGCCAAAACGATCGCATCGGCGGCATAAGCTCAGCCGACGACGGCCCCGTGGTTGGCGCTCGCCAAGGAAGTCCGAATCCGCAGACCCAGGGTCCCCCAGGGTCGCGCTCCCCCCAATCCGCCACCAGCCCGCAGCTTGAGATGGGTGGCCAGGACGACTCCTTCGTCGTCTACGACGGCAGCGTCTCTAAACCCCTCGATGCACCCGCGGCCTGGAGATATGTGGCTCCCGACGCTCTTCGCCCCCATAATGTCCCGGCGGTAGATCAGTTTCGCAGGGCCATCGCCGCCGCTGAAAAAGCTGCAGCAAGCCATCCCTAGCTTTCCCACACCTGTCGGGCTACCGTCCTACTGTGGCAGAATGATGTCATTGACCGCCTCGGCGCGCTCCCAAAAACGCGTCTAAGTTACTGTGCGATGAATCTTCCTAACTCCATCACGATGAGCCGTATCGCGGCGATCCCTCTGCTCATCTGGATCCTCTCGCCCGCCTTCCCTTTGCAGGGGAACGGCCGGCCCGGCCTCGTCGGCGGAGAGCAAGAGATCATCGCCTCCATCGTTTTCATCATCGCCTCCATTACCGATGGCGTAGACGGCTATCTCGCGCGCAGGCGTGGCCAGATCACGACCATGGGGATGCTGCTCGATCCGCTCGCGGATAAGCTCTTGGTTTCAGCGGCTTACATCGTTCTCGTGGCCTACAATCCGCGGATCGTCCCTCCCTGGATCGCTGTCCTCGTTATCGGGCGCGAATTTCTCGTCTCCGGCCTGCGCTCCATCGCCGCCACCGAAGGTTTCACCATCGAGGCGTCCGAGATAGGCAAGCTCAAGACCGTCATCCAGATCGTCTCCGTCGTCGCCGCTATCCTTGCCCACCGCTGGGACTACTGGCTCTGGTTCCCCAGCTTCCACGGCGGCTTCGTCATTGGTGTGCACTTTATCGCCGTCACGGCGATCTACTGGATGACGATTGTCTCCATCATCTCCGCAGTCGATTACTTCGTCGGTTTCTGGAAGAAGATCGACCACGCCTCTGAGACCAAACGCAAACGCCGCAGCTTCGTCTTAAGCCGCAAAGCCAAGCCTTCACAGCCCAGCCCTGAACACTCCTCAAGAATTGGCTAAAAAGTTGATAATCCTCTCAAGTTCAACAGCGATTTTGACCTGTTTTTTAGATCAATCTCACTGCGCGACTCGGAGAACGCCGGGTTAGGAGTAGTGGATCATTGCTCACCTGCCGAATCCACGCGCGCAGTCGTTCAGAGCGATCTTCGAACCGTTGATCTCGGCTAATATATCGAAATACTTAGCGGAATTGTATGCACAATTCCTCCCGACGACGCACGAATCGTGACATTTGCGGTCTGCATCTGCGAGCCGGACGATCCATTTGTCGATCCAGTTGTTCCCCCACTACACCCGAACAAGAACAGCAAGCTCGAAAAGGCAAAAATCAAGCAGACTAGTCTTCCTTTTCGAAAATTCCTGGGACGACCCCACCACAAAGCAAGAAGAGTGAAAGCAATGTAAGGGGTAGAGCTGCCGGAGATAGGCACGCGAGCGCTATTTAGCGAACTTTTAGAAATGGTGAGTACGGAATCTGGCGCTCCGGGGCTGATGGTTGGAGAGGAAAAACTGCAGGAGAGTCCTGCTGAAAGCCCAGAACAAGTCAATGAAACTGAGTCGGTGAACCCAGCCGTTGGCAACAATTTAAGAGATGTCTTTCCGGGTTGGGTCTGAGTTACCGTGATTGAAGAATCGACAACTGACACGGAAAAATCGGGCGCAGGAAGATTTATGGTGTAGTCCCCTGAAGTAATACTGCTTGGGGAATAATCATTGGCGATCGCAATCGCACGAATCGTAGACGTCGAATTTACTGAAACTGGATTCGTGTATAGCAGCGAGTTGATAGTAGGTGTACTTCCGTCGGTCGTGTAATAAATCCGGGCATTAGTTAGATCGTCAGACAGTTGAATCTGCTGGGGTGAGGTGTATGTCCCTGGAGACGGGGTAATGGATGGCGCCGGCGCTGGAGCGAGAGGGTTGATTATGTAAGCCGACGAGACAATAGAGCTGTCGGCATAGTCTGCAGCCGAAGAGAAAGCCCGTAGCGTCACCGATGATTGAACTGTGATGGGTTGGCTGTAAGAAGGACTTGCCGCAGTGGGTGTGCTGCCATCAATGGAGTAGTGAATGGTGGCATTCGCGGTTGAACTTGTGATCGTAACAACTTGAGGACCCGAATAAGTTCCCGCCGAGGGGGAGAAGGTCGGAGCAGCAGCTGCGCTTTGTGCGACAGTCTCTGTAAATTGCAGGCTGCTGTCGGCGTATCGTGCATTCAACGCATGAAAATTAGCGAAAAGCTTGTCCGTCCCTATTGGCAATGATTTCGTTGCGTAGCGGATATGTCCTGACGAATCGAGAATACCTTGGTACAGGCTGCGATTCTGATATTCCGGGAAACCGCTGAACACTAGTTCAAGGGTGCCAACCGGGATACCTTGTTTAGAGGGATCGACCACTGAAACATCAAAGGTAACTGGAGTTGCATAGAGGACAGGATTCGCGCTGGAAGTTACGACGATAGTAACCGGGAGTCGTCCGGAACCTGGAGTAGCAGTTTCGTTTAGATAATTAGTGCTGGGAGCATTATTTGAATCGCCGAGGTAGTACGTAACGATCGTGTCCGAACCCGCTGGCAATGTCGTCATCGAAAACGTTGCTGTGCCCGCCTGATCCAGCGAATAAACAGACCAGGGATCTCCGTTGACGCTTACTCCGATAGTTCCTGAAGGTGTATGGACGCCGTTGCCATGGACCACCGCGGTAAAGGTCACCGGATCGCCAGATACCTGAGAATTTACATCGGCAGTTACATCCGTTGTCGTCAGCGGAAGAGCGGTCATTTCAGCTCCGCTAAACTTCGTGACGAAGGCGCTTTCGCTCAGAGGATACGGTTGAAACACGTCCGCCGTGACAGGGAAATCAGTAGAACTGGTCACACCCGTCGCGTAGATGTTTCCGGAGGCGTCCGACACAATACTTGTGATGTCGTCGCCTTGATTGAAGCTAGGGTCGCCGCTACCTCCAAAATAAGTCGAATAGAGCAAGGCGGTGCCCGTCCCATTAAATTTAGCGATGTACGCGCCGTATCCCAGGGATTCGATCCAAGAAGTATTTTGAGCGGATAAAGCGCCTGGTGTTGTTGGAAAATCCGTTGAATCCGTAGTTCCAGCAAGAATGGCATTATTCGATGGATCGAGTGTAATGCTTTGAACGTAGTCCTCCCCCGTTCCTCCTGCATCATTTTTGCTCCCACCGAGATAAGTCGAATAGACAAGGTTAGAAGCAGAGCTATTGAGCTTAGCGATGAAGACGTTTTGACTAAGAGGTTTAACGGAAGGCTGGAATGCTCCAGAAGTAGTTGGGATGCTATTGAATATCGTGGAACCACCGACGTAGGCTTCACCTGATGGATCTACCGTCATCGCGGTTATTGCGTCGTAAAAATATGTGGAATAGACAAGCTCTGTGCCTGCCGGATTCATCTTCGTTACGAACCCCTTCCATCCGAATCCGCCGCTTGGCGATGTCTTCAGGAGAGCATTCGTCGTAGTGGGAAAGTCGGAAGATGAAGTCGCTCCAGCTACGTATAAATCTCCAGCGGTATCGAGGAAGGCGCCTGTGGGTTCTTCGGTTCCGCTGCCACCCAAATAAGTCGAATAAACAAGAGCTGTACCCGAAGCGTTGAACCTGGTTAAAAAAGTGGAAGTTGCCTTCGCGTTGTTGACGTTTTGATAGCACCCGGCAGTTGTTGGAAAATCCGTCGCGCCCGAAAGCCCTGCGATAAAGGCTTCTTCTTCTTCATTCACCCCGATCGAGACAGGCGTATCCAATGTTCCAGGAACAGTAAATTGCCCACTATTTTTTATGTGGCTTCCGCCAAGATAGGTGGAATAGATTATGGCTGTACCCGTACTATTTAGCTTCGTAATGAAAGAAGTGGCATAAGGGATTGCCTTATTTTGCGTTTGAAAGGCATCCTGTGTCGTCGGAAAGTCCGTTGAATTGGTTGACCCTGCGATGTAAGCGTTTCCTTCCTTATCCACGGCAATAGCTTTGCCAAAATCGTTTCCGGTTCCACTGAGATATGTGGAATAGATAAGTGCAGTACCAGAGCTATTGAGTTTTGCAACAAAGGCGCTGACAAGACCGTCACCTTTAGGCGTGCCGATCTGTTCGGGGGCTCCAGGCGTATTAGGAAAATCCAATCCCGCTGACCCCGTGATGTAAGCATTTCCGCTGGCGTCTGTCGTAATGGCATATCCAGTGCCGAAGCTACCAAGATAAGTTGAATAACTTAGGATTGGATCGATAACCAAAGATTTAGTTCGATCATAATTTCCAACACGGAAACTCACGGTATCCGCGGCGGATAGGACGAACCCGCCCTCTATGAAATGTTTGCCGTTACTATCAATCTGGTAAATGATCGGTTTGTGAAAACTGACTTTTCCATTAGAGCCAACGATCGTCAGGCTCCCCTCGCGATCAAGAGATAACTTTTTTGTACCCGCAAATCGAAGTTGGATGGATTCAGTCCTTCCATTTGGAGAGACTTCGAAATCGAATTCGAGATGTCTCTGATTCCCGTAGTAGACGAGATCGATTCCTGGATAGACATTGGAGTATCCGACCTTCCCATAGGTGGGAATCGCAGTCTGCCATTGAGTAGGTGAGGTTCCACGAAAGTAATTCACCGTACCGTCTAACTTTTCTGACCCGACAGGATGTGCTGTCGTTTTGGAACCAGCAAGTTGCATCCTGATTACATCCGTCGCGACATTTTCTTTGTTCTTCGGAGCCGACGCTCCTCGGGCTGCGCCGCTAGCCTGCTTATTTGAGAGGATGAGAACCGCATCCCGATCTTCCAATAGCAAGGAATAACCAACGCCACGCGAGATAAATCTTGTTGAAGAATTAGCTTGTCCTTGATTTATTTCGAAATTTAGAGGAATTTTCCCGTAACGTTCAATGGAGGGTTTCGAAATTGACTGGGTGAAAACAGGTCGCACGAAGTTTAGAAGCATGCAAAGAAAAAATGCGAAGCAACGAAGTCTTCCCCCGGAAAAATTGGGCATGGTGATGGGCCATCTAGGAATGGAGTTGAATACAAGACACTATAACAGCACTATTTTCTTGTTCTGGCCTATGCAATTCATTGCGCAAATACGGGTGCCCGTCATATCACGAGCCCTATCTCTCTCTTCGAAACGAGGCCGATCGCCGCGATGGTCGCAGCGAGCTTCACTCTCGCCTTTCACAATAATGAAGAGCAGATAAAGATGCGGTTGCTGTGTTTGTTGTCACTTTTCAGGTCGCTTCATACCCCGCGACCTTCGCTTCTGACCTTCTGCGCTCCAGGCTACGGCCACGATGGATGCCCCACCGAAGCATGCACGGTGCGTCCGTTCTTGTTCTGCGAAGGACGAAAGTCGTTCCCCAGTACCTTGCGAAACTTCTCATACTGGTCTCCCGATAACTCCGCCCACTTTTGCAGCACAAACCAGTTCACATTCTCTGAGCACGGTGGCGTCGTCAGCGAACCCGGATAGGTTGAAGTAAGTGGATGTATCGGTAAACGCATCGTCCAGGTTCAGGCCCTCCACCATCACCGCGGGAGAGCTGGGCTTCTGTGGCAGTCCGTTTCCAAGCAGCCGCTGCAAAAAGCGGTTCGGACGGCCAAGCTTGTAGATCACTCCAATCACCGCCAGCTGCGTGCCCGTCGGATCAGCGAACACCGCATGCAGCTCCATCACGCCATGCTGCCCCAGCACCGTGTGCTCCGACAGTGTATGAAAGTGAAACTGCACCAGCGTGTACGTCACCCCGGCAATCGTCGTAGTCGGCTGGCTCGCAGGCGTAGCCACAATCGTGTATCCAGGATTCGTAAGCTCTGTCACCGAAGCGGTGGAGATCACCCGCAGCGGCCGGAGTTTCAGGTCAGGCACTACACGGTCGATATCGACCGGCGACTGTCGCGAACTCGACGTTGGCGCGCACACCGGGCTGATCTCCCCCCAAAAGCCCGGCCCCTTGTCTCCCGTGTAAGCAAAATCGCCCGCTGCCATCGCCTGCATCTGGGCGGTCAGCGGAGTCATTCCACTCCACCCCAGCACAAACGCCGCCACCATCAACCAACCATGTCGGTTCATCGCAAGTCCTCACGAAATATTTAATTTTTAGTTTGGGGGCCCACTGAAATATCTCACCTCTCACGGGTCCGCACACGAAAAACTCGTAGAGAGCGATAGACCTGGATCGGCGCACCGACGTCGATCAGCTAGCGATTCATTACTTGTCGCCGAGAGACTCGCGAGTGGAGCCGTAGGTGGGACCGAAGACCGTACGGTGTGAGACGATCTGCCACCGCCCGCCCTGTCTTTCATACACGCGCTCATACCAGGCAGAAAACCACCCCTGGCTGGGAGTCGTGGCTGCCTTTGCGGGCACGTAGCCGACATAGCGGCCATAGGCGATCGCGACGTCGCCATGCATCTCGACGTGGACGTGGTCGTCGTCACGAACCGTGTAGTGTTGGTCGGCGGCGTATCGCAAAAAATCATCCTTGCCATCGACATGGCCGGCGGGGCCGCCACGGATCCAGATGTCGCCGTGAACCATAGAGAAATCGTCAGCGATCGCTCTCTTGAGGAAGGCGGAATCGCCCTTGACCAGGGCATCTTCGATAGCCGTCTGAAAGGCTATAACCTCGGCAGCCTCAGGAGACCTGCTGACCGTTGGATCCTTGCCGACGGGCACACCTGGATTGTCCGCGCTTACAGGAGGAAGAGCGTAGGCGCCGGGCGGGTTGGCGGGAACTTTAGCCTGCTCGGCAACCGTAGAAGTCCAGGCGACACGCGTGGGATCGATACCGGCGGGGGAGTTGATCGGGCCGTGAACAGTGCGATGGGAAAGGTAGACCCAGCGGCCGTCGGGTAGCTTGCGAAAGACGCGCTCGAACCAGATGCTAGTGATCTTGCCGGGAGCGTTGCTGCCGGCGGGCTTGCTCACGACGCTCAGATAGCGGCCGTAGCAGATAGCGAGGTCGCGGTGCAGCTCATAGCGAAGACTTGTGGGATCGAGGTCGTGCACATAGTAGGCTTGGCTGGCGACGCGCTGGTTATAAGCGGCGCGGTCATCGGCCAGTTGAGGACGGCCGCCGTTGGTCCACCGGTCTCCGTGAACCATCGTCATCGTGGGGTCTTCGACGCCTTCGACGAAGGCGACATCGCCACGGATGGTAGCGTCTTCAAACTTAAACTGCAGCTCGGTGAGCGCGCGAGTGTTGGCGTTGGCATCCGGAGGAAGGCCCTGCCTCTCGAAGAGCGAGTCAGCAGACTGCGCCACAAGCGTCGAGGTCGAAGCAAGCGAGATCGTCAGAAGCAGGATTTGCAGGAAGCGCATAAGGTCACGTGCAGTCATGAACGAGCGGCCGGTCGCCATCGCCTCTCAAAAGCATATCCTGTAGTCGTCGAGCTCCATCGAGTCCCCAGTCGGCTATCGCCTGGAAGAAGCAGGAACCTTCCAAAAATCTCCCGGTGAAAGAACCCCGCGTTGAAAGCGTGCGGAGTAGACATCGCCAGTGAAGAAGTCCCTCTTATCGATTCGCGTTCCGACAGACGTAGTGCCTGGAGGGAGTGGAGCCAAAGTGACACCGATCTCTCCCTGCAGCTCACCATCGACGTATCCGCGAAGGGTCTTTCCATCGTAAGTTGCAGTGACAACGTACCAGCGATCCAGTGGATGGAGACGCGCCGCGTCGCAGACCAGGGTCACACCGTGCTGTTCGGCACCCTGATGGACATCGATACCGACGGTGTCCAGACACCACTCGTTGTTACGGATTCGAATCTCGAACATACGACGGGATTGCGAGTCGTTGTCCTGCATGTGGAAGAAGCGCTGTGCCGGCGCACCCTTCGAGGACGGGCGAAAGATAACCTCGAACGTATAAGTAGCGTCGCCGGAGAGTGGAGCAGCGTTCAGATAGATCGCGTCGCCAGTGGGGTTGCCGCTCTCCGGATTACCGCTGTTCGTATTGCCACGACCTTCGAAATGGACAGCCTTGCCAATGGACGTGTCAACTACCTGCGGTCTCCCGACGGTGGTGACCTGTGCATCTCCGATCTTGGTCAGGTTATCGAAGCGCCAGGTAGTGGACTGAGCAAGGCCTGGGACGGCAAGCACGATGATGGCGGCGGCGAGGATTCTCATTCGCATATCAGCATACGGGAACACTCGCGTCGCCGGTGCCCAGCGCAAATCCCCTTCGCGCATCTTGGCTGAGTACGATGATGGACAGATAGAAAGCAGGGCATAATATACCGGCAGGATTTAATAGCAGGTATTCCACTTTTTAGGATGGTTCCCGCGGTGCCCAGATTTGGATTGGATCGTCGAGGATTTTTAGGGGGGCTTGTCACACTGGCCGGATCGGTGTTCGGTAAGCAGAGATTGTTTGCTGCCTCTCGTCAACTACCCGGCAAACAAAAACCTGGAGGTGGAAAGATCACTGGGTTTGGCGAAAGCGGAGATGTATACGCCGAGCTGGGGCTGCCTACAGTGATCAATGCCCATCTGACGGAGACGGTTATCGGCGGATCGATTCTACGTCCCGAGGCATTGGCGGTGATGGAGATGGCCGCCAAGCACTTCGTCGTCATGATGGACTTGGAAGCTGCGGTCGGGAAGCGAATCTCAGAGATGCTGAAATTGCCTCAGGGATATGGAGCCATCGTAACCTCAGGGGCTGCCGCGGCGATCGTGAACGGCTACGCAGCCATCCTCACCGGGAATAATCCTAAATTTATCCAACAGATCCCAGACTTAACCGGGATGAAGTCCGAGGTCATCATTCAGCGGGCACACCGCAGCGAATGGGATCACCAGATTCGAACCACCGGGGCAAAGATCGTCGAGGTGGAGACAGCGGAAGACGTCCGCAAAGCCATCAACGAACGCACCGCCGCAATGCACTTTCTGAACTGGAACGATCCCGATGGGCAGATCAAGCGCGCCGAATGGTTGAAGCTGGCGCGTGAGGCAAACCTGCCGACCTTTCTCGATGCCGCCGCAGACGTTCCACCGAAGTCTCGCCTGTGGGAGTATGCAAATATGGGCTTCGATCTGATCACCTTCAGCGGTGGAAAAGCGATCCGGGGGCCACAGACTACGGGATTGTTGATCGGCCGCCAGGAGATGGTTCACAATGCCCTGCTGAATATGAGCCCCAATGAGGACACAATTGGACGTCCGAATAAAGTGGGCAAAGAAGAGATGTTAGGTCTGCTCAAAGCCTTGGAGATTTATCTGGCTGAAGATCAGGATGCTTTGGATAAAGAGCAGGCGAAACAACTGGAGACGATCGCCGCCAAGGTCTCCAAGATACCTGGAGTGACTTTCACCCGAAACGTATCGCCGGTCAAAAACCACTTTCCCTCGCTTCAGGTGCATCTCGATCCAGCTCGCTTCTCCGCAAAACCTCGTGACATTGCAGCGCAGCTTGCCGCAATGAAGCCTTCCATCATCGTTGGTGGAGAGAAAAGTGCAATCGAGATGACCGCGATCGATCTGCAACCGGGAGAAGAAAAGATCGTCGCGGACGCGTTAGCAAACGCCCTCACCGCCCATTCTGTCTAACCGCACTTCGCCAGTAGATCACGAATGAAGAACCACACTCTGTCTCTAGGCGAGGGGATCCTTGAGACAGAGTGCTTGACCCCCTCAGATTCGAAGTTCAGTTGAGCTTGAGCCCGGATGATAGACTGGCCCTCGAAAATGCCAAAGATATTGATCGTTACCGGAGATGCAGGCGAATCCTACGAAGTGCTTTACGCGGTTCATCGCTTTCGAGAAGAAGACTGGCCCGTCATCGTTGCTGCTCCCTCAGTTCGTCGTCTCCATCTCGTCATGCACGACTTTGAGCCTGGATGGGATACCTACGTTGAGCGTCCCGGCTACGGTCTGGATGCCGACCTCTCGTTCGACCAGGTAAGTGTGGATGACTATGATGCCATCCTCATTCTGGGCGGTCGCGCTCCTGAGTACCTCCGCAATGATCGGCGCTTGCTCGAGATCGTCCGCGAATTCGAAGCACAGCAGAAATGGATCTTCGCCATCTGCCATGGCATCCAGGTGCTCGCCTCTGCTGGCCTCACGAAGGGCAAACGCATTACCTGCTACGAACACGTTCGCTTTGAAGCGGAGCAGGCTGGAGGCACATTTGTAGACCAGCAGGCCGTTCGTGATGGCCGTCTAGTCAGCGGTCAGACCTGGCAATCGCACCCCGAGTTCTATCGGGAGATCTTTGCCTGCCTGGCAGCATCCCGTCCGTCCTGAGGTCGGGCGTTCATCTAATCGCGGATCTGTTGCAATTAAGTATGCCGGGTGCCCCATTCATGCGGCCTCATCGCATGAGTGGGTTATTCGAGCATAGCTCGAACCGCAGCCTGTTCAGCCCAGAATCTGGCGTGAAGAGAATCTTCTATTCCAAAGCCTGATGAGCCACCAGCAGAGGAAGAAATAGAAAGTTGAGTCGGCAACGACGCTCAGTATGGACGCGATCATCGTTGCAAGATGATCACCTCCGTGAGGACCTCCCAAAAGATAGCTGACGAGGAGTCCCGGAATACCTAAAAGGGCCCAATACGCACTGCCATGCCACATCGCATGTTCAACCAAGACCGCCAATCCGAGGCTCGGAAGATAGAGGAAAAGTTTGAGAATGACCTTCATTCCATCAACCTCGGCAGAGCAAAAGATGTCGATGCAATCAAACGATCCATGAGTTCTCCATGAACGGAATTGTGAAGGTCCGCCTAAGCATAAAGGATTTGCTAAAGTTCTCGTGCCATGAAAATCCTCCTCGTCCTCGCACTGGCGGCCGCCACGCTCCACGCCCAGCAGACCCCCGAGGTCCCCGACTGGGCCCAGCCTGGTTCGCCCACCCATAAACAGGTCCCTCCTCCCGCTGACTTCCACCGCCCCAGTCGCACCTCCAACACACCCATAGGCATCTTCGAAGGGCAGTCTGACATCGGCTCTGCCGTCGTCCCAGGAAACTCCTCCTACGATCCAGCAATCAGGCAGTACACCATCCACTCCGCTGGCTATAACATCTGGTACTCCCGCGACGAGTTCCGCTTCCTCTGGAAGAAGATGTCCGGCGACGTGTCGCTCGCAGCCGATGTCTCCTTCCCCGACCCCAAGGGTTACAACGACCGCAAGGGTGTCCTCGTCATCCGCCAGAACCTCGACGACGACTCGCCCGAAGCCATGGCCGGGCAGCACGGCACCGGCATGACCCACCTCGCCGCGCGCCTATCCAAAGGGGCCAACTTCCGCGACTACGAGTACCGCATCGCCGCCGTCGGCCTCCCCTCCAACCCCAATCCCTCCTCGAGAGTCGATCTCGCGCCCAAACGTATCGGCCTCGAAAAGCATGGCGACGAGATCTCCCTCTACATCTCCGTCGAGGGCGAGCCGCTCCACCAGTTCGGTCCTCCCATTCACCTTCACTTCGACGGACCTTTTTACGTCGGCATCGGTTTCACCTCGCACTTACCAGCAACTTCCGACACCGGCGTGCTCTCCAACGTAGTCCTCGAAAACTCCGCCGGAAAAGTCCACTAGCACCTATATCGTTCGCCAAACAGCCCGACCCAAATCTGAAGCCAGGAAACGGGTGCCCCATCTTAGCGACGGTACTATCGTCGCTAAGGTGGGTATTCGCGCAGAGCGCGAACCGCATTGTTAAGGGCACGGCTTCAGCCGTGCCCTATTGATCGCAATATAAAAGCGGCTTCAGCCGCTGAGGTCGGTCTTTTTCGCTGCACGAAGAAATCAGGTCGATCCTGAACTCTGCTAAAGTTCTCCCGCCATGAGAACCTTCCTCTCCATCACGGCCGCGCTCCTTCTTCTGGCCTCTGTCGCTCACGCTCAACCCGCCGCAGACTTCCATCAGCATCTCTTCAGCCCCGCCGATCATCAGCGCGCTTCGCAGGTGCAGCCGTTCTTCGCCAGCGACCTCATTCCGCTGATCGATGCTGCCGGCGTACGCAAAGCCGTCATCCTCTCTCTCGCCTATCAGTACGGAAACCCCAACCTCCCTCCCATCCAAGACGAGTACACGAAGGTGAAGGCGGAAAACGACTGGACCGCTCAGCAGGTCGCTCTTTACCCAGGCCGCCTCTGGGCCTTCTGCAGCGTCAACCCGCTCAAGGACTACGCTCTCGACGAGATCGCCCGCTGCGCCCGCGACCCCATCCTGCGTACCGGCCTCAAGATGCACTTCGGAAACTCTGACATCGATCTCGATAATCCGCAGCATGTCGCTCAGCTGCGTCGCATCTTTCAGGCCGCCAACCAACACCACATGGCCATCGTCGTCCACATGCGCTCCTCCGTCACACGCAAGCGCCCCTACGGAGCAAAGGAGTCTCGCGTCTTTCTCGACCAGCTCCTCCCCGCCGCGCCCGACGTCACCATACAGATCGCTCATCTGGCAGGCTCAGGCACCTTCGACGATCCCGCCGTCGATCAGGCTCTCTCCGTCTTCATCGAGGCTATTGCAAAGCACGACCCTCGTATGAAGAACGTCTACTTCGATATCTCGGGAATAGCCGGGTTCGGCGAGTGGGAGCCAAAAAAACAACTCATCGCCACCCGCATCCAGCAGATCGGCGCGAACCGCATCCTATGGGGCTCCGACAGCTCCTACGGCGGCCTCACTCCCGTCGAAACCCTGAAGGCCTATCGGGCCCTCCCTCTCACAAAGCAGGAGTTCCACACCATCGACACCAACATCCCACCCTACCTGCATCGATGATGTCTCTCCTCTTTTTCCTCTCTTATGAGGTGTCATCTCGACCGGAGCGCGAAGCGCGGAGTGGAGAGATCTGCGTCTCTACCGCCATGTCAAGCGCAATAATCGATAAGCCTCTTATGATCAATAAGATAGCTTTGCCGATCAGTTACCGCTCTCTTGCTATCCTGAATACAGGACGAAATAAAGGAAAGACCCACCAAACGGTGGGCCTTTTTTTGATTCTGAATGCAAACGGGGTCCAAGGCTAAAGCATTGTTTTGGAATACTTTGCGCGATTAAGTATGGGGGTACTCCTACTGCAGAATCGGAACCCCCCCCAGCTCTCCCGCGATCCTGGCCTTCCACTCCGCCGGGCCGGTGTTATGGACGCTGACGCCCTTGGAGTCGACGGCAACCGTCACCGGCATATCGACTACGTCGAACTCGTAGATGGCCTCCATGCCCAGGTCGGCGAAGCCTAGAAGCTTTGAGCTGCGGATCGCCTTCGAGACCAGGTAAGCTGCGCCGCCGACTGCCATCAGGTAGACGGCGTCGAACTCTTCGATTGCATCGATCGCAACCTGACCGCGCTCGGCCTTGCCCACCATACCCAGCAACCCGGTCTGCTCGAGCATCTGCCGCGTGAACTTGTCCATGCGCGTCGCCGTCGTCGGTCCCGCCGGGCCTACGGCTTCGTCGCGCACAGCATCCACCGGGCCGACGTAGTAGATGAAACGGTTTTTGAAGTCGACCGGAAGATCTTCGCCCCGGTTCAGCATGTCGGTCATGCGCTTGTGGGCCGCATCACGGCCCGTCAGCAGCTTGCCGTTCAACAGCAGAACCTCGCCCGGCTTCCACATCTTCACGTCCTCGCGGGTGACCGTGTTCAGATCCACGCGCCGCGCGTTCGAGGCGTCGTAGGTCAGCTCCGGCCACACGTCGAGCGACGGTGGCTCCAGCGCCACCGGCCCTGACCCATCGAGGTGAACATGCGCATGTCGAGTGGCCGCGCAGTTCGGAATCATCGCCACCGGAAGGTTGGCCGCGTGCGTCGGATAGTCCAGGATCTTGATGTCGAGCACGGTCGTCAGCCCGCCCAAGCCCTGCGCTCCAATGCCCAGTTGGTTGATCCTGTTGTACAGCTCGATCCGCAGCTCCTCGATCTTTGTCTTCGGACCGCAGGCGATCAGCTCCTGCATGTCGATCGGGTCCATCAGGGACTCCTTCGCCATCACCATCGCCTTCTCCGCCGTCCCGCCGATGCCGATGCCCAGCATCCCCGGTGGACACCATCCGGCGCCCATCGTCGGAACCGTCTTCACCACCCAGTCGACGATCGAATCCGAAGGATTCAGCATCACAAACTTCGACTTCGCCTCCGAGCCTCCGCCCTTGGCCGCGACCGTCACATCCACATCGCCGCCCTCGACCATCTCGACCGAGACGACCGCCGGAGTGTTGTCGCCGGTGTTCTTCCGCGAAAACGCCGGATCGGCCAGGATGCTCGCCCGCAACTTGTTGTCTGAATGGTTGTAGGCTTGGCGAACGCCATGATCGACCATCTGCTGCACCGTCATCAGCGGTTTGCCGTCATTCTCCCAGCGCGCTTCCATCCCCACCTTCACGAAGGCGGTGACGATGCCGGTGTCCTGGCAGACGGGGCGATGCCCCTCGGCGCACATGCGAGAGTTGATCAGAATCTGCGCCATCGCATCCTTCGCGGCAGGCGACTGCTCAAGCTCCCAGGCGCGGGTCAGATTGGTGATGAAGTCCTCAGGATGGTAGTAGCTGATGTACTGCAGAGCGTCAGCGACAGACTGGATGAAATCGGCTTGTTTGATGGTGGCCATGATTTTTCGTGAGTTAAGTCTAACCCCGATTACCTTTAAGGAGTTAGGAGCACATAGAGATGGCTTGGCCGCGGTGGGGTGAACTTTTTACGGCGATGCGTCGGGCACGTCACCTAAAGAAGTAGGCAGTTGGTGGCAAGAACGTCGCATTCCTTACAACATATTGGTTGGCATTGTTGGGATATTCACGTGGCTATCTGTGTTGATTGCAGGTTCTGCTGCAGTCAAACCTGGGGAAGATTTTGAAGAACCGTTCGCGATGATTCTAGGCCCACCTGTTTATGCGATCCTTGCGAACATCTGCTATTCGTTCGGCCCGTTGATAGACTCCTTGCTTGGACGAGAAAGGCCGAGCAAAAGGCTATTCAAAATAGGGCTTGTTTTTTCCCTGTTGCTCACAGCACTTCCAGGCATTTGGGCTATCTATGCGTGGATAGAAACGATCATCACGGGGCATAAGCTTGAGTAGCAAGACCTTCTTGCACGGAGCAAAATCTGATGACAAAGCACAGGACTGAAACTGATTCTCTCGGCCTCGTTGAAGTTCCATCTGAAGCTCTTTATGGAGCCCAGACCGCTCGCGCGGTGATTAATTTCCCGATCAGCGGACTCAGGGCGAATCCTTTTCTTATCCGCGCACTGGCGATGATCAAGCTCGCCGCAGCCGAAGCCAATGCGGAGCTTGGTCTTATTACCGAGGAGCAGGGAAGAGCCATCGCGCAGGCGGCGCAGGAGGTTTTGGATCATAAGCATCATGAGCATTTCGCGGTGGATGTGTTTCAGGCTGGAGCGGGTGTAAGCCTGCATATGAATACGAATGAGGTGTTGGCGAACCGGGCGAACCAGATCCTGGGTGAGGAGCTGGGAAGCTATAAGAAAGTTCACCCGAACGATCATGTGAACTACGGACAGTCGACCAACGATGTCTTTCCGACGGCGATGCGGTTGAGCGCTTTGCTGGCGCTTGAAGAGCTGTATCCGGTGCTGGAAGGGCTTGCCGGGAGTTTCGCAGCGAAGGCGGAGGAGTTCAAGGACATCCTCAAGGCCGGTCGTACCCACATGCAGGATGCGGTTCCCATCACCCTCGGTCAGGAGTTCGCAGCCTACGCCGCTGCGGTTCGCGAAGCCTCGGCTTCGATTCGGCGTAACGCCGTTACACTACACTCCCTTGGATTGGGAGGCTCGGCCGTTGGTACCGGACTCAACACTCATCCTGAATACCGCGAGAAGGTCGTCGCGAAACTAGCCCGCGTCGCAAGGCTCGAACTGCACCCGGCCTACGACCTGCGTTATGCGATGCAGTCTTGCGCTCCCATGGCCGATGTCTCGGGGGCATTGCGTGGGCTTGCCCTCGAGATCATCCGCATCTCGAACGACCTGCGGCTGCTCTCGTCGGGGCCGAACACGGGGTTCAACGAGATCTATCTTCCGAGCCTGCAGCCAGGATCGAGCATCATGCCGGGCAAGGTGAATCCAGTTCTCGCCGAGCTGACGGCGATGGTGGGGTTCCAAGTGATAGGCAACGATACAACCGTCACGATGGCAGTGCAGGCAGGTCAACTGGAGCTGAACGTGATGATGCCGGCCATGGCCCATGCCGTGCTCGAGTCGATCACCATCCTGACGAATACGCTGCGCGAACTGGATGTGCATTGCGTGCGCGGAATAACGGCAAATCGAGAGAAAGCGGCGTTTTATGCTTCGAGCACAATCGCGCTGGCCACTGCGCTGAATCCTTATATCGGCTATCGTAAGGCGGCAGAGCTGGTGAAGGAGTCGGTGGCTTCAGGACGCTCGATCGTCGAGATCGCGCGAGAGAAGAAGCTGTTGAGTGAGGAACAGATCGCCGAGATTCTCGATCCCAAAAACATGACCGAGCCTCACGCCAGGACCTCCTGACAAGAAACTCGGCCGTTTGAATCGACGATTACTTAATGCGTCCGAAGCGATAGATGACGCCGAGGTTCACGCCCAGATTGTTCTGGACGGTTCCTCCCCAGGTCGAGCCCAGGTAGGTCGGAGTGACCCGGAAGGCCAGGTTCGGATAGAAGTTGTAGTCCAGATTCACGCCGGCTGAAAAGACAGCCCGCGTCTCTGACGGCCACATCCCAAGTTGTTCAGCGGGGATATTCTTCGATCCGCTGTCGAACTTACCGATACCTGCACCGACAGTTCCGAAGACGCTGGCGGCCATCTTCTCTCGCAGGTAGAAGCGATAGTTCGGGCCAGCCATGAAGGTGTACTGGGAGATCTGCGGGTTCTTGATGTTGAAGATCGTGTTTCCGACCTTGGCATTGCCATACGCGCCGCCAATTTCTCCCACAACGCCGAGCTTCGGTGTAAAGTACCGGGTCCCGGAGAGCCAGAAGGTGACCTCGTTATTTTTTTGCAGGAGTTCGCCGGAACGGAAGCGAAGGTAGCCGCCACCTCCGCCTGCCTCCCACTTATGGCTGTAAGTGTCCTGAATGGTGCGCTCGATACGAGCCCTGCGATTGGCATTGGTCTCTCGCCTGCGCGAAAACTGGGCCTGAAGGGAAGTCGATCCGCTGGTAACTAAAACGGCCGCCAGCGCGGCTGCCGCACACTTCACACTAAACCTGAAACCGAACATCAACGATTACTCCTGCACTAGCTGAGCTCTTGCTATGGTGGAACCTGAGGCGCGCCGCCGGAACTTGCTGCGGGCCATTTACTTATTAGAACATCCGTGACCGTTCTCTGAGCGCTTGTCATGGCGAATCGGGCTACAAGGGTAGGGAATTTTTCAATGGCGAAGAGAAGCAGCCGTGGCGGTGGCACTGGCAAGGTGATCCTGGGATTTTTGTTCGGTGTGGCTGTAGCTGCGGGCGCTGGCTATGTCTGGCTTCACAAGGAGGTGCTCCCGGAATCTCTGCGGAAGAGCCTTCCCTCTGCTCCAGTCGAATCCCCACATGAGGTTGCGAAGACGAATGGATCGCCGAAGCCGCTTGTGGAACACACCAGACGAACCCCTCCCTTTGGCATCAGCGAAGATGTGTTCGAAGCAGGGGCGCATGTCTATCAGGGGAGATGCGCCAACTGTCACGGAACCCCCCGGCACGATGCGCCTTTCGGAAAGCAGATGAGCCCGGCAGCAGCTCAGCTCTGGAGAAAGACTAAGACCGGCAGCATCGGGGTGAGCCGCGAAGAACCCGGTGAGATCTACGAGAAGACAGCGAATGGCGTCCCCGGAAGCGGAATGCCAGCCTTCCACAGAACTCTGTCCGATACGGAGCTATGGCAGGTGAGTCTTCTGCTCAAGAATGCCGATCAGGGATTACCAGATCCTGTGTTGAAGATTCTCGAAGCAAAGTGATCGCTTGAAGATTTGAAGCGGGCTCGAAACCTGATTCTCGAGCCCGCTTCTTTGTGACCGTTGGGTTTAGTGCAGCGTGTAGGTTACGCCCGTGACAAACTGCAGGCTGTTTTTGTTGAAGCCCGGGCTGGGAAGGTTCAGATAGTTATCCAGCAGGTTCACACTCAGGCTGAAACGGTGATAAACCGGCAGCGCCAGCCCCATGGCGCCGATGGCCGACCACGCTTCTGTGTTATTCCACGACTGGATGTAGGTGGCACTTTGGGTGAACAGGAGCTTACCGGGCAGCGTCCTCTTATACGCCTCCCCAAAGGTAGAGCCGACAAGGTTCAGGCTGGGAGTGGGAGCAATTTGAGGATTGGGCGGAGGTGGCTGAATGGGAGCGATGTACTTCAACTGTGAGTAGTGAATATCCGCCTTTGCATCAAGCTGTTGAACGGAATCCAGCAAGATCGTGTATCCGGCACCCACACCATAGATCTGCTGGAGATCCATGCCTTGAGAGAAGTTGTGATCGTAAGACAGGCCTCCCAGCATGTAGAAGCGCGGAGTAAGGTACTTGTCGTGCTCGAAGTCGGTATGGAAGATGCTGGTCTTCGCTACCGCTGCCGGGATATTTGTGGGATTTGGAATTACCGGCTGGGTCAGCTTGCCGTAGGTCTCCAGCAGGTTGAACGTCGTGCGGGTGCGCAGAGGGAGATAAGCGACCGATGGGATCGCGCGAACCAGCGAGATTCCGGCGGTAAAGGTCTGGCCATAGGAGCTGGACTGTAAGACCGTCGCGCCCCCGACGATCGAGCCATCCCATCCGTGGAAGATGCCGGGGTTTCCGTTCAATTCTTTGTTGTAAGTTGCGCCATCGATGATGTAGCCGATGTTTTTCTCGGGAACAGTCTGAGGCGTACCCCCCGCAATCGTCTGCTTGACTGAGCTATCCTCTAGCTCAATGGTTCCGGCCTGTTTTGGCTGGCGTGTAATCTTTTCGTCTTTCCGAAGAACCACAAAGTTGCTGCTGGAACGGAGTTCTTTCACCTTATCCATGGGAATGGTGACTTCCCCCAGCTCGTCGCTCTTGAATGTGATGTCGGTTCCAACGGAACGTTCGAGCTTGCCGGTCAGTTGATCGCCATTTTTGAAGACGACTACATCCGGTGTGGCTGAGGGTTTTTCCTGCCCTTTGGAAGGGAGGGAGGAGGCCGCCACCAGGGTCAGTGTGGCGACACAACGAACGAGGCTCCGGAAACCTCGCCGACGGAAGAGAGAAGATACTTCCAGATGAGCTGTCATTCGTTTGAATGCCTGACCTGAAAAATGGAATTTTGAGCTAACTCCATTATTAGACACAGGTTCCGGGTTTTGGGTTGTCAGGCTCCCGGAGTCAAAAAGATACCCCCGAGGTTTCGTTTTACCCGTGAAAACAAGCGGAACGAAACCATTCGTGATGCCTTGGCTTACCTTTGGGTGCACTTTTTTAGGTAAAACTTCTTGCCAATCGTTATTCAATCGGCTTAGTATCCGTTTCGGCTTCAGTACAGTGCGCTATTCGCGCAAGGTGCAGAAGGCGAAAGTGCAGCAAATGAACGGCTTCTCTAAACCTTTCGTTTGAGTGTGAATTGCAAAACAACTGCCTGACAAGGTGGTATTACTCTTGTCTGCGCCATGGGAAGGTAAAACGATGGCATGGTACGCCTATTGCATTGCGGAGAGACAGGCTTTTCCGGAGCTTTGTCGGCATCGTCGTCCGATGCCGTTGTCCGGAGTTACGGGTCTGTTCGGTAATCAGACTTTTCTCTTTCCAGCCAGCGATCTTGCTGTGATCGTCTCCGAGCACAATGCTGAAGACAGTGCGCGGATGGATCAGCAAGCCCAGAAAGACCACGCTCGAGTTATCGCTGACTGCTTCAAGCATTCCACGGTACTGCCTTTTCGTTTCGGAACAACGTTTCAGGATGACGACGCTCTGCGCCGCTCCGTCCGTTCAAATCAACGCCACTTCCTGGCCAACGTCGAGCGCCTTCGCGGTAAGGCCGAGATGCACCTCAAGGTTCTCGTCGATGACACATGCCCCGGCAACACGCTGCGCGATATGACTGTGGGCCAGCAGTATCTGACCAGTCTTCGCGAGAGCGCCAGTCGTCAACGCGAGCGCCAGTCCAAGGCGCGGGCACTTTCGGTTCAGATGCACCGCATGTTTCTTCCCCTGGCAGAGGAGATTACCTGCCGGCGCATGGACTCCGGCAAGATGCTTCTCGATATCGCCCACCTGATCGATAACAAGACTGTGGAGCGCTACCAGAATAAGTACACATCGGCGATGCAGCAGATGAAAGAGTGCCAGATGCAGCTTTCCGGCCCTTGGCCCCCTTATCACTTCGTTCATCGCACCCAGACCCATCAGCATCAGGCCTGATCCTTTCATTGGCGAAAGACATAAGGAGCGAATCCCTGATTTCAATGGCGATTCGCTCCTTATGTCTTTTGTATACAGGCACATCGACTTTCTTCCTCTCAAGTGCCAATATTTCCCGCAGACTACTTTTTCTACCGGCGTGGCATCGCACGATAAAAGGAATGTGATTCAGAATCTCGCGATGTCCCTGTGCAGGAATGGTTTGAATCTGCCCAATGGTCAAGGAGAACGTGCATGTCGAAGATGAAGCGCGGAGCAACTCTTGCTGTATTTGCCTTAGCCCTGGTGAGTTTAGCGTCGAAGGCCCACGCCCAGGAACCGAACCCGATGGCCCAGCAGGCGCCGCCGGACGACAACAAGATCACCAAAGAGTCCGAAGGAGTTTATCTCTACAAGGTGAAGGTGGTTCAGCGCGATCTGGACGCAGTGAACTATATCCATCGCAGTGGTTCGACGAGAATCGCCTTCAAGGGAACACCGCTTCTTCCCATGGCCAAGGGCGAAGCTAAGGTCACCAGCGAGCGCGGTGGAATCGATATCGATGCTCGATTTGAAGGACTTACTCCAGCAAATGGGTTTGGTCGCGAATACCTGACCTACGTCTTGTGGGCGATCACTCCTGACGGCCGCCCCAACAACCTGGGAGAAGTGTTGCCCGCGGGAACGAAGAACAACATTTCGGTGACCACAGCGCTTCAATCCTTCGGCCTGGTCGTGACTGCTGAACCGTACTTTTCGGTGACTCAGCCGAGCGACGTCGTGGTGTTGGAGAACCAGATCATTCAGGACAGGACGACGGGAGTTCTGGAGAAGGTCAACGCTCATTACATGCTGCTTCCGCGAGGAACCTATGCAGAGACGGCGGGCGCCAAGTCGGTACTCAACCCCATCACGCGGGATGAACAGATGCCGCTCGAACTCTATGAGGCGAATAATGCGCTCCGGATTGCTCAACAGTCAGGAGCGGACAAGTACGCGAGCGACATCTATGGCGAAGCCATGCTTGATCTGAAGAATGCGACGGACATTCTTTCGGCCAAGAAACGGGACGTCAAGATGGGAATTACGTATGCCCGGCAGGCGGTGCAGCGTGCCGAAGATGCCCGTCTGGTGACTCTGCGCAAGCAGGCAGCCGAGCGTCAGCGCAACGCGGAGCTTGCCCAGCAGCAGGCGCAGCTTCAGGCCCAGCAGTCAGCGCTTGAAGCGGAACGCGCCAAGGCAGCGCAGGCTACAGCAGATGCGGAGCGTGCTCGTGCTGAAGCAGCCGCAGCACAGGCACAGGCCCAGGCAGTAGCGGCCAACAAGAGTGCCGATACCGCCCGCGAGGCTCGTGAGCGTCTTCGCGCCCAGTTGAACAGCGTTCTGGCAACCAGCGAAACGGCTCGTGGCCTGATCGTCAATATGTCGGACGTGCTCTTCGATACTGCAAAGTACACACTGAAGCCTGCGACGCAGATCAGCCTGGCGAAGGTGTCGGGAATCCTGCAGGCCTATCCGGGATTGAAGCTCCAGGTGGAGGGATATACCGATAGCACCGGAAGCCCGGAGTTCAACCAGAAGCTTTCGGAAAATCGTGCCGGAGCTGTGCGGGACTTTCTCGTGACCCAGGGAGTTTCGCCGGACAATATCATCGCGACGGGATACGGTATGGCCAAGCCAGTTGCGGATAACAATACGGCTCAGGGGCGCGCTCTGAATCGGAGGGTCCAGCTGGTCGTCTCAGGCGATGCTATCGGTGTACAGCAGAAGGGACCGGATGCGGATGCATCCCCTGTTCCAGCGCCTGCACCGGACCCAAACTCTCGAGGGGTCTCAAACCCACCCCAGAACTAAAGTTGGGAAACGAAAAGCTGGAGCGCCTTATACGGCGCTCCAGCTTTTTGTTTATAAGAGAAGCTATGGGATATCTGAGTGGAAAGATTGTATTGGTAACCGGCGCGAGCTCGGGAATTGGCCGGTCGACGGCATTGGCATTTGCGCGCGAAGGAGCGCGGGTTGCAGTCTGTGCCCGTCGCGAGGATCGTCTGGAGAGCCTCAAGGATGAACTCAGCCAGGGGGGTGCCGCCGCGATTCATACCTTCGCTCTGGACGTTACCAGGCGCACCTCGGTCGAAGAGACGCTTAGAGGGCTGCCAGTGGAGTGGAGCGCGATCGATGTGCTGGTGAACAACGCGGGGCTCAGCCGAGGACTGGCGAAGGTGTACGAGGACGATCCGGAGAACTGGGAAGAGATGATTGACACCAATATCAAGGGATTGCTCTATGTGACTCGTGCGATCGTCCCTGGGATGGTGGAACGC
>Ga0268266_10001147_pt1 | contig 32898 bp, 35 predicted proteins | sample KBSS13metaG_FD_190356 | JGI IMG/M metagenome (GOLD analysis project Ga0268266, IMG submission 190356) | Switchgrass rhizosphere microbial communities from Kellogg Biological Station, Michigan, USA - KBS S1-3 metaG (SPAdes) (version 2) | ecosystem: Host-associated > Plants > Roots > Rhizosphere... | reverse complement strand
CGGGCCGTGGTACTTGGCGAACGTTTCGAGCTCCCTGTTGCACCAGGTGCTGGCCATCCAGTTCGGCGAAAGGATAACGAGCAGCACCGTAGCGTTTTTCAGTGCCTCTTCGAGCTCGGGGGTGAATTGGGTGCCGTCTGCGATACGCCTGGTGTCTCGCCACACCTTCGGGCGCTCAGGCCCCAGGTCTCGAAATTCATAGCGGAGCGCTTCGTCCAGAAACGTGACAAAACCCTTCCGGTCCGGTTTGTCCGGTGGTGGAAGATCATCATCCCGCGCATATGAAATGAATATGTTCGTCACAGCAGCCCCGTTCCCAATGGTTGCTGACTGTCAGATACGCTACCCGAATATGTCCGCGGTCGATGGTCAAGTAGTCGGTTCCATCGGTCGCAGGCGGATGCGATCTCCGACGCAGCCACCGTCCTCCATGATACGACACCCTCGAAAAGTTTCGATTCCAGCTAGCGAGATCGGTACAGTAATATTCAACACCCAGACGATTTGTGGATTTTGGCCTCGTCATCGGATCAGTGAGAGGCAGGATAACAAAACGTCGAGGAATTCGTGTGATATAGATCACAAAGGAAAAGCCCCATGATCGAATTCTTCTTCGACTGTTCCAGCCCGTGGACCTATCTCGCCTTCCACAACATCCAACCACTGGCAAAAGAGCTTGGCGTCGAGATCAGTTGGCGGCCGATCCTGGTCGGCGGCATCTTCAATACCGTTAACCCGAGCGTCTACGCCTCGCGCGAGACGCCGGTGCCGTTGAAGGCGCGTTACATGAAGAAGGATCTCGCGGACTGGGCGAGATCGGCCGGGCTCGCCATCAAGATGCCACCGACGGTGTTCCCGGTGAACAGCGTGAAAGCGATGCGCGGCTGCATCTGGCTGGGTAAGGACATGGTGCCGTTCGCGACCGCGGTGTTCGAGGCCTATTGGGGCGGTGACAAGGACATCTCGCAGGACTCGGTGCTGACCGAGGTCTGCAAAAAAGCCGGCGTCGACCACGTCAAGTTTTTCGAAGGCATTGGCCAGCAGGCGATCAAGGACCAGCTCAAGGCCAATACGGACGAGGTGATCGCGCGCGGCGGGTTTGGTTCGCCGACGATCTTCGTCGGCAAGACCGATATGTATTTCGGCAACGACCGGATGCCGCTGATCCGCGAGGCGTTGGAGCGCCTGAAGGTGCAGGCCGCCTGATGCCGAGAGCCGTCGTCTGCCGCGAGCTTGGCCCGCCCGAGAGCCTGCGTCTGGAAACGTTTGAGGCAGCGTCGCTGGCGCCCGGGCAGGCGCGGGTCGCGATCCGCGCCGCCGGGTTGAATTTCCCCGACGTTTTGATGGCAGCCGGCCAGTATCAGCTCAAGCCGCCGCTGCCGTTTACGCCTGGCGTGGAAGCGGCCGGCGATGTCGTCGAAGTAAACACGGCTGAGGGCGTTGCGGTCGGCGATCGCGTGATCGTCAAGATGCGGCACGGCGCCTATTGCGATGAAGCCGTCGCCACACCGTCGCAGTTCGTCAAGCTGCCGTCGACGTTCGACTATGCCGAGGGCGCGACGTTTCTGGCGGGCCACGGCACCGCCTATCACGCGCTGATCGATCGCGGCCAGCTACAGCGTGGCGAGGTGCTGCTGGTGCATGGCGCCGCCGGCGGCGTGGGGCTCGCGGCGGTCGAGATCGGCAAGATGCTGGGCGCCACCGTGATCGCCACCGCATCAAGCGACGAGAAACTGGCAATCGCGCAGGCGAGGGGCGCCGATCATCTCATCCGCTACGATCGCGAACCGTTTCGCGATGCCGTCAAGCGCCTCACCGACGGGCAGGGCGCCGATGTGGTGTTCGATCCGGTCGGCGGCGAGGTGTTCGAGAACTCGATGCGCTGCATCAACTGGGGCGCAAGGCTGCTGGTGATCGGCTTCACCGGCGGTATCGGGCTGGCCAAGACCAATCTGTTGATGATCAAGGGCGCCAGTGTGCTCGGGGTGCGCGCCGGCGAAGCGGTGCGGAAAAATCCCGCGCTCGGCGAGGTCAGGATCAAGACGCTGACGGAATGGGCGGAAGCCGGGAAGGTGCGCCCCAACATCTCGCACCGGCTGCCGCTGGAAGAGTATGCCAGGGCGATGCGGCTGTTGATCGACCGCAAGGCGATCGGTCGCGTGGCGCTAATGATGGGATAATGCCGTAGGCTAGACACGCTGCGCTCTGCCCACCCACCGACCTACGATCTCGTAAACCTGCCGTCCCGCAGAAACGCAATGGTCTGCGCGACCGCGCCGCTGTTCCGCGCCAGCCACGGATGCGACGTGGCGATCTCGATATGATCCGCCATCCCGTCGAGTTTGGTGTTCGCAACGGACACGCGGCCGTCATGCGGCTTTGGCAGGAATGCCGATACGAGAAGATAGATCGACCGGTTTCCGGCAATGATGCCCACGGGATAGTCGACCGGCGGCAGCAGCGCTTTGAGCGCATTATCCCGCTGCGTACCGAGCTGTTGTCCTGCTGGTCCGAAAAAGGCTCGGTATACCGACAAACGGCCGAGGCGGTCGGCGATCTCGCTGCCCCCGTTTGGCGTGCCGAGCATGACCACGGAGCCGAGGCGCTTTGGCCGATATTTCGCAATGTAGACGCGTGCCAGCAGGCCGCCCATGGAATGGCAGGCGAAATGAACGGACCCGTCGATGCGATCGGCAAAATGCTGGATGGCTGGATGGATGTCCTCCGCCAGCTCTTCCAGCGCCTTGCGGCGGCTCGCATAATCGAGGTTGAAGGTAGCAAATCCAGCGCGTTCCAGCGCCATCTGCATCTTTCGAAGCGACAGTGCTGTCCTGCTGAGGCCATGCAGCAGGACGACGCCGTCGCGACCATCGGTCATACCGGGACGATGCGAAGGATCAGACCCGGAATCGCGAGAGTGCGTCGCGGTCACTTATATTCCCGCTCGTCCCACCACGGAAAATAGTCGGGCATGTCAGACGAAACCTTGTTCTTGAATTGCGCCGGGCGCTTTTCCAGGAACGAGACCACGCCTTCCTTGACGTCGTCCGAGCGGCCGCGGGCGTAGATACCGCGGCTGTCGACCTTGTGGGCTTCCATCGGATCGTCGGCGCCCATCATGCGCCACATCATCTGCCGGATCAGCGCCACCGACACCGGCGCGGTCTTCGCGGCAAATTCCTTGGCCAGCGCGCGCGCGGTCGGCAGGAGATCGTCCGGCGGCACCACCTTGCTGACGAGGCGGCCGGCCAGCGCTTCCTGCGCCGGGAATACGCGTCCCGAATAGCACCATTCCAGCGCCTGCGAGATGCCGACGATGCGCGGCAGGAACCAGCTCGAGGCGGCCTCCGGCACGATGCCGCGCTGGGAGAACACGAACCCGAAGCGCGCGGCCTCCGACGCGATACGGATATCCATCGCGAGCTGCATGGTGACGCCGATACCGACGGCGGGGCCGTTCACCGCCGCGATCACCGGCTTGAGGCACTTGAAGATGCGCAGCGTCACCTGGCCGCCGCCGTCGCGCACCTGGGGATCGCTGTAGTCGACGGCACCGCTGGCCAGCCGCTTCACCGGCCCGCGCCGGGCATCGCGGTCGAAGGTATTGGCGCCGGAGGACAGATCAGCGCCGGCGCAGAAGCCGCGGCCTGAGCCGGTCACGATGATGGCGCGGACATTGTCGTCCTTGTCGGCGGCATCGAATGCGGCGATCAGCTCCTGCTGCATGGTTCCGTTAAAGGCGTTGAGCTTGTCGGGCCGGTTCAGCGTGATGGTCAGAATCTGATCGTCGACCTCGTACTTGATGGTCTCATACGCCATGGGTGTTTCCTTCCTTTGTTGTTTGTATTGGCGAGCTCATTCACATCCGTCATGCCCGGGCAAAAGCGCGAAGCTTCGCGCCGGATGTCCCGGGCATCCGCGTTCTTTCGACTGAAAGGAAAGAAGACGTGGATGGCCGGGTCAAGCCCGGCCATGACGGCGCTTTGTCGCTATTTCTTCGGCGGCGAGGGCCAGGGCTTCTGCGGGCCACGCAGACCCTCGAACGTCTTCGCCATCCCGAGCACGCCGAGATCATCGAAGCGGCGGCCGACAATCTGCACGCCAATCGGAAAACCCTTGCTGTCATAGCCGCCATTGATCGAGATGGCGGGATTTTCAGACATATTCCAGGGCACGGTATAGCCGATGTGCTCGAACGGCTTGTCGGGATCGTTGATCGGCGCGGCGAACTCGGCCGGGTAGTTCACCACCGGCGAAACCGGCGAGATCACGTAGTCCAGTTCGCAGAACAGTTTTGCAGCCGCCGCGCGGATCGCCATGGTGGCGTTAAAGCCCCTGACGACGTCGACGCCGGAAAGCCTGGCGGCGGCTTCCGCCCATTTGTGGATGTAGGGTAGCGTCTTGGCTTGCTCGTCGGGAGAGAGTTTCGAGAGATCGTCCCACATCCGGGCGCGCCAGAAATTGTCGAGCCCGTTGAGGATATCGCGGGTCAGGATGCCGTCGACCTCGGTGACTACGGCGCCCGCGGATTCAAACGCCTTGGCCGCCTTGATGGCAACGCTGCGCACCTCGCCCTCCAGCGCCTGGCCGGCGCCGGGATCGAGCATCAGGCCGATGCGCAGCTTGCGCAGCGACTTGTCTTGCGCCTTCCAGTTGATGTTGTCTGCCGGCAGGCTCATGCCGTCGCGGCGATCCGCCTTCGCCAGCACGGACATCATCAGCGCGGCGTCGTCGACGGTGCGGGTCATTGGTCCTGCGACGCGGCCGACATAAGGCGGATCGACCGGGACGCGTCCGAAACTGGGCTTCAGCGCGACCAGTCCGTTCCAGCAGGCCGGCAGCCGCACCGAGCCGCCGATATCGGTGCCGAGATGCAGCGGGCCGTAGCCGGCTGCGGCCGCCGCACCAGCGCCGGAGGAGGAGCCGCCCGGATTTTTGCTGAGGTCCCAGGGATTGCGGGTGAGGGGATGGAAACTGGAAAGACCCGACGACAGCATGCCGTAATCAGGCATCGTCGTCTTGGCGAAGATGATCGCGCCGGATTCGCGCAGGCGGGCTGCGGGCGGCGCGTCCTTCTCGGCCGGCGCCAGCTTGACGCTGGCGGCGCCCAGCGGAATCGGCTGGCCCTTGGTGGCAATATTGTCCTTGATGGTGACGGGCACGCCGTCGAGCGTGCCCGCAGGCTCGCCCTTCTGCCAGCGCTCGGTCGAGGCCGTTGCCGCAGCGCGCGCGCCCTCGGGATCGTACAGATAAAGCGCCTTGATGTGCGGCTCCCACGCCGCGACATGCTCGATCACTTCCTCCAGCACTTCCGACGGCGAGAACTGCTTGGCGCGATAGCCCGCGATCAGGTCGACGGCGGAAAGGTCATGCAGCGAGGTGATCTCTTCTTCGGCGACTGGTTTATGCATGCGAACCTGCCGGCAAACGGGTTTCGATGATGCGAGCGAACATGCTGGCGCCAATCGGAAGGATCTTGTCGTCGAGCACGAATCCGGGATTGTGCACCGGCACGGAGCCGTCATGGCCGACCCAGAAATAGGCGCCTGGTATCGCCTGCATCATGTCGGCAAAGTCCTCGCTGCCCATCTTCGGCGCCGAGCGTGTGAGCACGTTGGAGGGGTCCACCACGGTCTTGGCCACGGCTTCGACCACGCGGGACTGTTCTTCCTGGTTGACGAGCACGCTGAACGTGTCGCGGATGTCGGCTGTGATTTCGCACTGGTAAGTCGCCGCAATGCCGGCGCAGATCGCCCGCATGCGTTCGCGGATCAGCGCACGCACGCCGTCGTCGAACGCGCGCACCGTGCCGCCGAGCCTGGCGTCGCCGGGGATCACGTTGTTGGCGGAGCCGGCATGAATCTGCGTGACCGACAGCACTGCGGACTTCAAGGGATCCACGTTGCGGCTGACGATGGTCTGCAGGGCTTGCGTCAGCGTGGTGGCGATGATCACCGCATCCTTGGAACGTTCGGGCATCGCGCCGTGTGCGCCGTAGCCCTGGATATTGATATCGAAGAAGTCGGCGCCGGCCATCGCCGGTCCCGGCAGGATTGCGATCTCGCCGTGGTTCAGGTCGGGTGCGTTGTGCAGCCCGTAGACTTCGTCGCAGGGGAATTTCTCGAACAGGCCATCCTTGATCATGGCGCGCGCGCCGCCGAGACCTTCCTCGGCGGGCTGGAAGATGAAATGCACGGTGCCGTCGAAATTCTTCGTCTCGGCCAGATAGCGCGCGGTGCCGAGCAGCATGGTGGTATGGCCGTCATGACCGCAGCCGTGGAAGCGGCCGGGAATCGTCGAGCGCCATTTCAGGTTGGTATTCTCTTCCATCGGCAGCGCGTCCATGTCGGCGCGCAGGCCGATGCGCTTACCGCCGGTGCCCTTGCCCTTGAGCACGCCGATCACGCCGGTGCCGCCGAGGCCGCGATGTACCTCGATGCCCCAGCCCTTCAGCTTCTCCGCCACGATGCCGGAGGTGCGCACTTCCTCGAAGCCGATCTCGGGATGGGCATGCAGATCGCGTCTGATCGCGGTGAGTTCTTCGGCATAGCCGTCGATGCGGTCGATGGTGGGCATGTCTGTTATTCCGTGACTGGAGATGTCGGGCGTGAGTGAGTGGATGGGGTAAAGGCAGGGCCGTTTGGCTTAATGCGGATGCCCGGACGCAACCGCGTCCAGGGTAATGTCGCTGTGTCGGCCGGCATCGCGCCGGGCGCGGCACAGATCAGCAGCTTTTCGGCGATCGGTTCGAAATCGGCGCGGAAATGCACCGAACTCTTGTTGACCAGAATTTTCTGCTCCGTTGGTTCGATGCCGACATAGCGGTACATCGATTGGTCGGCAAGCTGTGCCTTGTAGGAGCCCACGACCACTCTGATGTCACCGATGCGCAGGCAGGCGGATGGCCCCATATCCATGTCGCGTCCGCCGTAATAGGGCCCGGACGCCACGAACTTTCCGTCCGATAATTTTTCGACGATGAAGCTTTCCTTGTAGGGCGCGTCGCCCGATATGCCGGACTTGCCGCCGAGATCGAGCGTAACTGTAGCACCGACGCCGGCCGCATGCGCGGCCCTGGCCGATTGCGGATCGTAGATCACGCCGGTGGCAGCGGACGCCTTGTTGCGGACCAGCGCACGCAGCATGCCCGTGGTGTCGGAATCGCCGCCGGCGCCCGGATTGTCCTGGGTGTCGGCGATGATGATCGGCTTTCTTGCCGTCTTCGCCAATTCCATCGCGAGGCGTACGCCATCATCGGGCGAATAGATACGGCCGTCGAAATCGTCTTCGTGGCTCTCGACGAGCGCAACGACCCTGTCGGCGGCGGCGTCAGCGTCGGCTTGCGTCCTTCCGTAGGCAAACACACTCGGCCCGCAATCCCTGAAATCCGCGGCCGGAAAGCCCGGCGCAAAAGACAGCGTCGGCACCGCGTCGCTTTCGAGCGCGGCGAGCTTTTCATAAATGCCCTTGGTCGGCTGATCGTTGGTGCATTGCCAACTGATCGGGATCAGGAACGGCAATTGCCGGAACGCTTTTGCAAATCGTTGCTTGGCCTTCAGCAGCAGCGCGAGGTGTTTCGCACAGGCACGGCCGGTGTCGGCCATGTCGACGTGAGGATAGGTGCGGTAGGCAATAAGCGCGTCCGCATGTTCCATCATCTCGGGCGAGACGTTCGCGTGAAGGTCGAGGCTGACGACCAGCGGCAAATCCTTGCCGATCACCTTGCGCACACGGGCAAGCGTTTCGCCTTCGCCATCGTCGTAGTGCTCGGTCACCATGGCGCCGTGCAGATCGAGATAGACGGCATCGATCGGTCCGGCCGCAGCGATGCCGTCGACCATCTCCTTCATGACGCGCTCGAATGCATCCCTGGTGACATGCGCCGACGGGCTGGCGGCTGCCGAGATGGTCGGAACCAGCTCCCAGCCCTTCGCTTCGGCTGCCTCGACGAAACCGGCAAGACCGACATTGATCTTACGCATGACCTTGAGCACGTCGGCGCCATGCGCCATCGACGGCCAGCCCCCACCATGGACGAAGTCGTCATAGGTCGCCTTGGTCGGCGCGAACGTATTGGTTTCGTGCAAAAAGGCGCCAACGGCGATGCGGGTCATTATTAAATGTCTCAGCCATGCTTTTGGTCGGGGGACGTTAAGCGCGACATCGTGGCAAGTGCAAGTCGGGGAGCAATTCCGTTTTGCATGCCCCACCGTCCTTGCGAACGAAGCAAAGCAATCCATCGCGCGTATTGCGGAGAGTGGATTGATGGACCGCTTACGCTCCGTTGCGCAAACGCTTCGCGTTTACAGCAGGATCACGTCAGCGTCGCCAGCAAGCCCGCCATCAAACGGCCGCGCTCGGCGAGACTGTCGACCTCGATATGCTCGTTGAGCGTATGCGCATCGGCGCCACGAACACCCAGGCCGTCGAGGGTGGGGATACCCATCGCGCCGGTAAAATTGCCGTCGGAGCCGCCACCGGCGCTGCCGTGCGGAAGCTCGACGCCGAGGCTCCGGGCCACATTGCGAGCCTGTTCGTAGAGCGCCATCGTGCCGGCGTCGGGTTCCCACACCGGCCGGGTCACACCGCGGGTGACCTTGAACGTGACATCATTGCTGGTGCCTGAAAGCGCAAGCATACGTTCGACGCCACGATCGAGGTCGGCCTGCCGCTTGGCCATGCTGAGCGCCTCGCCGGCACAGGTGGTGGCAACGCAATTGACCCATTGGCCGCCATGAACGATGCCGACCGAGAACGTGCAATCTTCGGTCGTCATGCCGTCGATGGCGATAATCTGACGTGCCATCTCGCGGATCGCGGAACGGCCCGATGAGAGCGTGGCGCCGGCATGGCTCGGCTTGCCGACGGCTTCGAGATTGAAGCGGGCAATCGCATATCGCCCGGTCACCACGCCGTTGTTGATGCGGCCCGGCTCCGGCACCAGCACATACTTGTTGCGCGCGGCTTCAGCCTCGATGATGTCGCGGGTTGACGGCGTGCCGACCTCTTCGTCCGGCGTGAACAGCACGGTGATCGGCAGCGGCGTCGTGAATGCGGCGCGCGCCAGTTGCCGGATGGCTTCGAGGGTGAGGTAGTTGCCGCCCTTCATGTCGAAGATACCCGGGCCGTAGCATTTGTTGCCTTCGCGCCGCCACGCGAGCTTTTCCAGCGTACCGACGGGATGGACGGTATCGAGATGACCCGCGATCAGAATGCCGGGCTCGCCCTGCTTCGGATGAGGGAAGCGTGCACGGACACAGCCTGCAAACCCCTGTCGTCCAGCGATGCGTTCGATGGTCGCACCCATGATGGCCATCTCGCGCGCCGCAACATCGAGCATGCGGTCGACCGCGCCGGCATCCCAGGTCGGGCTTTCGCATTCGACCCACGCCCGCAGTCCCTGCAGCATGGTCTCGGAATCGAAGGGAAGGTTGGCAGGATTCATGGACGGGTCCTCCCGGTTGGGCCGGAATGTTTGGGTTCGGTGTACGCCCTTTACGAGAAGGACCGGCAGCGCTTTTGTAAAGCGAAAACATGGCGGCTTCAGACTTTCGCAGCACCGGGCCGGATGACCGGTAATTCTGGCATCATTTTTGATTGTAGATTTTGAGGAGGCGTGTTGGCGGAGCTGAACCGGGACCGCAATCGATCCGGCGGCGGGCGTAAGCCGGCCGCGAAAGGACCTGTCCGGAGGGCTGTCCTGATTTCTGCCTGAGCGCCGACGTCACCAGTGTCGTCGGGTCAAAAGGTGTTGTGAAGCTGAATATCGACCCTATAGTCCGGTGAGAAACCGGGGAGGGGCCCGAACAATGGGCGTTCGGGCGTCGAGACGACAACGGAGGTGAGGGGAATGAACGCGTTAAGAAAAGCAATTCTTGCTGCGACTTGTGTCGGCAGCCTGATGGCTGTTGCGGCAGCGCCTGCGCTTGCGCAGACCACGTTGCGCGCCGTCATGCACTCGGACCTGAAGATCCTGGATCCGATCTGGACCACGGCCTACATCGTCCGCAACCACGGCTACATGATCTACGACACGCTGCTCGCGCAGGATGAAAACGGCGAGATCAAGCCGCAGATGGTGGAGAAGTACGAGGCCGCGGCAGACGGCAAGGGCTACACCTTCACCTTGCGCGACGGACTGCTGTGGCACGACGGCCAGCCTGTGACGTCGGAAGACTGCATCGCTTCGATCAAGCGCTGGGCTGCGAAAGACGCGCTTGGCCAGAAGATGATGACATTCGTTGACACGATGACGGCTGACAATGCCAAGACTTTCACCATCAAGCTCAAGGAATCGACAGGTCTCGTGCTGCTGGGCCTGTCGAAACCCTCGTCGAACGTGCCGTTCATGATGCCCAAACGGGTCGCCGAGACCGACCCCAACAAGCAGATCGAGGACTTCACGGGATCCGGACCATTCGTTTTCAAGAAGGATGAATGGAAGCCGGGCGACAAGACCGTCTACGTCAAGTTCGACAAGTACAAGCCGCGCAGCGAGCCGGTGTCCGGCATGGCCGGCGGCAAGGTCGTCAAGGTCGACCGCGTGGAGTGGCGCGCGATCTCCGACGCACAGCAGGCGGTCAATGCGCTGTCCAAGGGTGAGATCGATTTCGTCGAGCAGCCGAGCCACGATCTGCTGGGCCCGCTGAAGAAGGATCCCAACGTTACGGTCCTGATCTCGCCGCCGCTGAAGGCGCAATACGTCTTCCGCCCCAACCATATCCACAAGCCGTTCGACAACCCGAAGATTCGCCAGGCGCTGTGGTACGCCTTCAACCAGGAAGACTTCCTGATGGCGACCGTCGGTGACGCCGAATACATCAAGGAGTGCAAGGCGCTGTTCATCTGCGGCACCCCGCTCGCGTCGACCAAAGGAATGGACGGACTTCTCACCTCCAACGCCAAGAAGGCGCAGGAGCTGTTGAAGGAAGCCGGCTATGACGGCACCCCTGTCGTGCTGATGCACTCGACCGACCTGAAGGCGCTGACCAATCTGGCTCCCGTGGCGAAATCCCTGATGGAGAAGGCGGGCTTCAAGGTCGACATGCAGTCGATGGACTGGCAGACGCTGGTCGCCCGCCGCGCCAAGAAGGATGCCCCCGACGCCGGTGGCTGGAACGCGTTCCTGACCGCCTGGGTCGCCGCCGACGTGATGAACCCGGTCTCGACCGCCTATCTGAACTCGTCGTGTGAAAAGGCGCTGTTCGGCTGGCCGTGCGATCCCCAGCTCGAAAAACTGCGCGACGATTTCGCACGCGAGGCGGATCCGGCCAAGCAGAAGGCGATTGCCGAGGCCGTGCAGTTGCGCAGCATCGAGGTGACGCCCGAGATCCCCGTCGGCGAATATGTGCAGCCGGTTGCGATGCGCAAGAACGTCAAGGGCTTCATCATCGCGCCCGTGCCGGTGTTCTGGAACATCGAAGTCACCAAGTGAGTTGAACGGCGCGGGCGGGGACGCTTTCTCCTCCCGCGCCGTTCCGGAGTCGGGCTGATCATGTCCATGTACGGCTATCTCCTGCGGCGGCTGCTCGGCACCATTCCCGTGCTGCTCGTCGTCGCCGTCTTCATTTTCCTGATGCTTCGCCTGACGCCGTCGGACCCGGCGGCAATCATCGCCGGCGACAACGCCAATGCCGAGCAGGTGGCGCAGATCCGCAGCCAGCTCGGCCTCGACCAGCCGATGCTGCAGCAGTTCTTCATCTGGTCGGGCAAGGTGCTGAGGGGCGATTTCGGCGAAAGCTTTTTCTTCAAGAAGACCGTGGCGTCATTGATTGGCGAGCGGATCGAACCGACGCTATCGCTAGCCACGCTCACGATGGTGCTCGCGGTGCTGATTGCGGTTCCACTCGGCGTGCTGGCGGCGCACCGGCAGGGCTCATGGACCGATCGCATCGTGATGGGCTTTTCGGTGCTTGGGTTTTCGATGCCATCGTTTGTTGTCGCCTATCTCCTGATCTACCTGTTCGCGGTCTGGCTCGACTGGTTGCCGGTGCAGGGCTATCAACGGATTGCGGAAGGCATTGGCGGATGGCTGCGAGGGCTGGTACTGCCCTCGCTGACTCTTTCGGTCATTTTTGTTGCGCTGATTGCGCGCATGACGCGCACCAGCCTGCTTGAGGTGCTGTCCGAGGACTACATCCGCACGGCCAGGGCGAAAGGACAGACCGAGCGCAAGGTGCTGTTCCGTCACGCCCTGCGAAACGCTGCGGTCCCGATCGTCACGGTGATCGGGCTCGGCGTCGCGCTATTGATTGGCGGCGTCATCGTCACCGAAAGCGTGTTCACGATTCCCGGCCTCGGCCGGTTGACGGTCGATGCGGTGCTGGCACGCGACTATCCGACCATACAGGCCGTGGTCCTGCTGTTCTCGGTCGTCTATGTCATGATCAACCTGGCCGTCGACATGATCTACACGGTGCTCGATCCAAGGATTCGTTACTGATGGCCGACGTGATCCTCGATACCCCGATCGCGCCAGCGCCGGTCAAACCGAGCGCAGCACTGCGCGGCTTGCTACGCAATCCGGCTGTCCTGTTTGGCGGCACAGTCATCGCCATCGTATTATTGATGGGGCTGCTGGCGCCTTGGCTCGGCACCATCGACCCGACCGCGATCAACCCGATTGCGCGCAACAAGGTTCCCGGCGCGGAGTTCTCGATGCGCACCGATACCGGCGAGCGCATCAAGATGATCGCCGCCTTCGGCACCGACGGCCTTGGGCGCGATGTCTACAGCCGCGTCATCTACGGCGCGCGCGTCTCGCTTTTGGTCGGCGTCTCCGTGGCGCTGATCAGCGTCGCCGTCGGCCTGTTCGTCGGGCTGTTGGCCGGCTTCTTCCGCATCCTGGACGCCGTGATCATGCGGGTGATGGACGGGCTGATGGCCATCCCGGCGATCCTGCTGGCGATTGCCATGGTGTCGCTGTTCCGCTCCAGTGTGTGGACCGTCATCATCGCCATCACCGTTCCCCAGATTCCCGGAGTCGTTCGGCTGGTTCGCTCGATCGTGCTCAGCGTGCGCGAGGAACCCTATGTCGAGGCAGCGGTCACGCTCGGCACTTCGGTTCCGAAATTGTTGTGGCGACATGTGCTGCCGAACACCATCGCGCCGATGATCGTGCAGGGCACCTTCATCTGCGCATCGGCCATTCTGGTCGAAGCCATCCTGTCGTTCCTCGGTATCGGCGTGCCGCCGGAAGTGCCGACCTGGGGCAACATCATGGCCGAGGGCCGGCAGGTGTTCAGCCTTTATCCGCACAACATCATCTATCCCGGCGTGTGCCTTGCGCTCACGATCCTTGCCGTCAACGTTCTCGGCGACGGCTTGCGCGATACGCTCGATCCCAAGATGGCGAAGCGGGTGTGATGTGAGCAACACCGTCCTCGAAGTCTCGAACCTTTCCGTCGCCATCAACGGCGGCGACCGGTCGCATGCCGTGCAGGGCATCAACCTGAGCGTCGGGGCCGACGAGATCGTGTGCGTGGTCGGCGAGTCCGGCTCCGGCAAATCGGTCACGGCGCAGGCCGTGATGGGACTGCTGCCGAAAGGCGCGATGCGGGTCGAGAGCGGCTCGATCCGGCTGCAGGGCGATCAACTGCTCGCCAAATCCGATGCCGAGCTGCGCGCGATCCGCGGTACCCGCATGGCCATGGTGTTCCAGGAGCCGATGACCGCACTCAATCCGGTCGAGCGGGTCGGCGACCAGATCCGCGAAGTTCTGGAGATCCACACGGACCTTGACCAGAAGCAGCAGCGCGCGCGCGTGCTCGAGATCATGCGCGCGGTGCATCTGCCCGATCCCGAACAGATGATCGACGCCTATCCGCACCAGCTCTCCGGTGGCCAGCGCCAGCGGATCATGATCGCCGCGGCGCTGGTGCTCGATCCGGCGCTATTGATCGCCGACGAACCGACCACCGCGCTCGACGTCACCACGCAGGCGCAGATCCTGAAGCTCGTGCGGGAAATGCAGGGCCGCACCAAAACCGGCGTGCTGTTCATCACCCATGATTTCGGCGTCGTTTCCGAGATCGCCGACCGTGTCGTGGTGATGCAGATGGGCCGGATCGTGGAGCAGGGCCCGTGCGAGGAGGTGCTGCGGAATCCGCGCGAGGAATATACGCGCATGCTGCTGGCCGCGGTGCCCAGCATGACGCCGCCGAAGCGCTCGCCGGTGAACGGTCCGGTGGTTCTGCAGACCGAGAACCTTTTCAAGACCTACGGCAAGCGTTCGCTGTTCCAGCCGAAGGCGCGCGTGGTAGCCGCGGTCAAAGACGTTTCGTTGACGATCCGGCGCGGCGAGACGCTCGGCATCGTCGGCGAGTCCGGTTCCGGCAAATCGACCGTGGCGCGCTGCGTCGCGCGGCTGGTCGATACGTCAGCCGGCGGCATCAAGATCGACGGCGTCGATATCGCCGCGATGCGGGAAGCGAAGTTCCGCCCGATGCGCCGGCGCGTTCAGTTCATTTTCCAGGATCCTTATCGATCGCTCAATCCGCGCCGCACGGTCGGCGAGGCGATCATCGAGGGGCCGATGAATTTTGGCCTCAGCCGCAAGGAGGCGCTGCAGCGGGCGCGCGACCTGATGGCCGTGGTGCATCTGCCGCCGGCTGCGATCGATCGCTTTCCGCATCAATTCTCCGGCGGCCAGCGCCAGCGGATCTGTATTGCGCGGGCGCTGGCGATGGAGCCTGAGTTACTGATCGGCGACGAGCCGGTCTCGGCGCTCGACGTCTCCGTGCAGGATCAGGTGTTGAAGCTGCTGGACGAGGTGCGCCGCAAGTTCAATCTGGCGGTTTTGTTCATCACCCACGATCTGCGGGTGGCGGCCCAGGTCTGTGACCGGATCGCGGTCATGCAGCGCGGCGTGATTGTGGAGCAGGGTGCTACGGCGGACGTTTTTGCCGCGCCCCAGCACGACTACACCAGGGCCTTGTTCGACGCCGCGCCCGGTCGGCATCAGGAATTTGCCGCCAGCGCGTAATTGCATCGCGCTGGCGTACGAGGCACTCCTGTCATTGCGAGAAGCAACGCGACGAGGCAATCCATCTATGGACTGCATCGCTCGTAATGATGGTGAAGATCAGCAGTGAGTATCCCGCACCAATTCCGGTCCATCGCTCGACAGCGGTGAGGGGATTTGCGGCTGCTGTGGCTGGGAGGGCCGCCGATCCGGGGATGATTTGCGCCCGGTTGCATCAGGTTTGTTCAAGGGTTGTTCGCTAGCCATGTTGTCATTACTCCTTTTGTGCATGACAACATTTTTGTGTGCATTGCGTTCCTCACACTGGATGTGCGGCGAGGTGTTCCAGCATTAATTCGCATACACGTTCCGGCGCCTGGTCCGCCGCAAAATGCCCGACGCCGGGAAGCACCTCGAAGCGATAGGGCGCGGCGATGAAATCCACCGTACCTTCTGCGGCGGCACGGCCCACGGTGTCGTCGGCGTTGCCCCAGATATAAAGCGTCGGCACGCGGATCGGACCGAGCGGCCCCCGGATCGCGCCACGGGCGCGGTACCATGCAAGGGCGGCTTCCATCGCATCCTTGTTACCGAGGACGGAGAGGTGCCTCTCGATCGCGTCTTGAGGGACGCCATTGGCGGTCAGGCGATCGCGCAGCCATTTGGCGTCGTCGGCCAGCACGACGTCGGCGGCATCCGGTTCCAGAAACGCCTTGTGGTGCCTCGAACGCTGCGCCTGCTCGCTGTCGGCCATTAGTGCGCGATTGAACGCGTTCGGATGCGGCCGCGAGAGAATGGTGAGCGAGGCCAGCCGCTCGTGGTGACGGTCGGCGATCCCCCAGGCGATGCTGCCGCCCCAATCGTGGCCAGCGAGATGAAAGCGCGCCTCGCCATAGCCCGCGGCCGCTGCAATCGCCATGGCGTCGTCGATCAGGCGATCGATCAGATAGTGCGAAAACTCGCGCGGATCCGGCCGGGCGCCCAGCGAATAGCCGCGCTGGCTCGGCGCAATGGCGCGATAGCCCATGTCCCCGAGCGCGGTCACCTGCGCGCGCCAGCAATGCATCGATTCCGCAAAGCCGTGCAGCAGCAACACCAGCGGTGCCCCCGGCGTGCCGGCCGTGATGGCATCGAAGGTGAGCTGCGGCGCGATGGTGATCTGTTCTGTTGCCAGCATGGGTCAATCCTAGATCGGCGATTCCGGCCAATCCATGGTGAAGCCGGTTCGTTGGGCGGGGCGCAATTGTGCAATACCCGAAAAGTACTGTATTGGGAGGCCGTTGGCAGGGACCAAAGGACAGGATCAAGGACGCGAGCGTTTGCATTATCTGAGATCGATTTTATTCGATGCCGCCGTGGTGATCCTGACGATTGTCGTTTCGCTGTCGGCGCCGTTCATGGCGCTGTTCAACGCGAGCAGCGCGACGGTACGCGCGGCGTCGCAGGTCTGGGTCAACGGCATCCTGTTCCTGATGAAGTATGTGGTCGGGCTGGATTATCGCGTCGAGGGGCGCGAGAACGTGCCCGATGGTCCTTGCATCATCGCCTGCAATCACCAGTCGCTGTGGGAGACGGCGGCGCTATGCGCGATTTTTCCCGATGCCAGCATCGTCGCCAAGCAGGAGCTCAGGAAGCTGCCGCTGGTCGGGTGGTTTCTCGTGCGTTATCCGATGATCCTGGTCGATCGCTCGGCTGGCCGCCATGCGCTGCGGCAAATGGTGGATGAAGCAAGGCGCGCGGTCGGCGACGGGCGCAAGGTGTTGCTGTTTCCGCAAGGCACGCGCCAGGCGATCGACGAACCCGTGGTGTTCCAGTCGGCGGGCATCTCCGCGCTCTACACCAACCTCGAAGTCCCCGTCGTGCCCGCCGCGTGCAATTCCGGGCTCTTTTGGGGCAAGAAGACCCTGATGATGCACTCCGGCACCATCACGCTGTCGTTCCTCCCGCCGATCGCGCCGGGCCTGCCGCGCAAGGAATTTCAGGAGAAGATGGAGCGGATGATTGCCGACGAGGCGAACCGGTTGCTCACGGTGACCGAGGCGAAGGTCCGCTAACCTGCTCGGCGCCCGGCGAGCCAGCCGGCCATTGGTGCGAGGAAAGCCAGGCACCATGCGAGTTGCGCCAGTTTCGGCGCGACGAAAGCGATGGCCGTGCCGAGCACGAATACGCCAAGTGGAAACAGCGCCGTCGCCAGCAATTGCGGATCGTAACGGCCCCGCAGCGCGAGAACCCAAAGCAGCGCGTTCAGCGCGGCGATCACCGTCAGGTGGAAGCCATAGATGACAGCGATCACCCCCTCGAGCCGGTAGCTGCCGTAAAGGCCGTTGGTCACCGGCAGGATGATGATCGACAGCAGGAAAAACAGGTTCAGGAACACCACGCCGCGGCCGGCCTCCGGCGCCACCGCAAGGCGCCGGTGGTGACTGAACCAGAACAGGCCGGCGACGATGAAGCTGATCGTCAGCGCAATGACGGGTTGGGCATAGACATGCACCACGTCCATCCAGGAAGGCGCTTGCTTGAAACTGCTCGCCTTCGGCAGATCATAGGCGAGGAGCGTCATGGCCACACCGAAGATGGTGTTGCTCAGCATCTCCAGCCGGCGCATTTCGAAAAGGCCGATTTGCTGCAATGTGATTCCCCAGCCTTACCAGCCCGTCGTCGCCTTCGCTTCGCGTAGCCCAAAAAAAGGGTGACGGCCTCCCAAGCCGTAGCTCGCGGACACAGCCCGCCTTCGACTGTCGGCTTCGGTGCGGCAGCCTTCACCCGCTTCGGGAGCGAAGGCTGGTGCGGGCGGTGGGACTCGAACCCACACGACGTTGCCATCGAGGGATTTTAAGTCCCTTGCGTCTACCAGTTCCGCCACGTCCGCTTAGTCTCAGGAGATCAGGTACTTAGCGCGTTTTCCGGAGAAGTGGAATTGGCTTGTTCCCCGGCCGAACGCATCCTTTGCTTTAAGCGAGCCGGTCTGCCAAAGCAAAGCCTCAATGCGGACACTTGTGCCTGTTTTAGGCAATCTCAACTTTATCCGCCTAACGAAGGTCCGATGCCGATATCGCCGTCCCACTGCCGGTTATTTCAACGCAGCCTTGCCGCGCTGGCGCTGGTTGCGCTGGCCGCCGGCCTGTCCGGTTGCGCCGGAATGAGCGACACCATTGCGCCGGCCTTCGCCGATCCCGCCAAGTACGAACTTTACAATTGCAAGCAGCTCGAGAGCGAGCGCAAGAGCCTCGCGACCAAAACCGCGGAATTGCAGGGGTTGATGACAAAGGCCGAAACCGGCGTCGCGGGCTCCGTCGTAGCGGAGGTCGCCTATCGCAATGATTACATTGCGGTGCGCGGGCAGTCGAAGCTTGCCGATGAGGCCTGGCAGAAGAACAGGTGCCAGGAATCGCCGCCGGAAGCCGCACCGGCTCCCGCTGCGAAGAAGAGCGGCCGTTCGAAGGTCAGCCGCACGGCAAATTAAGGGTCATACCAAAAACGGAAATCCGGGTTTCCGTTCAAGCCCGCCAGTCATAAATCCAGTCCTGCCGCGCCAGCATGCGCTGCGGGCCCATCGCTCTGATGGCGATGTCGCGCGCCAGCGCCAGCGGTCCGGTTAGATGATAGATGCGTCCTTGTTGCCGCGCAGCGCGCTGCACGCGCAGCACGCGGCCGCGCCGCTGCCGGCCATAGCGCTTCAGGGTCGCCGGGATGCCTGCTAAATTGTCAGTGGGGCTTTCGCTCAGACATTTGGCGAGTACGGCGGCATCTTCGATCGCCATTCCCGCACCCTGTGCGGCAAACGGCAGCATCGCGTGCGCGGCGTCGCCGAGCAATGCGACCGCGCCGTCGGTCCATTCGCCGATGTCGGGCAGCGTGAACAGTGCCCATCGGCGCCACCCGTCGACGGCGCCGATAAGCATTCGCGCGGTCGCGGGCCAGCGCTGCGAGGCGAATGCGGTCTTGAGATCGTTGGCATCGCCCGGCGCGCTCCAGCCCGGCCTGTTCCAGGTTCCCGGCACGATCGCGACCACGTTGATCTGCCGCGCCGCCGAGATCGGATAGGCGACCAGATGCGCCTCCGGCCCCATCCAGAGCTGTACCCGCGGCGAGGTGTATTCACGCGGCAGCGTCTTCGCATCGAGAGTTCCGCGCCATGCGATCAGACCGGAAAACTGCGGCTGCACTTCCGGGAATAAATGGTTCCGCACCGCGGACCAGATACCGTCGGCGCCGACCAGCGCCACGGCCAGCTCCTGCTGCCGCATGTCGCCGCGGCGCTGGACCACAGTTAGCCCCTTGGCGTGCGAGGTCACGTCCTCGAACTGGCAGCCGAGTCGCAGGTCGATGTCCGGATGATCATTGACCTCCGCTTGCAGGGCGGCTTGCAGATCGGCGCGGTGCATCACCCAGTAGGGCGCTCCGGCGCGCAGGCCCGCTGCGTCGCCGAGAGGCAGCCGGGCGATCTCGCCACCGGCACGCGCGCTCATGATGTTGACGGCCTCGGGCGTTACTGCGCGCGGGATGAGTCGCGGCCGCAGGCCGAGGTCGACCAGGATTCGGCTGGCATTGGGTGAGAGCTGCAGGCCGGCGCCGGCTTCCTCCAGTCGTTCCGCCTTCTCCAGAACGACGACGCGAAAACCTTTGGCTGCCAGCGAGAGCGCTGCCGTCAATCCCCCGATCCCGGCACCAGCAACGATGATGGTGCGTGCCGCAGCCACCGAACGGTCAGGCGACTTTGTCCTTCAGGACGCATTCCGGCGGCCGGGCTTCGCCTGCGCCGAGATCGGCGGCAAAGCGGTACAGCGTCGAGCAATAGGGGCAGATGATCTCGTTGTCGTTGCCGAGGTCGAGAAACACATGCGGGTGATCGAACGGCGGATTGGCGCCCACGCACATGAATTCCTGCGAGCCGATCTCGATTACCGAGACTCCGGCGTCGTTATGGAAGTGCGGAACGACATGGTCGGACATCAGTTTCACCTTGGGTGGCAACGACGGACGGATACAATCAACACAACGCGGCAGATTCGAAATGCCGCGGGACCATAATGGGCGATCCCGATGATTCCTAGAGCCGATTCGCTGAGGTTCTTGGAGGTCCCGCCGCACATTTGCTCATGCAAATTCGACACAATCTTGTCGTCGGAGGAAAGCCCTTCTTTCGTCGGGGCGGTTGTGTCTTAAAAACGGCACACCATCTTGTGAACGGATACATTGGGCTTTTGGATGAGGCGGTTGCGGTTGCGGTTGTGGTTGCGGTTCGGTTCGGCTCTGGCAGCGGCATTGGGGTGCATGGCGCTTAGCGTGGCGGTTTGCGCGGCGCTGTGGCCGCACGCCCGCGAGGCAACAGCCATTCTGGCGGCGCAGGACGACCCCGCTGTTCTGTCCGATCTCCACATCAATTCCGCTCTGCGGAGTAATCAGTCGCTGGTCGCCGAGCACATCGAGGCGGCCCTGGCGGAAGGCGATTCCGATCTCGCCAACAGCTTCGTCGAACTCGCCCGCGACAAGGGCATCGCCGTCAGCGACGAACTGTCGAAGCGCGTCAGCGACGCCGTGACAGACGCCGGTTCCGCGTCGCATTTCGCCAAGCGCTTTGCCACCGGCCTCGTGACCGGTACCGCCGACGACGTCGCGAGCCTGTCAGGCACGGTTGCCGGCGATCTCTTCGTGTTCGGCGACATCCGGGACGTGGTGCGCGAGGGCAAGAACCTGGCGACCGGCGAGGAGGTTGACCGGCTGGTGCTGGGCCTTGCGACTGTCGGCCTCGCAGTGACCGCCGCGACTTATGTATCCGTCGGCGGCGTCGGTCCGCTGCGTGCCGGTCTGTCCATGGTCAAGGATGCCCGCAAGGTCGGACGGCTGGGCGAGGGACTGACGCAATGGGCGGGGCGCTCGGCGCGCGAGGTCATCGATGCACCGGTGCTGCAGCAGGCGGTTGCCAAGGGTTCGGTGCTGCGGCCGGGCGAGACCGTCGGTGCGATCAAGGCAGCGTTCCGCGCCGAGAAGGCCGGCGCGCTGGTGCGGCTTGCGAAAGACGTCGGCCGCGTCGGTGAAAAGGCCGGCACGCGCGGGGCGCTCGACACGCTGCGCATTGCGCAAGGGCCGAAGGACGTCGCGCGCGCCGCACGGCTTGCCGAATCCAAGGGCGGCCAGACCCGCGCGATCCTCAAGGTGCTCGGCCGCGGCGCGCTGCTGCTGGCGACGGGTGCGTTCAATCTGACGATGTGGGTGTTCGGCGCGCTGCTGGCATTGTTCGGATTTCTGTCGTCGATCAAGGCGACTACCGAGCGGGCGACCGAAGCATGGCTGCGCCGCAAAAAGGCGCGGCGCTTGAGAAAGCAGGCGGAGGCGGCATGCTTGCCGACTGCCCCGGCGCTGGCGGGCGCAGTCCCGCAGGGCTAGACTTGCAGCCATTGCAAGATCGTTCATTCCAATCCCCAATAAATGGAACTGATGATGCCGAGTTTTCGCAACGGCGCTGTCGAAATTGCCTATCTCGACGAAGGCGAGGGCGATCCGATCGTTCTCGTGCACGGCTTCGCCTCGAGCAAAAATGTCAACTGGGTCTATCCGACCTGGGTTTCCGATCTGAAGAAAGACGGTCGCCGCGTCATCGCGCTCGACAATCGCGGCCACGGCGAATCCGAAAAGCTCTACGATGCCGCGGACTATGAAATTGCGATCATGGCTGGCGACGTCATTGCGCTGCTGGACCATCTGGGAATCGAGCGCGCCGACACCATGGGCTATTCACTGGGCTCGCGCATGACGGCGATCCTGGCGCGCGAGCACCCGCAGCGGCTGCGTTCGGCGATCCTCGGCGGCATCGGGATCGGACTGATCGAGGGCGGCGGTCCCGGCGAGAATGTGGCTGCGGCATTGGAAGCACCGTCGCTGGAGGACGTCACCGATCCGGTCGGACGGACGTTTCGGGCTTTCGCTGACCAGACCCGTTCCGACCGCCGCGCCCTTGCTGCCTGCCTGCGTGGTTCGCGGCGGCTGATGACCGTGGAGGAGGCCGCCGGGATCAGCGTGCCGGTTCTGATTGCGGTCGGCACCAAGGACGAGATCGCCGGCTCAGCCGCGGCGCTCGGGAAAATCATTCCGGGCGCCGAGGTGCTCGACATTCCGAACCGGGACCACATGCGCGCCGTCGGCGACAAGGTCTACAAGGTCGGCGTCACCGACTTCCTGTCGCGCCGGCAATGAGCGGTCGCGCGCGTCGGCGGTGAAATGCCTGATCGCCGCGATCAGCACCACCGTGGTCGCAAGCCACGCCATGCGCGCGCCGTAACGATCGTGCGGGCCGGATATCACGGCGCAGATGAACGCGTTGCCGAGCACGGCAAACGTGACCGTTCCGGCAAGCAGGGTGAGATCGTCGAACCGCCGGCGCAGCGCGCCATGGCCGAACAGGATTGCAGCCAGCAGCATCGACGCCAGCGCGACCGGAACGTGAAGCCGGTTGATCGCGGTGAAGTCGAAATGCCAGCGCTGCTGCTGCGCCGCGCGCATCGGCTTCACTTGGGCGGGAAGAAATCGCTCGAAGATGCCGTAGGTATGGCCGACCCAGACCCCGACGCCTTCACCAGTCGCGACCTGACCCAGTTGCTGCACTGTCCCCGTCAGGGCTGCACTGGCCTGCCAGAGCGGATACTCGCTAAGTGAATGCAGCACGATCGCGCCCATCTCGTCGTTCATTCCCTGAAAGCGGCCGAGCGTGTTGAACATGCTGTTGCCCCACAGGAACTGGTCGGCGGTGGCGGGAAGCCGGTCGCGATAGGGGCAGAGCTTGAAATTCTGCTTCGGGCAATGATCGCGCAAATACTGTGCGACGATGCCATCCTGCATCATCCGTCCGAAAGCGACGCCGTAACCGCCGGGCGTCCACGCCAGTTTTCCGGACAGTGCGAAATTGGTCGACAGCAGCAGCGCGGCTCCGGCGACGATGGTAAGGCTGCCTTGCGTCAACCCTGACACGGAAATCTGCCCGCGCAGAAAGGGACGCGCGATCCAGCCTACGCAGCACAGCCCGAGCAGCACCGCGAGCGTTGCGCTGTGCGAGGCGGCGGCGAAAGCCGTGAGGCCGAACAACAGGCATTTTTCCGGGATCGACGTCCGCTCGCCGTGCACGACCATGATGAAGAGCGCCAGCACCGACAGGCCGGCGAAGATGTCGGTCAGGAGCGTGCTGGTAAGCCAGGGCAGGGAAGTGGCCAGAACGAGTACGAGGCTCATGGCCAGGAGCCGCAACGGCTGCGGCTGGCCCAGCACGCGCAGCGTCAACTGCAGGATCCACAGCGTCGCCAGCGCATTGATCCCGAGATTGATCCAGAAATTCGAATCCTCGCCGAAATGGAGATAGAGGCCGAACGTGGTGGAGCGGCTGGGCACCAGGTAGCCTTCGTACCAGCGCGCCAGGTAGCCGCCGGTATCCCATTGGAGCAGGGGGTAGCCATTCCACAAAGCGGGGGCCAGCAGCATCAACGGGATGGCGATGGCAGCGATCCAGGCGGACCGCGAACCCACAGCGGTCCGGGCTCGCGATATCTGCGCGCTGATCTGGCTTTCCCCCATCAGGGGAGCATCCGCCGAATGGGCGACCCGCAGAAATTCACCAATAGTCGCACGCCCGGCAGCTTGATTTCCTGAAATTGCTGACCAATTTGACATAACTCCTGCGGTATTCAGCGGCGGTTCACTTTGGCCAGCGCTTGCCCGGGACAGAAGTCCGCCCGCCGTGCTATAACATTATTCAAACTACGGAATTCGCGAGAGCAATCATGGCAGTGCATCAGGTCAATCCGCAATCATCGAAGCTCGCCGCGCTCGATCCGATCTGGGACCGTATCCGGGGCGAAGCGGAGGACATCGTCCGCCGCGAGCCTGAGCTTGCTTCGTTCATCTATTCGACCGTGCTGCATCACGAGCGCCTCGAAGATTCGGTGGTGCATCGGATCGCCGAGCGGCTCGATCATTCGGCGCTGTCGGGCGACTTGATCCGCCAGACCTATGACGAGGCGCTGCGCGACGAACCCGATCTCGGCAATGCGTTCCGGGCCGACCTGGTTGCCGTCTACGACCGCGATCCCGCAACCTCGCGCTTCATCGATCCCTTGCTCTACTTCAAAGGTTTCCATGCGCTGCAGACCCACCGTCTGGCGCACTGGCTCTATCAAAAGGGCCGCAAGGATTTTGCCTTCTACCTGCAGAGCCGTTCGTCGGCGGTGTTCCAGACCGACATCAATCCTGCCGCCAAGATCGGCCGCGGCATTTTCCTCGATCACGCAACCGGCTTCGTCTGCGGCGAAACCGCCGTGATCGACGACGACGTTTCGATCCTGCACGGCGTCACGCTGGGTGGTACCGGCAAGGAGAACGAGGACCGTCATCCGAAGATCAGGCGCGGCGTGCTGATCGGAGCGGGTGCAAAGATTCTCGGCAATATCGAGATCGGCCATTGCGCGCGCATCGCTGCGGGCTCGGTGGTGGTGAAGCCGGTGCCTCACAACGTCACGGTGGCGGGCGTTCCTGCCAAGATCGTCGGCGAAGCCGGCTGCGCGGAGCCTTCGCGCACCATGGATCAGATGCTCGGCGCGATCGGCCTTTGATTTTACTGACTTTCTGGCGGCCGTATTTGTGAAGTTACGGCTGGTAGTCTGCGCCGTCTCGTCCTAAAAACCTCCCGGAAATCAAAGAATCCGATTGGAGACCGCCGTGGACGTTCAGGAAGTCAGGAAACTCGACGCTTATCTCAAGCGCGTATTCGGCAATCCAAAGATCCGCGTCGTGCCGCGGCCGAAAAAGGACGACTCCGCTGAAGTCTATATCGGCGAGGAGTTCATCGGCGTGCTGTTCGTCGATGACGAGGACGACGATCGCTCGTTCCAGTTTCAGATGGCGATCCTCGAGGAAGACCTGGCCGACGTCGGGTGAGCGCACGCCGCACGTCGTAGGGTGGGCAACGCGCAGCGTGCCCACCAATTGTTTTTCCGGACGATGAATTTGTTGCGGAGGGCACGGCGCAACTGCGCCTTGACGACCTTGCGAGCCGGATGGCTAACCCCTCGGTCCGCGCATCTGCGCCGTCAGGCGATCCATCGCATTCGCGACATCGCGCCATTGCGACAGCCAGCTCCGCGGAAAGCGGAACGTCAGGTCGGCGCCGTCGACGCGGCGCTCGCTCAGGCACATTCCGGGTGTCAAGCCGCCGCGCGAGCAGCGCGCGTCAAGGCTCGGCGTCGTGGCGGAGAACAGGTCTTCGTTGGCATAGGGCGAACCTTCGCGAAAGGCGCGCATGGTCAATCCATCATCGAGCGGCGTTGAAGCCTGCTGGAGATAGCGCGGGTAGATGGTGCGCACGCGCATCTCGGGTGCGAGCGCGTCGTGATGGGCTGATATCGATACGAAGATCCGATCGATCGGCTGCACCTTTTCCTCGATCGTATCCGCGCTGACATGCTTCGGCGCGTCCGGTGGTTCCAGCGACGGAAAGACGAAGTTGAGATCGACCCGCTCCTGCGGGCCGGAATGGCGCTGGATCTTGCGGCGGATCGCGTTGGTCGGCACGTTGAAGAGCGTAGCGCCGACGCTGACCGGCAACCGTTCCGGACCGCTGGCAGGCTGCGCCACCCAGGTCGGCCACAGCAGATAGGCGACCAGCGCAACGGCGCTCGCGGCAATGGTTGCCGCGGCCATGATCAGGATCATGTGCGAGCGCGGATCCCTGCGGGTGTCGCGGGCAATGTGCTGGGCCGTCGAAAGCAGGGTCATGAACGAAGCATCGGTCGGTGAAGAAGGCGAATCATCCCGCGAATATGCCACGGGGCCGGCAATTTCCGCATGATTTCGCGGGAGTCCGGCCCAAACAGCTATGCGCAACCCTGTGGCCGGCTGTTAACCTTTCCTTAAGGATGCTGTGGCGGCGGCCGGCCAATTTTGCGAAAGCAGGCCGCTGTTTGTCGCGTAGGGGAAGTTTTGTCATGTCGCCGGATGCGTTGAATTCCCTGTTCTCTCTTCTCATCGGCTTTGCGTTCGCGGGCGCGCTTGCCAGCGGCTATCAGGCGATGGCGGAGCGGCCGGCGGGGTTCGGGCTGCTTGGCGAAGGCGTGGCGCCGAAGACATTTGCGGCCGTGCCGTTTCTGGTGTTCGCTGCACCCTTCATCATCATGCGCAACACTTTGCGCGGTGCGAAGATCGAGCGTCGCCGCTTCGAATTCGTGATGATGGCGACCGTGCTTTCGGGCTTCTGGAGCCTGATGTCGGGCACGTTCTTCCTGATGACGCTGCGCGCTGCGGGTGTGCTGGTCTGAGGTTCCACGGCATCCGGGGCGGCTAGGCTCGCTCGCTTGATCCCGCGCCAGCGGCTGTGCCAAGGTCTCCGTCAACGGAGACCTTTTTGCTATGGCGATCTACGAACTCGACGGGCAGGGGCCTGAACTCCCCGGAGACGGAAACTATTTCATCGCGGACACCGCCACCGTGATCGGCAAGGTGCGCCTTCTGAACTCGGCCAGCGTCTGGTTCGGCGCGGTGCTGCGCGGTGACAATGAGTGGATCGAGATCGGCGAAGGCTCCAACGTGCAGGACAATTGCACCTGCCACACCGACCCTGGCTTTCCGCTCACGATCGGCACCAACAGCACGGTCGGCCACAATGTGATTCTGCACGGCTGCACGCTTGAGGACGACACGCTCGTCGGGATGGGCTCGATCGTCATGAACGGCGCGCGAATACGCCGCGGCAGCGTCGTCGGCGCAGGCTCGATCATCACCGAAGGCAAGGAATATCCGGAATACTCCCTGATCATCGGCTCACCGGCGCGCGTGATCCGGACGTTGACGCCGGAGCAGTCGGCAGCGATGGGGCGTGCCGCGAAGTCCTACCAGCGGAACGGGCCACGTTTCAAAAATGGACTGAAGAAGATCGGCTGACGGCGCCGGTCTGCTGTTCGGTTCAGCTATCTTCGCTCTCGTTCGCCTCGCGTGCGCCGGCGACCTTTTCATGGCCGGCGGTCCACAGCGCATGCTGCTCGCTGCCGTCCTGATAGGGATTGGCTTCCGCAGGAATGTTCTCTCGCGCGGCGCGCTCGCCTTGCTCAAAAGGGTCCGGGTCGGAATTCATGCTGGCGCCTTTCCGGTTTTCGATCTCGCATTCTTCGGCGTCGTGGCCTTCGAGAGCCCCGCACTTTTCCGCAGCGCATCCTTGAGGTCGACGGGAATGCCGTGCTTCCTCAACAGGTCCGCAAAGGCCTCATCGGCCAATTCCTGAAACGTCCCCATCCGGTCGCGTGCAAGCTGGGTGAGCTTGTCGAGCGTCTCATCGTCGAAGGCGATCAGTTTGCGCAAGCGTCATCACTCCGGGCGGCGAGTGGATGTAAATCAATCATTCGGCGACGGAATCGTTCCGGCAGGAACAACGATCGGGGCGCGATCGTTGTTCTCAAAAGGAGATTCCGATGAAGCCAGCGTCTGCAGCCGCCGCCGTTGCGGCAATCGCCATCCTGATTTCGCCCGTCGTTTCGCTTGCCCAGAGCTCGGGCGGCTCCGCGGGCGGATCATCTGCCGGTAGCAGCAGCGGCAGCGCCGCTAGCTCCCCGAGCGCCGGCTCTGCCGGTGCCGGCTCGCAAGGCATCAGCGGCGTCCCGCCCGGGCCCTCAGCGCCAGGCGGATTGAACAATGCGGGTGAAGATCCGAGCGGCGCGGCGAACGCATCCAGGAGTGCATCGCCTTCTGCGCCGGGCACCAACAGCGCCGGCACCGCGCAGTCGTCTGGCTCCGGAGTCAATACCGGCAGCGGCGTGACCACGGGTTCGGGAAGAGGGGCGGGATCGGGGAGGGACATGACCGGCCCGCAGACGAGCGGTGACGCGGCGGTCAATGAGGAGAACAAGGTGGTTGATCGCAAGATCAAGAGCATCTGCCGCGGCTGCTGATCCGGATTTCGGAGTGAGAGACCGGTCGCGCAGAAGTGAGCAAAATTACCCGGCGGCATCCGGGAAGTCGTCCTAGATTTCCTCCGGGATCTCTGAAGATCCGACGCCGAAAGCGTCGATCCTTCGAACGCAAGACCAGGGAGGACGGACAATGTTACGCAAAACGATGATTGCCCTGTTCGCATGCGCGTCGGTCGCCATGCTGGCGCCGGATGCAGCTTCGGCCCGTGGCGGCTTTGGTGGTGGTGGCGGCTTCCACGGCGGTGGTGGGGGCGGCTTCCATGGCGGCGGTGGTGGTGGCTTCCGCGCAGGCGGGATGGGAATGGGCGGCGGTGGCTTCCGCGGCGGCGGAATGGGAATGGGCGGCGCCGGCTTCCGGGCAGCCGCGATCGGCGGCGGTGGTTTCCGTACCGCGGCGATCGGAGGAGGCGGTTTCCGTGCGGCTGCTTTGCCGGCCGCGGGATTTCGCGGCGGCACCCTTGCCGTCAACCGTTTCCACGGTGGCTTCCACAATGGTTTCCGGCACCGGAGATTTCCGTTTGCTGTGACGGCAGTCGGCCTCGGCTTGGGCTACGGCTACTACGATGACTATTACGATTACGGCTATCCGTATGACGCCAGTTATGACGACTCCTATTACTATGGCGACAGCGGCTGCTACATCGTGCGGCGGAGCGTGCTGACCCGTTACGGCTGGCGCATTCGGCCGGTGCAGGTGTGCGGCTGACCGGATGAAGACGGAATGAATTGTGCGGCCCCGGTGTTTATGCACCGAGGCCGTTATTTTATACTGCTTGGTACGCCGCTTGCTTCGCATCAGAGATGCTGAACATGCTCACAGCCCCGGCGCTGACGTTTTTGTTCCTGGGTGTCGTCGTAGGCCTCGGCACGGCCTTCGTCTGGTTGTTCTGGGAGATGGAGCAGCCGGCAAAGCCGCGCCGCAACGGTCCTCGCGGCCGATAGAATTTCGGCAGCAACCCCGGTCACCGCGGGATTGCTGCCGTCGTCATGCGATCGTGTGTGTTGTTGCAGGACTCTGAAGGGCCTGCTCACAGTCCCGGCTAGCTCAACACCCCGTATTTTTTGAACCAGGCCTGCATCTGGCTCCAGGCGTCCTCGGCTGCATCCTTGCGGTAGCTCGCGCGGTAGTCGGCATGGAAGCCGTGCGGGGCGCCGGGATAGATCTTGAATTCGGCGGTCTTCTTGTTTTCGGCCAACGCCGCCTTGAGGGCTTCCACGGTGGCTACGGGAATGCCGGTGTCGGCCTCGCCGTAAAGGCCGATGACGGGCGCTTTCATTTCGGGCGCGAGCTGGGTCGGACTCTTCGGCCAGACCGGATTCGGCGGATCGACCGGCGGACCGTAGAACGCGGCGCCGGCCTTGAGCGTGCTGCTGTGCGCGGCATATTCCCAGACCGTTCGCCCGCCGCGGCAGAACCCGATGATGCCCAGTTTCGAAGTATCGCCGCCCTGCGATTTGGCCCAGGCAACGGTGCTGTCGAGATCGGATAACAGCTCGGCGTCCGGCTTCGAATTCACGATCGGCAGCAACTGCGGGATATCCGTGATCTTGGTCAGGTCGGCGCCCTTGCGGTAATAGTAATCCGGCGCCACCGCGAACGCGCCGAGCTTGGCGAGACGCCGCGTCACGTCCTTGATGTATTCGTGCAGGCCGAAAATCTCCATCGCCACCAGCACCACGGGCGGATTATTGACGCCGGCCGGCCGCGCGAAATAGCCGGGCATCTCGCCGTCGGCTACCTTGATTTTGGCGTCGCCGGTGACGAGGCCGCTGGTGTCGGTCTTGATCACGTCGGCGAGGACAGGCCCGGCGGCGAGCGTGTAGCCCGCTGTCACCGCAGCCGAGGCGGTCATGAAGCCGCGTCGCGAAAAGGGCGCGACCTTGGTCAGCCCGATGACATCTGAGGTCGGCAGTGGTTCGGCGCTCATGGCGGCCCTCCTTTTTCGGCTTTTTGGGAGGCGCATTCAGCTTGCAAAGCGGCGCGAACGCAAATCACCTGCTTGCGAGATGTCAGCCGGTTGAGGGGGCGGTTAGACGGCCCGGGATCGGGCTCAAAAAACAAGGCCGTCGACGCAGTATACCGTCAACGACCTTGCCAGCCCCGGATATTGAAATCGGCTCACGCCATCCGGTGAACTTCAGGATGCCCGGGATTCCTGCGGGGGTATGTGAACCAGTTCACAAAGGTGGAAAAAAGTTGCGGCAAGGCGCGCCTTAACGGCGGAAAATATCCAGTCGCCCGGGCCAAGCGCCGCCTGGGCCGATCAACCGCGCGCCTTGGCACGGCTGCGGTTGGCGTTCCTGCTTCCTCGGTACTTGGCTTTGCCGGACCGGTTGCGCGGCCCGGAAGATGCGGAGGGTTCAGAGGCTTGCGCGCTGGCAAAGGATTGCCGCAAGCCTTCGACGGCTTCGGTCAGCGTTCCGACCTGCTCGGAAAGCTTCTTGGTGTCGCCCTGCTGCGCGGCGAGCAGGCGGCGCACGGTCTGCAACTGGTCCTGCACCATCTGCAACTGATCGATCGATTCCTGCTGCGTCGCTTCCAGCCCTTTGGTCTTCTCGACCAGTTGCTCGGATGCCTGGGCGGCACGCGCCTGCAGCTGCCGGGTCGCAACCACCCGATCCGTTTCGGGAGCGCTGCCGGTATAGGCGCGCCACAGGGCGATTGAGCCTACGCCAAGCACGACAATGAAGAGGGCCGCAGCGGCGATCGCAATCGGCTGTCCGCCGAAACGCGCGATGGGGCTGGCACTCCGGGGGGGCAGTTCGATCATACGACTACAAATCCGGACGTGATTCCAATGTTCCTAACTAACACAGTCCGTGCGCCGGCCAAAACCCGCGATTCGCCCTAAGGTCCCGGGATTCCGGCCAGAATCTCAGAATCGGGGTTTTTCGCCGCGTGCGCGGCGACCTCAGGTTGTGAGGGTTTACCGGATTTGCGCCTTTACGAATAGCCCGGCCTCCGCCAGCGCGCGGCGGCCATCGCTGAGTTTGGCGTTCCAGAGCGGCCAGGCGTGGATCATGTGTGGCCAGATCTGCAGCGTCACGTCGACATCGGCCGTGCCCGCTGCCTCGGCAAGCCGGGACGCGTCCGCCAGTAACGTCTCGGCCGATCCGACCTGGATCAGGAGGGGCGGAAAACCCCTGAGTTCAGCGAACAGCGGCGAGATCAGCGCATCCCTGCGATCGACGGATGGCGGTGCGTAGGCATCCGCGAGTTCGTCGAGATAGGCCTTGTGGATCAGCGGATCGACGGCGTCCTTGGTCCCCAACGTCACGCCGGACATCGTCAGGTCGGTCCAGGGCGAGAGCAGCCAGGCGCACGCCGGCAATTCCTCTCCGGCTGCGCGCAGCCGGTTGATCAGCCCCAGCGTCAGGTTGCCGCCCGCGCTATCGCCGCCGACGGCGATGCTCGTCGCCGCAATGCCCTGCCGGCGCAGGAAGCGCCACGCAGTGAGCGCATCCTCATGGGCGGCGGGGTAGGGATGTTCAGGGGCAAGCCGGTAGTCGATCGCAAGCGTCCGCGTGCCTGCCGCGCGACCGGCCTCCGTCACCAGGCGGCGGTGGCTAGTAATCGAGCCGGAGCAATACCCGCCACCGTGGAAATACAGCAGCACGCACGAAGGCTCGCCGCTGGGAACGATCGACCATTCGCCGGCAACGCCGTCACAATCGACCGCCTCGCATTTCACGTCGGACGCGACCGGCCAGGCCGATCCGACCTCGTTGATGCGTTGCCGCCGCTCCGACCAGCCCACCGGCCGCGGCTTCGATCCCAGCATTGCGCGGATGGCGTCGATCTCGCGTTCGGCCATGTCGTGCTCCCGATTGTCTGCGCTACAGCAGCCCGCGATAGACGCCGGGCTCGGAGCCCTCGATCGGTATCGCACCGACCGTCTTTGCGTAGAACTCGGCAGGGCCTACGCCGCCAATGATGGCGTAGCCATATCCCTGTTGCTTCATGGCTTCGAGGCAATTGAACAGCAGGGCCTTGCCGATCCCGTGCATTCTTTCGTTCGGATCGACTCCCGTCGGTCCAAAGAAGTTGGGGCAGGTGGCGTCATGGCAGGCAAATCCCACAATGCTCTTTTGCCTTGTCGCAATGAAGCAGGACACTGGTTGCCGGGAAAACGCCACGTCAACTTCGCTGGCCCAGGCCTCGCTGAAATTCTGTCGGACCCAGTCGACGACCTTGTGCTTTTCCGGAGCGAGCGCGCGCCGCGTCGTGATGCCCGCTTTGCTAAGGCGCTCGAACGCGTCGCGGGATGTAGGCAGCGCATAGAGCTTGACTAGCATGTCCATCGGCGGCGGCCTTCCAGGATTCGGCCTGCGCATTATCGTGGTTGGGCCGGCCCTCGTAAATCCGTTGGCGGGCCTTCTGATGGCTGGCGGATATTGCGGGTGCGCAGCTGTTCGAGACGAATGTCAGCCCGGCGACTAAGCGGATAGCCAGCAAGTGGCGCTCCAAAAAGGGGTGCGGCCAGGCTTTGGGGGAAGCCTGGCCGCGCGCGAACCGGTCTGGGACGGGGAGGGGTGGGGATGTGACCGGGTCGCGGGTTCGTAAAATCCTTTGTTCGTTATCGATCGCGAGACGAGGCGGTGGCCATCGCCGGGCGGCTGTCACCGAGCGAGACCCACACATTGGGATCGCTCTGCGACTGACGCTTGACGAAGCGGTAGCCGGTCTCGGTCCAGGCGAGGACGTTTTCGTTCTGGTTGTCGAGAACGAACTCGCCCTTGTCGGTCTTCACCGTCAGCACCGCGTGGCCTTCGCCCTTCTTGTCGCGCACCACCGTGATCAGCAGCGCCTCGCGCGGCCACCCGGCATCGATCAGCATTTTGCGCTTCAGAAGGACATAGTCCTCGCAGTCACCGTAACCGTCGGTCGGCAACGACCATTTCTCGATCACACCCCAATGTTCCATGTCGGTGATCGGCTTGATGGTCTCGTTGACCCACTTGTTGACCCGCAGCAGATCCCGCCACGCCGTC
>Ga0268266_10001146_pt1 | contig 32913 bp, 19 predicted proteins | sample KBSS13metaG_FD_190356 | JGI IMG/M metagenome (GOLD analysis project Ga0268266, IMG submission 190356) | Switchgrass rhizosphere microbial communities from Kellogg Biological Station, Michigan, USA - KBS S1-3 metaG (SPAdes) (version 2) | ecosystem: Host-associated > Plants > Roots > Rhizosphere... | reverse complement strand
TTATCAGACGATCGACGCTGGCCTGCACAAGGACTTCCACATTCACGAGGCACTTGGCATGCAGTTCCGCGCCGAGTTCTTCAACCTCTTCAATACGGCGAACTTCGGATTCCCCAACAACAGCATCGGTTCAGCCGCTGCGGGAAGAATCTCGGCACTGGCGACCGGAGCAACGGCACGTCAGATGCAATTCGCCTTGCGGTTCCACTGGTAAACGCTCCTAGGAGAAAGAAAGATGAAGCGTAGAACATTCCTGCGGGGAACGGCGGCTTCTGTCGCCGTCTCCTCCATGGGTCCCAGTAACATGCTGCACGCGCTAGATGCTGGCCCTACTGATCTCAACCATTGCGCCGTCATCGTTCCCTCCTCACCATCAAAGCGCGAGACCATAGCCGCCGAGATGGTCATCGACGAGATTATGAAGCGATGCGGTATCTCGTGGGTGCAGGGAAACAACAACGCGGGAACCATAAAGATTTATCTCGGAACGCGTTCCAATTGGCACGGCATCGACTCTTCGGCGTCCAGCGTCGCCGCCAAAGCCGCGAAGCTGCCTGCGGAATCGTATGCCATCTCCTCCGGAGGAGATGGCAGCAATGCATGGATTGCCGTCTGCGGAAGCGATGAGCGTGGCCTGATCTTTGGTACCGGACGTATGCTGCGCATGCTCCGTCTGACCCGCCGCTCCGTAACTGCCGACCTCAAGGCGATGAATCTCACCAGTTCGCCCCATTACGCCGTGCGTGGCCATCAGCTCGGCTACCGACCTAAGACCAACGCGTATGATGCGATGACAGTCGAGATGTGGGATCAGTACATCCGTGAACTTGCGATCTTCGGCACAAACACTATCGAACTGTTGCCACCTATCTCCGACGATCTCTCCGATAGCCCCCACTTTCCTATCCCACCCCAACAGATGATGATCGAGATGTCGCGCATTTGCGACAAATATGATCTCGATGTCTCCATCTGGTATCCGGCAATGGCCAAAGACTACGGCGACACCAAGACCGTCGATAACGAGATTCGCGATTGGGCTTCTGTACTGCACGATCTGCCACGTGTGGATATGGTCTTTGTTCCCGGCGGAGACCCGGGCCATACCGACCCCAAAAATATGCTGACCCTGCTCGAAAAGCAAAAGGTCAGCCTGCGCAAGACACACCCGAAGCTACAGATGTGGATGTCTCCGCAGTCCTTCAACGCCGAATGGACCGTCGAATTTCTCAAGATGGCTGCCGACCCGCACGTGCAGTCGTGGCTCGATGGCATTGTCTTCGGCCCTCAGAATCGCCTATCCATCAGCGAACTCCGCGAGGCACTGCCTGCAAAATATCCCATTCGCTTCTATCCAGATATCACGCACAGCATTCAGTCGCAGTACTCCATAAACAACTGGGACCTCGCCTATGCTCTCACCGAGGGCCGCGAGATCATCAACCCGCGTCCCGAGGCCGAGGCTGCGATCCTGCGTTCGGAGCTGAAGGGCACCGTCGGCTTCGTCAGCTACTCCGAAGGCGTCAATGATGACGTCAATAAGTTCGTCTGGAGTCTCATCTCTTGGGCTCCGCAGACCACCGTTCCCGTCGCTCTGCGAGACTTCGGCAACTACATTATCGGCGCGCATAACGGCTCGGCCTACGCGCAGGGGCTGCTTGATCTCGAGCGCAACTGGGAGGGGCCACTTGCGGCCAACGAACTAGTAGATATTACGTTGTCGAAGTTTCTCTCGATCGAGCGAAATGCGTCGCCCTTTGTGCTCGAGAACTGGCGCTGGCAACAAGCTATGTTCCGAGCTTGCTGTGACGCTTATGTGCGTCAGCGTTTGCTCTTCGAATCTGGCGAACTTGTCCGAGCGCAAAGCGTCCTCGGTCGTATCGAAGATTTCGGCTTTGCCTCCGTGGCTTGGGGCATTGGGGCCAAACCGGCGCAAGAGCCGGCCAATGGCCTCGATCCGCAGAATCTTATCGATGAGGCCATCGAGATTCTGCGCAAATGCTCCGTCACGCAGGTTGCACCCGCTGTCCGCACACGTATAAGCGAACTCGGCTACACTCTGCTGCAAAGCATTCACCAGCAGCTCGCCGTCGAGCGCTTTCAGGGGGAAGCCGTCGACCGCGGAGCTCCGCTCGACACCATCGACCATCCCGTCACCGACGGCCCCTACTTCCTCAAGCAGCTCCACAAAATGAGCTCCATCGAAGAGCAGGAAGAGAAGATTGAGGCTATTCGCTCTCTGCTCAACCGCACCAACCCCGGCCCTGGCGGCTTCTACGACGAGCTCGGCAATGTTACAAACCGGCCGCACCTTGTCATCGAAAACGCCGAGGGCGATTTCGATTTCCGTCGATCGCCTCACGTCGGCACCAACTACCCTGACCACTTCGGCGCCAACGCGCCAATAGCGTGGAAACACTGGGCCGAGAGTCTCTATGAGGCTCCGCTGAAGATGCACTACACCGGCCTAGACCCCAACGTGGACTATAGCCTTCAGGTTGTCATCTCTGGTGATTCGCGTGGCGTCGAAACCCGTCTTGTCGCTAACGACTCGATCGAGATTCATCTGCTGCAGATGCGCCCGTGGCCGCCTGCGCCGCAGAGTTTCACCCTGCCGCGTGCCGCAACGTCGTCTGGCGAGCTTCGCCTCACCTGGACGCGCGAGGCAGGCCTCGGCGGCAACGGGCGCGGTTGCCAGGTCGCCGAGGTGATACTCAAACCTATCGTCAAGAAGGAGGTTTAGCACAATGCCGGAAGAGTACGCTGCCGATCGGCACCCTTCCTCCCCTGACACTTGGAGCGTCGTTCGCGAACGCCTGAAAGCTGGAGACTATGTGATTGGCATGACCGTGACTTCAAACAACGTCGAAGCCGGCGCATACGCTGCCACGCTAGGCTTCCACTTTCTCTGGAGCGAGATGGAGCACTCCTCATTGTCGCTCGAATCGCTTCGAACACTTGTGCTTGCTACTCGCGGACTGCCTACTCCAGTCTTCGCGCGCGTCCCGTGGCCCGAGCTCTGGTTGGCCAAGCGCGTACTCGACCAGGGGGTACAAGGCGTCATCTTTCCTTTCATCTCTACAATGGAACGCGCTCGCATCGCCGCGCAGGGATGTCACTATCCCCCTTTCGGCCGTCGTGGCTCCGGCGCAGGACTTGCCGTCACCACTTGGCCTGCCTCTGGCAATTACTACGACTCCGCCGACGCCAATGTTCTTGTGATCTGCGTAATCGAAGAAGTCACCGGTGTAGAGCGGATTGAAGAGATAGCCGCGATTCCTGGCATCGACGTTATCTTTATCGGTGTTAGTGATCTTTCCTTTTCGCTTGGTCTGCGCGGTCGACAGGACGATCCCGCGCTCGATGAAGCCGTTACAAAGATTGTTTCTGCAGCCAAGCGACACAGCAAATGGCTTGGCCGGCCTGCAGGCAGTGCCGAAGATGTCGAACGTTTTCACGCGCAGGGTTTCCAGTTCTTTCAGTCCATCACTGAGCTCGGCCTCATGAAGCTGGGTGCAAAAGCGCTCCTCGAGCCCTTGGGCATCAAAGAGAAGCCGCGCGAGCAAAGCACCTTTTACTAAAAGCGATGCGAAAGCGATAACCACCCGACATCCCGCTCGCCAAGAAACCCTTCTACACCCAGGACATCATCCAGAGCGCACCACGTCTGAGCTTCATCTCCGTGCTCGCCTTTGGTTGCTGCCTCGTCGATATTGACGAAGCGAAACAGCGCGGTCTCGGCGTCTATGATGTACCTGATTACGGGACCAACACCGCGGCTCAGTTCGTCGCATTTACGCGGGACTAGAACGTCTTTAGATATTCGATTAATGCCCGCTTGTCTTCATCGCTTAGTGGAGGTTCTTCCGCAAAATAGCTGGTGCCAAAGTAGTGGCCTCGGTTTACGACAAGATCGGGACATTTATTTAGCTCCATCAGGGGGCCTTGTAGGTTCACAAATGCCTTTTTGACATCATCGTCCGTAGCGTCGGGCGGAAGATTCTTCAGCGCACTCTTGGCTTGAAGTAGGACATCAAGCACTCGCTTTTGATAGGCAGCCCGTTGGATAAGATCGTGAGTTTCAGGAACTACATTCAGATTAGTCAGCAGACCGACAGGAGTGCCCTTCGGAATGGGACCAATCTGGATGCCATCTTCGCCGAAGAGCCATGGAGCAAATCGTGCGATAGGACCATGTAGTGCCTGTAGAAATTCGGGTAGGTAGCCGTTTGCCACGCGGAGGTAGCTACGGTCGGTGGTGCGGTCGATTGTTCCCGGTACCTTATTACCCAGAGCAGAGTCCGTCTGTCGCTTTTCTGGCCAAAGAAGCTGTTCGATCGAATCCTGGAAAGAATCAAGCCGAGCATCGACAGATGGGCTTGAGTTGAACTTTCCGAGACTGTTGTTCAAGAAGAAAGGAGCGGTCGACCAGACGCTGATGAGTGAAGGTGGGCGAGTATATCCTCGGCCCCCAGCAGGAAGTGTATAGGGTTTGGGTTGACCCGTGAACGGATCATAGATAGTGATTGTGCCGGCGGAAGGAAGATCTTTGTAGGATTGTGAAGAGAAGTTGTCCCAGATGTTTCCTGCGAGGGCATTTGTAGCAAGTGGGCTGCAAGCGTTGGTTTGAAGGAGCGTGACGGGAACACGCAATTCGGTGGACAGGAAGTTGCCTTGCGCGAAGTCAGGCGCGAGAACAATCTGACGCATCTTGCTCTTGTAATCTTCCGTCTTAGTCCACGCCCAGTATCTATTCCAGCAGTCTATGTAGCCGGAACCTGCGCAACTCGCCGGGTCGGCGTTTGCTGGGGGCGTGGGGTATTTACTCGAATGGCAGCGAGCGCAACGTTCGGCGAACGCGATTTTACCTCGTTTGAGAACAGCCTGGTCTTTTGTGAGGTGCTCCTGGCCACCTGGAGCATCTTTCAACAGATGAGGATCTGTGCTTTTCAAAAAGAAGAGGGCCATATTGAGGGTCTGATTTTCGGTCGCTTCGTAGTAAGAGGAGTTGTGGCGAGCGTCGATGACTTTGATAGGCGTAATCTCCTTGCCTCCAATGAGTGCATTGAAGTGGAGAAGCCATTCTTCGCTGAAGGTCCCGATATTCAGATAGACGCGGTTGAGGGCGGCTAGTGCTCCTACAGAGTCAGAACCATCTTTTAGGACACGCGGAGTCTGGACAATGTCGGGTGCAGTGTAGAAGCGAGTCAGCGGTCCGGACGAAACATAGTCGTTGAACTGCTTGTTGTCTTTTTGTCCATCGGCAAGATGTTCTTTGCCCCAGCGAAGGGCCTGATCGAGCCGGGGTCCAAGACCGTAAACGGCATTCATGGTTCTTGGATTGTTGATGTTGTCTGTTGAGATAAGCGAAGTATCCAAGGTGCCAGGGCGAGATGTATGGAAGAGCTGGAAGATGAAGCTGCTCGTCTCTGGATTCCAGTCAAAGATCCGGTCAATCCAGAAATACTGTGCGCCGACATTGGAGCTAAGGTTTTCCCACTTTGGATTGTTTGGATCGGCGGGCGGCTTTATGGGATTCGGTCCCACGTGGCAGAAGCCGCATGACATGCCAACTCGATATGGCCGGATAAGATCTTTGGATAAGTAATACTTTGGATCGTTGTAATAGCGATTGGCATCCCATTTCTTTGCGGCAGCTTCATCGAAATTGGGATTGGGGAAGAGTCGTAGTCCGACGATTCCGGTGGCATATCCATAATAAGAACCGGCATCGATATTTTTACCGCGCGCTCCGATCTTCACGCCTGGATACTTCTGCTCATTCTCAAAGGGGTCGGGACCGCAGTTGGGATCGCGATGGTCAAGCCAGAGTCCATAACGCTTCGGGTCAGGACCGGTGGCCTTCACCATGCAGGGTTCGTTCAGCAGGCCGAGATACTCCCATCGGTTATCGCGAGTTGCCTTGAGCGTCGGATAGGAGGAGATGGTCTTTAGAAAATCGAGATTTCCAACACTGGTTTTAGTCAGAAAATCCCACATGCGATCATTGCCTGCGGTCCAGACGATCCACGTGTTTCGGCCTTTGACTTCATCGGCGGTGAGTTGAATTCCACCATCCATATCGTGGAAGTAATCTTCGTCGGCAGCGGGGAAGCTGCTTGCCGCACGATTGGCGACGCGGGCCTCATCATCAACATGACCCGGAATCCCATGCACACCCGGGGTTCCATGGCATCCTTGTATCAGAGTAAGTGATGTAACGATTCCAACGCCGATTACCAGACGCACAGTCTGCCCGAGCAGGCCAGAAGAGAAAACTTTGAAGAATCGACTACCGTAATGGCCTTGCATCCTATCCTCCATTTAAGAACTGCTGCCTGCGCGCGCAATATATCGAAGCGCGCGAATTCCAGGTAAAAAGAAATACCCTCCACCACGGACCGTAGTGAAGTGTGGAATATTTTGAATCTGCTGGCGCATTCCTCCGCTTGTCGGGAGCGAAAACTTGTTGGCCGGACACCCCTCTAATGTTTCGTGGTTTCCCAAGAGAGGGTCATTTTCATCACGTAGTCCGTCGAAGGTTGTGCTCTGCAGCCACGAGCCTTGAACGAATTCAAACTGCCGTCCGATGTTTGCGTTAAGACAGATGAAGTGAAGTCCGCTTGCAGGTTCGTCGGCAGCAGGCGGCCCCTGGCGTTGCTCGTGTGTAAGTAAGGGGCCATATTCACGACCTCGACGAAGAAGACGATGAAAACGTGTTGATGCGACTCGGCGGGAATGCATGTTGCCAGAGTCTTTGCTTAGGAGCTGATCCAACGCGAGAATACGCGAAAGGCGCCCCAAGAGGCTCGAAGGTGTTCCGGGGGGTAGGTCAGCGTTGCGTGGATTCGCTCGTCGGATATGGGCCCCGAACGGACACGATGAACCGTCCGAGTCTAAGTCAAATGTGAATTGGTTTTGACGAATGTCGTCGGTAGCAGGGCCGACGCCTTCAATAGAGTTCTGCGACTGTGGAAGAAGGGATTCGCCTGAGATACGACGACCGACAAATCGTTCGGCGAGCTCTTGTGCATGAGCGGGATCTCCGCCAGTCTGTTCGTGAAGAAACTGCCAGAATCCGTGAATATCCTGATCTATCTGGCGAATCACCAGATATGTTCCATTGCGGCCCAAATCTTTGAGGTCGGGTGCATCCTCTGCATTCGGCAAGTCAGCTGAACAATCTTCCAATACCGGTCGAGTGGTGTATTTGCCGTACTCATTCGGGTAACCGAGAACAAACTCGCCGAGCATCGAAACGTTCTCATAGTTGAGCTTGTCGCCAGAGGGATCTCGTCTTCTCTCCCAATCGACGACAGGGCTGCTGACACCATCAACGAACCCGAACGGTTCGATATCCCCCATATCCGTAGTCGACAAGGTTCGCAATGTGATAAATCCCGAACTCTTAATCTGTGACTCAATCGTATTTAGCCATTCATCGAAAAGGTTCGTTTCTGCATAAATCAACAGAGCGATATCCGGCAACGAATCGGAAGATCCCCACAGCCACTTGTCGGGTGAGCTGGCTCCTACGTCCCCAAGTCTGCGAGAACGATTGTCTTCACCTGCCATGCCAGAGATAAATTCGGACGAGAAGCCGTTGATGATCTTCTCGGGAAGTCCTAATGCCTGTAAGCCATGAACGGTAAAGGCTATCTGCAAGGCACGAGCTGGTGGCGGGTTTTGGAGTTCGGCTGTTGCGATGGGTGCCTGCTTAAGCCAGCTAGATGCGGCAAAAGGATTATCGATACGAAGCAACAAGAAACAAGCCTGGGTGAGCTTGCCGTAGCCAAAGCGAAGTAGACCCTGCATGTCACTGAAATCGGAGTTGGAGAGAGGGGCCACTTCCTTGTGCTACTCCTTCATTAAGTTGCGATAGATTCTTTATTCAAAACAGACTGATCCACTGCTGCAGGGCTTTGTCGCTAAGCCATGACTGCTCCAGACCTGAGCGAATTCGCGCATTTCGTTCTTTGTCGCACGCTGTTAGCTCAGGCGTCGCGTTATACCAAACTTGCGTCGGTAACTGGTGTCGTCGCAGGTAGTCTTTGAAGGTCAGCTCATCTTTTGCTCCCTCTCTAATCAACCAACTGGTCTTCGGATAACCGAGCCCATTGCTAAAAACAACGTTCAGCCCCCAGGCCACTTTGTTGATGAAGTCGCCCATATATGCTTCGAGGCTGCCATCGTAGTTGCTGGCGAAGAATGCGCGTTTATGGTCACTCAAGAAGACCCAGCGAGCGAAGTGAATCGTGGTGACACCTGCAAGAAATCCGCGATTGAAGATATGGCGCGCAGTATAGTCGATGGCAAGAAAGACCGCAGTAATCGTCCAACGGCGAAATGGACCCGGCTTCAAATTACCGTATGCGCTGAATTGATTCGTGACGAGATGATCTTCGAGCACAGATAGATCGTGGCTGTGGGCAATGCTGGGAAGTGGAGCTATAACCGGATCGGTCTTTTCGTGAATGCGAAGCTGGATAAGAAAAATGGGCAGGTAGAGCAGGATCAAGGGCGAGAACAAGAGGAGAACGAATGGAATACTGAGAGCATGGAAGACGTTGCTGATCCTCCATCCCCAGGGTGTGGGAGGTTCAGGAGTGAGCGCAATGCGGCCAGCCGCATGCTCATCTTCGACGAAACGTTTAAGTTTATTCCAAACTTCTCTCGGGCTCATATCTTCGACACTCAGCGCGTCGATCCGCTTTTCAAGCGAACGGTACAGAAGTTCTTCTTCACGAACCTGAACTACAGTGCGCCCTACCCAATTGACGTAGGAGGCAGATGCACGCGCACTGTGGGCATGGAGCCATGAGATCAGATTCCCCGACGAAGGTGGAGAAGAACAGCATGAGAAGATGCGAATCAGACCTGGACCAGCAGTAGACGCCATGCGATTGATGAAATGATCTGCTTCGCCGTCAAAATCACATAACAACGCCAGGGATTTCCCGCTTGCAGCTAAAGGCTCTCCATAAGCGAGAAGATCCTCTCTGGTTGCATCCTCCAGAATCACAAATCGAGCGAAGTGAAGCGTGTTGATTCGCTGGAAGGGAACCAAGGAGTTTTCGGGATTATAGACACCGGGTTGTAGAGTCATTCCTGCGAGCAAGAATCGCAGTTCACTCTCGTGGTTTGGATCTATGGGGGCAACGATCATGATGTTCGCTTGGGGAGTCATTGTGTTTATTCGGTCATATTCTCGGAAAACGAGGAGCCCGGGAAATCACAAAACTGCAAAGCTACACAGGAATCGTTGAGCATTAACCAACCTCAATTCTGTTGAAGTCGAACTACACAAAGAGGCCGGACTTGATTGATAACAAAAGATATAGTTGAAGCCGTTGCTTGTCAATGGAGATTCAACATGCGTCACTTCATTTGCGCATCTTGAAGTATCGCTTCGGCTGCTTTTTCTGCGGCTATGTAGATGGCACTTGCAATAAAGAACCCTGGGATACGTGGAAAGATAGAAGCGTCGACTACGCGCAGACCCTGTGTTCCATAAACCCGAAAGTCGCTTGAGAGGACGCCTAGGTTATCGCGTGGGCCGATCGCACAACTAGAGGAGGCGTGGTGACCCCAGGCGTGATCGCGAACAAAAGTCTTGAGCTCATCGTCGGTTTGCAACGAGTCTCCCGGTATTTCTTCTAGTTCAATCTCTCCGATCCTCTTGAAATATTGAGTGATTTTCCGGACGAACCGTATTCCTTCGACAACTGCCGCGAGGTCGTTCCCGTGTTGATCGCTGCCTTCCTCGAAGTAATGAAAATCGATGAGTGGTGGATCTCGCGGATCGGCGGAGCGAAGCGAGACTTGTCCAGCTCGATTATTTGTGTGCGCTTTTAGCACAACCCAGGTCAGGTAGTTAAGGTTTTGAGCGAAGAGGGATGAGTAGCCGGGTTTGTAACCCCGAAAGAGCCCGAGTATTGCCAGGCAAAAGATGTCAGGCGTTGCTTTCTCAGCGAACGATCTTCGAAATGCTGCGAGCACGGCTCCATTTGTGATGTATGGACCTTGTCGCATTTTCTGCCACTGCTTGAACTGTGGATCATCGGATGCGAAACGTGCTCCGCGAAAAATACGCCATTGTTTGAATCTCATTCGGTTGACGACAGGGACTTCATAACGATCTTGCAGGTTTCTGCCAACTCCTGGCAGATCAACTCTTACAGGAATCCCATGAGCGTTGAGCTCCTCAGCGGGACCTATCCCTGAAAGCATCAATAACTGTGGAGTGTTGAACGCACCACCAGCAAGTATGACTTCACGGCTGGCATGAGCTCTTCTGGTCTCTCCGAGTTGATAACTAGGGTTTGCACTTGCGCCGTAGAGGTGACCTCCTTTGATGTACTCCACGCCGATTGCTCTATTTTGGTCGTCAAAAAGGACCTTAGTTGCTAGAGCATTGAGCTCGATCCTCAACAGATGAGGTGATTGACTGCGAACGTTTAGAATCCGCTCGCGCGTTCCTGTACGAGAATGATTGCGTGTTGTGAGAGGAAGGTATCGGGCGCCGCCGGCGCTTTCCTTTACAAGCCGCCAATCATTTGGATCGAATCCGCCCTTCCACAGCCATCGTAAATGGTCTCTCTGGCTGCCGGCGTTTTTGAATGCCTGCCATGCAGAGATGACCACAGTTCGAACCAAGGTCCAGTCGAAGATAGCTGACAGAGGGATAGCACGTTCTGTGGATAACCAGCCATTCCATCCGTGGCGTGTCGGATTGAAGCCGAACCAACTGAGTAAGCGATGAAACTTCCGATGATGGCAATTTTCAAGACGTTCGAAGTATCTTCGCATGTGCTCGGCCTTCCAGGAATCATCCCCGGTCAGCGCCGCAATTCCATCCCAGTCCTCGTTGTGCGGATAGACGAAGATCATTGCATTGTGGGCTGTACAGCCTCCAAGAGCTGAAGAGCGAGGATACAGCACTCCGTCAACACGCCTGCCGTTGTAATTTTCCAGGTAATTGGGATCGCGCTTTTGCTGCCCATCACTTGAGTAGTGACGAACGAAAAAATTCCAGGCGATCTCGGTATTTTCCGATGCATAGCCGTGAAAAACTGGCACGTCATAATCGTTGGGGAGACCGCCACTAGGGGAGTCATCTTGTGTTTGAGCATCTCTGGGGTCACCGCCAGCCTCGAGTAGCAGGACACTGTGACCCGACTCCGCCAACCGAGCAGCAAGCGTTCCGCCACCCGCTCCTGAACCTACTACGATGTATTCAGCAGTCGTATTTTGGGGATCGTTGTTCAACAGCGTCTCAACTGTCAGAGTGGTATTTCGAGAGCCCGTTCGTTGACTTCCATCGTAACTTTAGTTCAAGAAAAGCTAAAGCATCTAAATTACATTCCTCACCCTGTTGGATTGACAAATAGGTGTCGCAAGGTCATAGTTGGCCATGCTCGCATAGGGCCATGATGTGGACTTAATTCCTGAAAGAATAAGGAGATTGCACGATGGCCTACACAGCCACCCAGTTACTGGAAATGCCGGACAAGCAGCTTGATGAACTCTTCTCAAGTAGCGCGGCCGGAGATATACCAAACGGAGAGGCAGACGGCACTGCAATTGTTGCGGCCGGCACGAAGTTCTCTCCTGTTATTGCATCTCTCATCAATATCTTTACGTGGAAAGGCAAGACGTTTGATGCTGCACACGGCACACTGACAAACCGCATCCTGGCATTTGGAATAAATGCCATTGTCGCGCAGGTCTATAAGTCAGAGAGCTGGTTCGATGGCAAAGAATGTATCGTTCTTGATTATTCAAAGACATCTTTGCTGGCCGAGCATGTTCGTGACGAGATCCGTCAGATTGGGCCTGGGCTTTATCTCGGGCTCGTCTATTGGAAGAAGGACAGGACCATTCATTTCGCACTTCAGTTTCCAACTTCATAAAAGTTGAGGGTTGGTACTTTAGTTCAGGGGTGTGTCTTTGACCTTAAATCCAGATCGACCAATTCCTAAGGCAAATACGGGATCGGCGATACTCAACGCTTTTGCCAATCTCGCGATTAAGCTGGTGCAACTGGAGCGGCGTATCGATCCGCTCTTCCGTCCGGCATTCGATGCTGTCCTCCGCGATCCGTTAGCGAGAGCAGTTACTTCGCTTATCAATGCCAGACGACATGATGAAGGCTTGCAGATTGCGGAAGAAAAACTGCTGGCAGATGAGGAAGCTTATTTTGACTCGATCATCTCGAGTTTCTATGCTCAACTGCGCGGTTTATGGAAGCCCGGCGCCTTCGAGCGGGGAGGAAATACTAAGACTCACGGGATCGTACGAGCTGAATTCACGGTCCACGATGGACTTTCATCGCAACTTCGCCATGGCTTGTTTGCGGAGCCTCGTACTTACAAGGCATGGGTAAGATTTTCGGGGCCTGGGCCCTACATCACACCCGATATCGACGATGTCGGTTTTATGAGCATGAGTGTCAAGCTCATGGGAGTGCCTGGCCCGAAATTGATGGACGAGGAGAGGTTTACGCAGGATTTGCTTGGCGTTTCTGTTCCTGTTTTTGTGAGCCCCGATGCGAGTGCGAATGCGCAGTTGCAGGTTGAGAGCCTGAAGAATGCGCAGATCTACTACTTCGTCAACCTACATCGTCCGCATATCCTAGATTTTCTTATGCAGTCGATCTATCTCAAAACCCAAAGTAGTCCTCTGGAATCGCCGTACTTCGGCCAGGTTCCATACTTGTTGGGAGAAGGACAGGCGATGCAGTATTCTTTCTGGCCTGTCTCTTCAAAGAAGACTAGCATCCCTCGTTTGCCGTCTCGCCCCCCAGATGACTATCTGCGTCAGGCAATGGCAGCTACGCTTTCGAAGCATGAAGCTGTATTTGATGTTAAGGTACAGCTTCAAACCGATCCGTTTTTGATGCCCTTGGAAAACAGCGCTGTTCTCTGGCCTGAAGAAAAATCGCCATATAGAACAGTGGCGACACTCAGAATTCCGGCGCAGAGTTTCACATCACAGGCTCAGTTGGACTTTGCAAAACAGCTTTCTTATAACCCTTGGCATTCTCTTCCAGAGCATCGCCCCCTCGGAAACGTAAATCGTGCCCGTCGCCGAGTGTATGACACGTTGTCGAAGTTCCGGCACGAGATGAATAGCGTTGCCCTATATGAACCTACAGGCGATGAACACTTCGAGTGAAGGCTGGCCGTTGGAACATCTAACTGCGCTAGTATTCTGAGATCAGAATATAGATCTGATCTACTCTCGAGAACAGTCAGGTCATCTGGTTCTATCGTTTATGAGGTCGTCTTGTTAGTTCATATTGTGGTAAAGCAGGCTCTGTCCCGTTACTTTAAGGCGGCTTCCTTAGTCGCGCTTCTCGCCGCTGCCGCCCCAATGTTCGCCCAGGTGGAGTACGTCGATCCCACGATTGGAAACGTCGGAATTCTTCTCGTCCCTACGCGGCCGACGGTCTATCTGCCGAACAGTACGGTGAGGATGTATCCGGTTCGCGCAGACGCTCTGGATGACAGAATTCACTCTTTCCCTCTGACCATCAACTCGCATCGCATTAGCGAGTTGTTTAGCATCATGCCTGGCGACGGTGAGCCGGCGGCTTATGAGCACGAGACAACGACACCGTACTTCTACTCGACAAGGTTCAGGAGCTCGGGAGTTGTCACGGAGTTTACGGCCACGGAGCGTTGCGGCTACTTCCGATTCAAGTTCCCAACGGGAAAAGCCAATCTTGTTCTGGCCAACCGAATCGCCGGAACGCTCGAGTTAAGTGATGGCAAAGCTGTTGCAGCAGAAGAACGCTTCAACGATATGAAGGCGTATGTTTATGGAGAATTTAGCAAACCGGTTACCGCAGTGTCTTCTCTCAACGCCGATAAGCAGCGGCTGGTAATTACGGGGTCATCGGGAGTCCTCGAGTTTCGATACGGCATCTCGTTCATCAGCGTGGAGCAGGCCAGGAAGAACCTGAGGCGTGAGATTTCATCGTCAGGTTTCGAAGCAATTAAAGAGTCGGCAAAGGCGCGATGGAATGAGACGTTGGGCCGCATCGCAGTGGAAGGTGGCACCGAGGCGCAACGCAAGGTGTTTTATACAGCGCTGTATCGTAGCTCAGAACGCATGATCAATATCACGGAGGATGGGCAGTACTACAGCGGCTACGATCACAAGGTACATAAGGACGAGCGGCCCTTTTATGTAGACAACTGGCTGTGGGATACTTTCAGGGCACTCGAGCCGCTGCAGGCGATCCTTAATCCCGATACAGAAGCGGACAAACTGCAGTCGTACGTGCGTATGTATGAGCAGAGCGGGATCATGCCGACATTCGCTATTCTCACTGGCCCGTATGCGTGCATGAATGGCAATCACTCGGCGCCATGGTTTGCAGATGCTTGGTTTAAGGGGATCCGCAACTTTGATCTGTCCGTGGCCTATGAGGGTATTCGCAAGCGTTCGCTGGACACTACACTGCTGCCCTGGAGACTGGGCCCGAAGACTTCCCTTGATGATTTTTACGCTGAGCATGGATATATGCCCGCGCTGAGGCCCGGAGAAAAGGAGACCGTGGCGGAGGTTCATCCCTTCGAGAAGCGTCAGCCGGTGCCGGTGACCCTGGGGAACAGTTTTGACGACTGGTCCATTGCGCAGATCGCGCGTGAGTTGAAGAAGCCGGATGACGAGAAGCTCTTCCTGAAACGAGCGGCAAATTACAAAAATCTTTATCGTGCGGAAAGATCTTTGATGTGGCCGAAGGACGATGCCGGAAATTGGATTGAACCACTGGATCCGAAGTTCGGTGGCGGCATGGGTGGGCGAGATTACTATGACGAGAACAATGCCTATACCTACACATGGGATGTAGCGCATGACTATGCAGGGCTGATCGCATTAATGGGAGGCAAGCAGAAGGCAGAGGCCAATCTCGATCAGCTCTTTCGCGAGCCACTCGGCCGATCGAAGTACGAGTTCCAGGCGAAGTTTCCAGATTCAACCTCGATGGTGGGACAGTTCTCCATGGGCAATGAACCCAGTTTTGCGATTCCATACATCTACGACCGACTCGGCGCGCCGTGGAAGACGCAAGAGCGCGTTCGTATGCTGCTCGACGCCTTTTTCACGGATACGTTGCAAGGGATTCCCGGCGATGAAGATGGCGGGGGCATGAGCGCCTTTGTTGTTTTTTCGATGATGGGTTTTTATCCGGTGACGCCGACGGTGCCGACCTACGATATCGCTAGCCCGGTCTTTGAGAAGATCACGATCCGCCTGAGCAACGGCAAAGATTTCGTGATCGTTGCGAACCATGCATCGAAGCAAAACAAGTATGTGCAGAAGGTTGTGCTGAATGGAAAGCCCCTCGAACACGTCTGGTTTCGCCATTCGGACCTGGTTAGCGGAGGCACGCTTGAACTGACGGTGGGCGATACGCCGAACACGATGCTTGGATCGAAACCGGAGACGTTCCCTCCTGATTCGATCGAAGATCGCCCAGAGGCATATCGTTAGTGCCATGTGGCAAGTGCGTGTCTGTCGGTGCAGGTCAGCTATAGTTTGAGATGTGACGAGATGGCGGACCGAACGACTCAAGAGCTGGCTGAAACAAGAAAACGTCCTCCTGATAGCGAGATGGTTCGCCATCAGTCTGGGCCTCTTATGGTTGTCAGCCGCGTTAATGCTTGTGATGTTTCGGTGGGTTGACCCGCCGACGACCGCTGTGCACATGCAGCGGAGAGTGCAGGCATGGATTCATGGTGCTCCGTATCAAGTGCATTACCGATTTGTTCCGCTCAGTCAGATGTCGCCTGACCTGCAGCATGCGGTGATCGCGGCAGAAGATGGACGCTTCTATCAGCATAACGGCTTCGATTGGCATGAGATCAGGGTCGCTGCGGAAGAGGATAGGGAAGGGGAGCGGGTTCGAGGGGCCTCCACGATAACCCAGCAGCTGGTGAAGAATCTGTTCTTCGGCACGAACCGATCAGTGCTGCGTAAGGGAGCAGAGGCCTCGCTGGTGCCAGTGGCGGAGTTTGCGTTGGGGAAGCGCCGGATCCTAGAGCTTTATCTGAATGTCGTGGAATGGGGGCCCGGTATATACGGTGCCGAAGCTGCGTGCCGGTACTATTACCGGACCCCTGCAAAGGGTATAGGGCGACAGCAGGCTGCAAGGTTGGCGGCGATCTTGCCTGCTCCGCTTCGACGATTGCCCGAACGCATGAATGGGTATAGCGCAGTTATTCTTCGGCGAATGACGCAGACAGGATGGTAAGCCGATACACTCCCACTAAAGGCGCGCTACGGGCCTCAAAACAGCTCAGGGTTTTAGGAGCACGAAGTGAAAGAGGCGGCTGGGTCCGTCTTCGGGCAGAAGATACAAATCATCCCCTTCGATAGCCATAGCCTCTCTCGTGAAGAGGATGCCATGGTCGTCGGTGCCTGCATTCAGGCGGCGTATCAGTTTGAGCGAAGGCCACTCCAACCAATCGATGGCTCCGGTCGTGCGGGTGAAAACTCCTGAGGCGACGAGCATTCCCTTTATGAATTTAAGATCCTGATACTTGTTCTGCTGTGAGTTGTCTACGATGCGAAGCTGCTTGCCTTCTTTGTTGAAGATGTAGAGCTGTCGGCTATCCCAGTTGCCCGCCACTAAACCGTCATTCGTAATAGCTACACAGCCGAGACTATCTGAAACCGAAATTTTTCTTTTTACCGTCAGCGTCTTTCTGTCCAGCTCCTCAAGTACGGTTGAACTGTGTGGGGTGTATTCAGCGACAGGAATCCAGATCGAATTTTTCTGAACGGAGAAGCCGCCAGGATGGAAGCGTGGCCCATCCGTTACTTCGATCTGCTGTTCGAGTTTCATCGTAGCTCGATTGAACCGATGCAGGTATCCCTTGCGATTCGGAGCGTCGACAGAGGTCACCCAGATAGAGTTCCGATCAAGAGCGATGCCCTGCACATGGTACAGCTTACCATCGAGGAGATGTGTGTCTTTCAGCAATGCTCCTTCGACACCACTGGTCGCAGGGGCTGGCTGTGCTGTAACCGGAGGAGTACCGAGAATCAGGGAGAGAAGGATTGGAACTAGACGCATATCTACTAACCGTAACTTAGAAATGCAAGAACACCCACCGACTCAGTATCAAATCAGTGGATGTTTTTACAAGATCGACTTTAGCGCAGCCAGATGTCATAGGGGGAGTCGATCTGAAAGTAGATTACTCCCAACTTACGTGCACGCTCGACATCGGCGTGTGCCGCGGCCGTGGGGTCGGGCTTTCCGGCATAGTGATATTCGTTGATGGATACCACGACGGGGATTCCGGCGCGCCTGGCAAGCTCCATGCTCTTCTCGTTGAGCGTCGTACCGTGCTCGAAGAGGAAGTAGGTCTTGGAGAGCTTCTCGCCTGCATCGAGCTTCTTGGTGACCTCAGCTTCGTTCAAGCTGATCAAAGCCTTGCCTTTGAAGTGATCCCGCGTCTCCGCGGTTCCAATAAACATGGCTTCTTTCAGAAGACCATTCTTCTTAAGCGTCTGTTCCATCGAGTCGTAGTATGCCTGCGAGTGGCCGGACTGCTTCGTATCGATCATCAGCTGAATCTTACCTTTACATAGAGCCGCAAGTTCGCCGAACTCAAGGGGATGAGACTGGTCTGCGGGAGATGTCAGCTTGCTGATCTCGTCCATCGTTAAATCGCTGGGCAACTTCGGGACACCGAAGTCCTTAAAGGACATGTGGTGCACAACGATATGATGGTCTCGGGTCTCATCAAGATCAATCTCCAGCATCCAATAACCGCGGTTGATCGCCTCCTTCGCGGCTCCAGCGGAGTTTTCTGGATGATGTTCGTCCACAACACCACCCCGGTGGCCGATGATCTTGACGGGTTCTTTCGCCTGCGCAAGGGAAACGACGAACGATGTAAAGAGCAGAGCAACAGACCAGTAGGCGACAGGGTAGCGAAGTGCGTTTCTTTTTAACATTTAGTAATCCTCGGGCTTAGTCGATTTCAGATGGAACGAAGAGGCGATTATTGAGGGTCTTTTTGGGATCCTCAATAAGGGATAGATTGCTTTAACCGATGGCTAGAACAGGATCTTCAGAGCGAGTTGGATCTGACGTGGTGCGTTGAGCTGCGAAGAGATCACACCAAATGTCGCACTCGAGACACTGGTATCGGGCGCTCCGAACTGAGGCGTATTGAATGCGTTGAATGCTTCGGCTCTGAATTCTGTCTGGATGTTTTCATTAACCGAAAACTGCTTGAAGATTGAGAAATCCAGGTTACGAAGCCCCGGGGACCGGAGATAACCCGATGTACGTGACATATTGCCGAAGGTATAGATAGCAGGCTGGGAGAAAGTGGACGTCTTGAAGTATCCATTCAATTTGTCTTCGACTCTTCCGTCGACCCTTGCATCTTTTCCGCTGGAGTTGGGACGTTCGCCGGGATTAAGAATATTGGCTACGTTGTTGGCAGAGAATGCCAGCGGATTTCCATTGTGAGCCGAGAGAATCCCATTTACCTGATATCCGCCAAGCAGCGTATTAATGAAGTGGTTCCAGGAACCTCCGAAACGTTTGCCTCGACCGAACGGTAGAGCGTAGACACCACTCATCACCAGGTTGCGAGAGACGTCAAAGGTGGAAAGTGAGTAGGAGTCTTGCTTGAGCGGGATGCTCGCATCCTGATAGACACCATTGGTGCCGTAGTTACCGGCAAAGCCCACAGAGTTGTCATCCAAAGATTTGCTTCCCGTATAGGAGAGGAGAAGCGTTGCTCCATGACTGAATCTCTTTTCAAGGCGGACCTGTACAGAGTCGTAGCGCGAGATGGCTCCAGCTACGACGATTCCTCCTACGCTAGTGAACTGAGGGTAGGGAGAGAGGAGGTATCGTTTTTGGATCGTCGCTCCGGAGATCGGCCCTGCGATCTGAACCTGTCCCTTGAGAGGATTGGGAACGGAGGTCAATAGCTGACCGCCCAGTGCGAGAGCAGAGGTCGGGAGTTGATTGTAGATTGGAGCGTAAGGCAGTTGAAGCCCACGATTGCCTACATACGAGACACCTATCAGCCAGCTTTGCGGTAGCTGATATTCGACTCCAAGGTTGTAGTTTTCAGTATAGGGGGAAGGCTGCTTGCGAATGCTGCCAGAGATACCTGCCCCAGTACTCGTGAGCAGTCCAAGCGAACTCCCTGTGACAGGGGTGAAGGCGCCTCCTGGGAATGGGTCCGAGAGGTAATTGTTTGGGGTGGCTCCATCGAGTGTTCCGAAGTAGGAGGTGCTCGTACGGTAGCCGGTGTTCTGAATCGTCGAGGCCGCCTGATTAGGATTGTTTGTGAAAAAGATGCCATAGGCACCCCGAATTACAAGCGGGCGGAACGGATGATACGAGAAGCCGACACGGGGAGAAAAATTAGTATACTCCGTGTCCGTTACAGTGCGCCGGTTACCGTTTACCCCAGGGTACTGCAAACCTCCCTTCAGACTGGAGAGGCCACTGGTTGCGGCAAGAGGAGAGGGAGCATTGAGATCGAGAAAGGTGGTCTGATTATGCCGCTCAGTTCTTGGAAGGAAGAGATCGTACCTTAGTCCAAGGTTGAGAGTGAGCTTGTCAGTCGCGTTCCAATCATCCTGAAGATAGCCGGCGAAGTAATGGCTGACTGTATTGACTACTTTGAAGTAGTGGATAACGGTTCCCGATCCGAGTCCTAGGAGGAATGATGCAAAGCCGTCACCGGCCGTGCTGGACGCGGTCAGAGCATTGGGACCCTGAGTAAAGTTTGTACCGAAGCTGAAGTTTCCCGACGCATCCCCTACCTGATTGTCGTTGTTGGCGAGAATTCGGAACTCTCCACCGAAGTTAAGGGTGTGGTGCCCTATGATCTTGGTATTGTTAATCAGAAATGTATTGGCAAGGTAACCGGCTGTGCCGATTGAACCAAAGTTTCCTGCTCCAATCTGAAGATATCCAGCAGGAACGATCGCGGGAAAAGTGAGAGCACTCTTCGAAGTGGCTAGCGCAGCAGCTGCCAAATAGCCGGGGAAACCCAACGTCGTTGGGTCGAATCCGCTGGAGGGAGCAGTCGCATTTTGGTAGACGTGGCTGACTCCTGCCCTCAACTCGAATATATAGGTAGGGCTCTTCGCGAAACTATAATCCAGACCCGCGCCTATCGCCGGCTGAGAGCTGGTTGTCGATGGTTGCGCCACCAGAATCTCGCGGGGCAATATTGGAGCGAAGCCGGAGACGGGATTTCGTTTGGAGATACGGAACGAAACACGCTGCCTGCTGGAAAGAATCTGATCGACCTTAATGTCGTACTGGTTAATGGTGTAGGGGGCAGAGCTGTTCGAGAAGTAATTGTTTCGACCAAATGTTCCGGGGCGGTTGGGGAGAGGAAAGTACTTAAGGATGTTTGCCGAGACCGCGTCGAAGTGTGAGGGGGCAATCTTATTCCCGGCGAAGGCAGTTCTTGAATAGCTTGTCGCGCCTGTGGGAAATACGATTGCCTTCGTCGTCCTGGGGTCGTAGATCGTGATTGGAGCACCGTTATTCGTTACATCCGCAGAAAAATCTCCAGCGCGTTCGGCCACGGTTGGCACGGTGGTCAGGAATGGTGTCGCCTTGTTCTGACGCAGACCTTCGTAGTCGACAAAGAAGAACGTTTTGTCGCGCCCATGATAGAGACCAGGAATATAAACAGGACCACCTAGGCTGAAACCGAACTGGTTGCGCTTGAAGCTGGCCAGCTTTACTCCCTGCTGATTGGAAAAAAAGTCGTTTGCGTCGAGATATGAATTGCGGAAGTAGTCGTAGACGCTTCCATGCAAATTATTGGTGCCGGATTTGTAGACGACATTGATGATACCGCCCCCTGTATTTCCGAACTGTGCCGAGAAATTGCTGGTTTGTACCTTGAACTCCTGTGTAGCGTCAACGGAGGGAAAGATGGCAAGGGAATTGGAGTCGTCGGTTGGAGGAGCGGAGGGAACGCCGTCGAGGAGCACATCACTCGAACCGGCTCGGCCACCATTTACGTTGAACTGCATACCTGTGAATGTAGAGTTAACTGTTCCCGTAACTCCAGGCACTAGAAGCACGAGGCTAAATGGGTTTCTCTGATTCTGGGGAAGATTCTCGATACTCGAATTATCGATAACTTGACCGACATCGGATGTCTGGGTCTCAAGTAGAGGAGCCGCAGAGTTTACCTCGACTGTCTCTGAGGTCGAACCAATCTCAAGAACGAGATCGAGATGTGCAGTCTGATCTACATCAAGAATGATTCCTGATCGGACGGAGTGTTTGAAACCGGTTGCGTCTGCGACGACGCTGTAAGGTCCCGGAGTCAAATTGGAGAAGACGAATTGTCCTTCCCCATCCGTCTTTAACGTCGTCGACACGCGGGTACCTGTGTTCGTCACCGTGACCGTGGCACCTGGTATTGCGGCGTCCCCTAAGTCGCGAGTCGATCCTACGAGAGAAGCTGTGATTCGTTGGGCGTTCGCCGAGGCATTCTCCAAGAGACAAATACAGCCGACGATAAGCGCAGTTTGAATGATCGAGTAAAACCGTGAGGGCAAAACAGACTTAAGTTTACTTTGATGCATACCATCCTCTAATTCGAATCGAGTGATAAATCATGGATAATGTCCGTACTTAGTCCATTGGTGTTTTTACTGTGAGTTAACATTTCTTAGAAGCGGAGAGAACTCACCTCAGGCTGCAATGCATCTCGCGTCAGGTTTTGCATGATTGCTTACATGTGCATCATCAGGCGCACTCGATGGACGGCTCTCTTCACGGATATCGCAGCCGGACTACTTCAAAAATTTGAGGGATCAGTTTTCTAGCTTCAAGCTAGGCAGGACTAACCACTAAAACAAGGTGGCTTGACTGTTTTTTTACTGTCACGTTGTGTAACGTCTAGCTAAAGCACCTAGTTGCATTAGGAACTGAACCAGGTAAAACGATCGCAACAGGCGCCGTGACGCCTGTCTTCATCGTGTGTTCATAAATGTTTCCCGCCACACTTCTATAATTTTTCTAAGTGGAAGGGTATGGCGCAGGAAATTAAAGAGGCTGATCTTTCGATCCGAACTCTTGATGGTGACTCGAGATGGCAGTTAGTCGAGAGGATTGTGGCGACTCCCGGATTCGCGCGATCTGCCCGTCTTTCGAGCTTTCTGATGTACGTCTGCCGACAGAGCCTGCTCGGTAGAAGTTCAGAGCTTAACGAACAGATCATCGGAGAGGTCGTCTTCGAGCGAACTGTAGGCTACGACCCGAGAGATGACAATATCGTTCGTTCTCATGCGAGCCGTCTGAGAGTGCGCCTTGAGTCTTATTTTCGCGATGAAGGAGCCTTTGAGACGCTTCGCGTAACTATTCCGCGTGGTAGTTATGTTCCTGTGTTTGAACGGGTCGCTTCCGGATCACTTTCCACTATCCCTGAAAGCACCGCGAACAACTTCCTCATCCGGGACGAGATTCCTGTATCAACGCAGTTCCAGCCGTTGCAAAAGAGTTACAAAGCTTTAGCGATATGTTCGCTTTTAGTGGCTACTGTAAGCCTCTTCGCACTTGTGGCAGTTTACTTATGTTCTATCCATACGACTTCGCGAAGCGAGACGCCTACGCAAAAGCTGTGGTCTCAGATGTTCCGGAGTGACCAGGACACGCTCATCGTTCCCGCAGATGTTGCTTTGGTGATTGGAAGGTTGATGGGAGGACGCCCCGTCCAACTGGCGGAGTACGCCAATGGTCGCTATCGAACCAGCGCTAGCTGTGACAAGCCCTGCGACCTTCGCCTGTTGCAGGAGGTTGAAAGCCGACGCTACACCTCAATGGCGGATCTGAAGTTTGCAGCTGCCTTGGCTCGGCTTCCACAGTCCCTGCAAAATCGGACACAAATTCGTTATGTTCGCGACCTGCAACTGGAGGACTTTAAGCAATCTAACCTTATCCTTGCAGGTTCTTTGATCGCTGACCCTTGGCTCAGTTTGCTCGACCATACAATGAATTTCATCCTGCACGATGATCCTTCTTCAGGAGCGCTACGAGTCGAGAACCGGAAGCCGAACGAGCATGAAAAAAAAGAGTACCTCTTTGATCAGAATGACCCCCAAAAACTCGGCCTAGCCACCATCTCATTTCTTCCTAATCTAGGTAGGAACGGAAACCTACTGCTGGTCCAGGGATTTACCCTAGCGGGTACGGATGCTGCAGCTGAGTTTGTCGCGAGTGGGAAGGAGTTTGATTCCCTTTTTAGTGCCTACTCCGGTAACAACTCACACCTACCGCATTTTGAGATCCTTCTTCAAACTATGGACGTCAATGGTATGGCCTCGCGTCCCACTGTTTTGGCGTGGCGAACGTATCCGTAAACCTCTCCCGCTTCATCCTTGGCGCAAGCTCCTCGTAGAGGAATGGCCTAAAATCCTAGCCGGTATTCGGTTATTATTTCCTGGAAGGAAGCAGAGGACGCGCAGCGATACAGTCAATGGTAGCCGGCGAACCAGCGACAGAGTGCGCGTGAAGCAATATCTCAAAATAATGCGGGAGGGTACCGCCGTTGGCCGACTTAAGCTTCTGCATGATCTGATTTCTGCTGTCGGAGCTGGCCAGAAAGCGGATGGCTGCATCAGTTCCCTCAAGACGAATCCCCTGCACAAGCAGAGCGTCGCCCTGCTGACCTCTACCCGGTACTAATGAGATCGTGGCGTAGTCGTCGCCGGAATGACCAGTGGATTCAGTAATGAAGTAAGCGTGTTGTTCGCCCGGCCGGGGCGAGCGATTCTCAATAGAGCGATTACCGTTCGTCCCGCCATCTACAAGGCGGAAGTTCAATTGGTCCTGATAGAGCTGGACCCACGGATTCGAAGTATGAGCTCCGACAAAGATGAAATTCCCGTTTGAGAGTATGTTGCCATTGAGCTCTTTAGCAGACCGTATGACGATGTTATCCCTTTGGGATCCGGCAAGCGCCGAGACTGCAAAGGCGGCACGAGCGTCTGCCATCGAGGTGATCTGGGATGACTGAAGATAGTGAAAAAGACGCAGTTCTCCCTCGGTGGCATTTTTGGGGATCAGGCGATCGGAGTAATGTCGATCTGCATATTCGTCGAGAGGTATCTCACGATCGCCTAACAGATGGAGAACATAGCTGGCATCTGCCAAAACCAAAGTCGTTTGTTGGCCCGGTTGGATAACCTGACTGATTGGCCAGACTGGGGCGTTTGAATTGGCCGCACGAGACCCGCGGAACCAGCCCGTGACCGCCAGCAACAAAGATGCCGCCACAAACAACCATGGAATCCATGGGTTCATGCGCCGTAATGTTGGGGGGAATCCCTTGCTTTCGGGCTCGCCGTCCACCGGTACGATCTCAAGTGAGCCTTGTTCAAGGCTTAAGGTGGGGAACTGCCGGCGATGGAAGGCGAGCGCATAACCGCCTTTCGGGATCTCGAGGATGATCTTCTCGTCCGGCCCTGAGTTTTGGTAATACTCGTGAAGGCGCAGACGCAGTTGGCGCATGCACACCCTCACGGAGCTGTCGTCTGCTGGGTTGAAGTCTCTCGGCTTGCCAAAGACGGCGCGACCGATAGCCTGTTCCGTCAGACCAGGTCGGTCATTTCGCAAAGTGCAGACGGCGAGATAGCGCAGAAGTGCAGGTAAGCGACTGGATTTCTGAAATGGTTCGCTTCCTGCGATCCTCTCTACTGCCTGCAATCTCTCATCGCTGGGTGACAGTTCCCCGGATAGTGGATCGTCCGTCAGTACCTCTTGGACCTCTTCATCGTACCTGGAGGGGGCTTCTATTCGGCCGCGGGATGGGGGAATGGTAGTTGCCAAAGTTGTACAGAGCCTTGATAGAGCAGTTTCGACGCTACAGGAACAGGACCTTTCGGGCAAGCAAGAGCGGCGACAGCCTTACCCGGAAAGGTGGAAGTCCTTCCTAATCAGCATTTCACTTGTGATTAGCAATGTTTTCGGAGCTAAACCCTTGTCAATTTTCAAAGCCGTTGGTCAGTGTATGTCAGTTCCGAATCAAAGAAGGAGTTTTACTTTATGTTCAACTTTCGGCGCTTTGCCTTGGCAGCTCTTCTAGCGGTGACTTCAATCTATGCGGTAGCTCAGGACACCTCAGCCAGACTTTCAGGGACGGTCAGTGATTCAAGCGGAGCAGTCGTGCCTGGAGCTACGCTCACTTTGGTCAACTCTGCGACTGGAACAGAGGTCGCTCATGCTACCAGTGATGACCATGGCAACTACATAGCGCTTCAGCTTCCTCCAGGCAACTACAAACTCGTAGTAGAGGTTGCCGGGTTCCGGCGGACGGAATCGCCGGTCCAGCTCTTTGTCGCCTCGCGTGTCGACCTTCCGGTAACTCTACAGGTTGGAAATGTCGGTGAGACGCTTGTCGTCACCACACAGGCCGAAGATCTCAACCGCAGCGATGCAACGGTCAGCACGCTCATCAGCCCGAACGATGTGCAAAACCTGCCGCTTCCGAACCGCGAGATCACGAACCTGATTGCGCTCGTGCCGGGCGTCATCCACGGCGGTGCGTCGACCAACGTCAACTCCGCGCAGCTCTCAATTAATGGAAGTCGTACCCTGAACTCTGAGACGCTGTTGGACGGCAACTCCGTAGTGGAAGGCGTCACCGGTCAGATCAGCCGCTTGCCGTCGCCGGATATGCTTGGCGAATTTCGCGTGATCACCTCGAACGCCCCGGCGGAGTATGGCCGAACCTCAGGTGGAGTCATCACCATGTTGACCCGCAGCGGAAACAGCAGCTTCCATGTGGGTGTGTATGAACTGTTCCGCAATGCCGTGCTGAATGCAAATACCTTCGCAAACAAGCTGCAGACCCCGGTGTTGAAGCGGCCAGCCAATAACTACAACCAGTTCGGAGTCGTGCTGAGCGGTCCCGTGATTGTGCCTAAGATCTACAACGGCAAAGAGCGGACGTTCTTTTATCTCAACTACGATCAAACGCTGCAACGCAATCCCTCGTTCCAGACCCAGTCCGTCCCCTCGGCGGCCTTCCGCTCCGGCGATTTTTCATCCTCTCCGGTCACGGTTTACGATCCGCGGACGAATCAGCCCTTCCCCGGCAACAAAATACCTGCCAGCCGAATCGATGCTGCCGCCAAGAACTTCATGTCGCTGATGCCTCTTCCCAATACGGCGGGAACGTATGACAGCGTCAGCAACCGTTACACCAACAACTACGTCTTCCAGCAGTCTGTGCCCTATACTGCGCCACGGTACTCCGGGCGCATCGACCATTCGATCGGCGAGAAGGTCCGCTTGTTCGGCAGCGTCAATCGATGGATAGCTGCCACCGTCCAGTCACTTGCATTCAACAATCCTGTCCTTGCGACGTCGTTCGGGTGTAACTGCGATCAGGGTTGGCAGGGTGTTGCAGGCGGTACCGTCACGGTCAATCCGACAACCGTGGTGGATGTTCGCTTTGGTTTCAATCGCTGGGTCGAGGAGCGTACAGCCGCAAGCTACGGAACCGATCCCGCGCAGACGGTCGGGATTCAGAGCAATCCCTTTCGTGAAACACCTAGCGTCAACATCACCAGTTTCAGCAGTTTTGGTGCCTCCAACGGATCGACCAGCCAGACCTACAGCAATACCTTCACGCCATACGGTTCCGTCACCAAGGTATTTGGTAAACACACCTTCAAAATTGGCGCCCTGCTGCGCAAGAACCAGGTGAATGTCTTCAATACAGGTTCTGCCTTCCAAGGCTCTTACAGCTTCAATGGAGCTATCACCGACATTACCGGTTCGGGCGGAAAAGCAACCAACACGCTTGCCGATTTCCTGCTCGGACAGGTGAAGACCGCGAACTATGCGATCCCTCAGCCGCTTCTTGGCCGGCGCAACTTCAACGTAGGTTGGTATGTGCAGGACGACGTACGCCTGACTCCGCGCCTGACGGCCAATCTTGGTGTCCGCTATGACTACGAGTCGCCGATGTACATCGCAACCGATCGCTACAGCCGGTTCGACGGCCAGACCGGTGTGCTCCTGGTCGCGAATAAGAATGCTTCTCGCACCCTCAACATCGACTCTTCCAAGTTGAACTTCTCGCCACGAATCGGCCTATCGTTTGCGGCAACACCGCAGACGGTTGTTCGTGGCGGTTTTGGAACCTTCTACGGCCAGATCATGTCGAATCTGGGTGGACAGGTTTCATTCCCCGGATATGACGTGCCGATTTCGTTCAACAACCTGGGAACGCGCGTCGCACAGCCCTTCAGCTTGACGCAGGGAATGCCCTTGATCGGCGTGCAGGATCTCGACAACCCACAGGTTGCCCTGGCCACGGCATCTCCCTCCAACCCCTTCAATGCGGGCGGAGTCTCTTACCAGAACATCAGCCCTCTAGGTCTGAATCAACAGTGGAACGCCAGCGTACAGCAGTCGATGATCAAAGGCATTGTTCTCGAAGTTGGATACGTCGGCAGCCACGCTGTCCATCTTCCGCTCTATCTCAACGACAATCTGCCTGCCTTCAATCAGGCAACCTCGATTGCGTATGCGAATACGACGCTCGCAACTCAGAATGCCCGGCCGTTCCCGACGCTCGGTACGCTGACAGGGTCGTACAACGTAGGCGACTCTAGCTACAACAGCCTGCAGGTCACAGCACGAAGGCGGTTTGGCAGCTCCTTCTCGCTGCAAAGTGCATACACGTGGTCGCATACGATCGACGATGGCTCGGGTATCTTTAACTTCTCCCAGGCAAACGGTCTCAACTCCGGGCAGTACCCATCCGATCCCACCATCCGCAGGACTCAGGAGCGCAGTGCTTCAGCGTTCGACGTGCGGAACAACTTCACACTCGCCGTCCAGTACACAACGCGAGGGCCCCGGTACCTCCGCAATATCGTAATCAGCCCAATCTTCAGCGCCCGTTCCGGGTTACCTCTTACGATCACCCAGTCCAACGTCTTTCCCGGCGTCGGCAGTCAGCGTCCGAATGGGGATGTGTCGCGGTTGGAGGTCAAGCCCTATCGCAACGGTTCGGGCATCCAGTACTTCATGCCGACCAGTGATCCAAATTTTCCGCTTACTCCAAGCGGTCCGGTCTTCATCGGAACAGGTGCCGCAAGAAAGCAGGTTGTGGACACGGGATTGGGTAACGTAAGAAGGTACAGTGTTCGCGCACCCGGCGAAGTCAACCTGGACGTCTCCGTCTCAAGAAGCTTTCCCATCTACGAGAAGCTGGCCTTCGTCTTCCGTGTGGATGCGTTCAATGTGCTCAATCACACGAATTTTGGGAATCCGGGAACATCACTTGGCCTGACTACGGATGCAACACACGCATACTTCAACGCGCCTGCGTTCGGCCTGATTACGGGTTCGAACGCGGCCTCTGGAACGACTTCGAACCGTTTCTTACAGATAGTCACTCGACTAAACTTCTAGGCTAACTGGATGGTGGTCGGGAGCCGGGACTTTCGATCACCATCCAGGTTTGCTCTTCTCCAGCCTGTACTGCAAACGCTCAAACCTGATGAGAGGCATTCTTTAATGCGCCGTGGTCATTTCTACATTTGGCTTTTTGTTGTCATGTTGTATTTATCCAGCAACCTTTACAGCCAGTCTCCTTCACTCTTCATGTCGGAAGAAGACTTCGCGGCAAGACAGCAGGTCGCAGAACGCGAGCCCTGGGCCAAAGCTAGTCTTGCTGCACTGATCAAAGAAGCTGACGATTTCCCGCGATCCTATAACCAAAGATTCGGCCTGACCGATGCGGCGCCTCCACCGGAGGGTGGACAGTGGCTTCACTGGTATGCCTGCCCAGAGTCAGGAAGGGCACTTCAGTTTCATCCTCCTGATCAGAACATCTGCCCGGACACCGGAAAAAATTATTCCGGCTATCCGTATGACCATGTCGTCTATCAACTGCGAAATGACGCACTCGCTGAGGCCGCCGTTGCACTTGGGCTCGCGTTCAGATTTACGCACAAAGAAGAATATGCGCAAAAAGCCGTAAGGATTTTGAACGCCTACGCTCGCGTGTATCCAACTTATACCCTGCATGACATCCATGGAAAAACAAGCCCGAACGGCGCGAAAGCGTACGCACAGACTCTGGATGAATCTATCTGGCTGATCAAGATCGCATGGGCTTACGACCTCATCCGTGGAGGGAACGTGCTCTCCGCTCAAGAGAAACAGGCGATTGAGACCAATGTCTTGCGCGCCTCAGCCACGATGGTGCTCAAAGCTCATAAAGAACCGACCTACAACATTCAATCCTGGATCAACGGTGCAGCAGCTGCAGTCGGCTTCACGCTCAACGATCAGGCTTTGATTAAAGAAGCCATCGATGGCCCCATCGGCTTCCGATATCAGATGCATCGATTCGTCACTGAAGGGTTCTGGGCAGAGGGCGCATGGGGCTATCAGTTTTACGCCATGCGTCCACTCGCGATGACAGCCCAAATGGCGGCGCGAAAAGGGATCAACTTGTGGAAACAGGAACCAAATCTGGTCGCACTCTTCCACTCCCCTCTCGGCGTTATGCTTCCGGATGGCAGACTGCCAGCATTCAACGATAGCGGATCCCCCGATCTCTACGAACAGGATTACCTCTATGAAATCGCCTACGCGGCGACATCGGATCCTGCGCTGCTTACCGTGATCGAGCATGGTTCGCGATCGGACCGAGAAGCGTTCCTCTTCGGCGTCGAACATCTACCTCATTCATCTCCACCCAAATTGGTCAGCACGATCTTCCGGGAGGCAGGCTATGCCGCACTCCGATCTCCCAGCAGCGATCTAACGGTCATCATGAAATTTGGCCCCCACGGCGGGGCTCACGGTCATTTCGACAAGCTGAACTTCGTTCTCTACTCGCACGGACAGATGCTTGCCGTGGACCCGGGAACTCATCCCTACGGGATCCCTATTCATCACGAGTGGGATTCGATGACCATCGCACACAACACAATCTCTGTCGACCAGGAAAGGCAATCTGCTTCTACCGGCAAGTTATTAGATTGGCACGTCGGCGATGACTGGGTTGCAGTCCGCGCAGATGCAGGCGATGTCTATCCGGCAGCTCGTCTTCAGCGAACGATCCTTCTGACAAGTAACTATGTCTTGATTGCAGACCGCTGCGAATCCGTAGATAGTCACCCGCACGTCTATGACTGGGCCTATCACAATACTGGGGCAGAATCATTGCTCAGTCCACTGAAGGTGGAACCTTATACTCTGGCTGCCAGAAATGGGTACCAGCATCTATTAAATACGATGCACGCAACTACGTCAGATGCTATCGCCGTTCGCTTTGTGAGCAGCCCTCAAACTCCCCATCCTGAGTCTGAATCCAACAGCACTCCCGCGACCTATTACTCAACCAAACCACCATCTCAAAGAACCTCAACACCGGGCGCAAAGGTTGAACTCGATCTCCAGATGCTGCCTGCTGCAAGCACGGAAGTCATTACCGGGAACGCACCGAGCAAAAGTTCTCAGTCGCCAGTCCCTTTCGTGATCGTACGAAGATCGGGCACTGCCGCAACATTCGGAACCCTGATTGCAGTAAGTGATGAACAGCCAGCTGACGGGCTGCACCTCAGGTTTGAACAAAATGCATCGGGCCAATACACAATTAAAGGGTCACATTTTTCTGACAGCTTCTCAAATCACGAAAAGCTCGATCTGCACCATTATGGAAGGTGAATTATTGTCGAGCTCAAAATTTTCAGGGCACAGCTCTCCGAGGCTAGTGGAACGCTGGATTTCTCAGCTGACGCTTGCAGGGCTTAGCGCATTTCTAGGTTTCTGAGGGCGAACAGATCGTTGACGGGCTCTTCCAGATTTTGCTTTCACCCGAGGTAGCGCTCGGTCGTCAAAAACGAAGCATGACCCCAGAGTGAACTGGATCTGTTCCAGTTCACTTCCGCCGCACAGCCTACGATTCAAAACCCCGTATGTAAGGCGTATTCGGCGGCCGCGGCCCCGTTTCAAAGAGCGGACCGTGTGTCGAGCGATATTTCATGTTCATGTACGGAGTCTCGATGCGGCGTCCGACGGCAGAGTAGCGGCCATTCTCCCAGTTGGAGTCCATGTAGTGGTTCACAATGCCGGTCGACAGAAGCAGGCGCTCCGCATTGAACGGTTCCTTTCGCGTCAGCATCATCTCTGTGATCCAGTGCTCGTGGCCGTTGGCAGCGTGGTACTGCGAGATGGGCCCGGGCCAGCCAAGCATGGAGACAAGGGTCGGTTCTTTCTGCCCTTCGATTTCGCCAGCATAGGTCCACCCTACACCTGCGCCCGAGATGACCGCTGCTTTGGTCCCGTCGTTGTACTCCACGATGCAGACGTTTGGCTTCTGGCCTTCCTTAAAATGTCCCGGCTTCAGATCAAAATTCTTCCGCACCGCTTCAAGCAGATTGCCGGCCCAGGGATTGCTTTCGACCCACTTCCACGTTTCAGGCCCACGAATAGATTGCACCGACTTCACACCTGTCTCACCGCCTTTGCGGCGATCGACAAAGGCCTGGAGCACGTCGATGCAATGGGAGATGGCTCCCTCATCTGGCGAGCTTCCAACCACGATGGAGTTCTTGATGGGCGTATCGACAGCGAGTTCGATCTCTGGCTTGCGGAAGTAAGCCGGTATGGAGGAACCCCCGGTGAGTGGAAAGTTCAGCTCACGGGATTTGTCGAACATCCACTTCGCGTCATCCCAGTTGTAGGAGAGGTGTTTGTCGTTGAAGATCGGCACCGAGCGTTTGCTCTGCTCGAAGACATGGATCACCTGCTGGTAGATCCACCATCGCGGCAAGAGCCAGTGTCCCTTGAGATCGGTCGGATAGTTCCCATGCTCGCAGACGATCACTACGCCATCCACAGCAAGTTCCTTCCCGTCGAGTGTGACGGCTTCACCTACTGTTTTGTAGATCGGAATGTTTTTCGCTTTGCAAACTTTCTGCCCCAGCAGGCTCGTGTCGAACTGATGGATGTAGACGGACACCACGTCCACCCGCGAAGGTGTGTGCGCGCCCTTCCACCAGTAACCGTCCAACAGCTTGTTTACGATCCAGTCGGCATGTGAAGTCGGAAGTCCCCAATAGCTGACGAGGCAGGCGATACGAGGCCGTCTCTGCGCAGTCTGCGCGGCCGCATCGGGTGCGATACCGGTCAACGCCGCCAAGCCCGCCATACCGGTTAGCCCCAGCATCTCACGCCGGGTCAAGAGAGAATCCGACTCCATGGTTTCGCCGATTTGCGATGAATCTGCCGCCCTGGCTGCAGTTTCGATCTGTATCTTTTTCATAAATGGTTATTTGATCCTGTTGGTTACATGTTTATTTCTAACAACAAATGCAACAACGTGCTCATCTAACTCTGGCAGGTGTCGCCATCGCAGTCCTATCACGCCGCCAGCGCGGCAAGGGGACGCACTCAGTGGACTGCGGATCGGCAATCTTCTGATTCCCCGAAATCGAGGTTTTGAGCAGCTGGACGGTCTTCAGTTCCCAAAATCCGACTTTACAGGCACCATCGATCATGCGGTGAAGGCGTCGATTCTGGTGGAGCGAGCGTTTGCGGTGGCATACGGATGCAGGAAGAGGTTATGGAGATTTTGCAATGAAGGAACTGGCGGGCAAGGTTGCAGTGGTGACGGGAGCGAGTCGGGGGCTGGGGCGACGGATTGCAGTGCGGCTGGCGCGGGAAGGCGCGACGGTTGCGCTTCTGGCGCGGAGTGCGGCGGGCCTGGAGGAGACTAGGCGCGAGATTGAGGCAGCAAGTGGGAGGGCGCTGGCGATTGCCGCGGATCTTGCGCGCGCGGAGGATGTACAGCGGGCGAAGGAGATAGTGGAGCGGGAGCTGGGTGCGGTGTCGGTGCTGGTGAACGCGGCGGG
>Ga0268266_10001145_pt1 | contig 32934 bp, 28 predicted proteins | sample KBSS13metaG_FD_190356 | JGI IMG/M metagenome (GOLD analysis project Ga0268266, IMG submission 190356) | Switchgrass rhizosphere microbial communities from Kellogg Biological Station, Michigan, USA - KBS S1-3 metaG (SPAdes) (version 2) | ecosystem: Host-associated > Plants > Roots > Rhizosphere... | reverse complement strand
CCGAGAACGAAAGGGGCGTCATGAATCCGACGACGATTGGCAATGCAAGCGGGGGAGGGAGTGGCGATCGCGTCACGACCGCCATCCAGCTTGCGTCCGCCAGCACCGGCGTCCAGTTCGGCTACCTGCTCAATCAGGCGCGGCTGGAAAGCGGGCTCAATCCGAACGCGCGCGCCCGCACGTCCAGCGCGACCGGCCTGTTCCAGTTCATCGACCAGACTTGGCTCGGCATGGTTCGCCAGCATGGTGGCGAGCATGGTCTGGGCTGGGCCGCCGCCCAGGTGCGCCAGGGGCCGAACGGCCGCTTCTATGTCGCCGACCCGGAAATGCGCCGCCAGATCCTCGATCTGCGCCGTCAGCCCGAGGCCGCCTCGGCCATGGCCGCCGAATATGCCGCGGACAATGGCCGCTATCTGGAGAGCCGGCTCGGCCGTCAGATGGAGCCGGTCGACCTCTATCTTGCCCATTTCCTGGGTGCTGGCGGCGCCGCGCGCTTCCTGCGCGCCCACGAATCCAGCCCGAACTCGCCGGCCGCGGCGATGCTGCCGCAGGCGGCGCGGGCCAACCGGCCGATCTTCTACAATCGCGACGGCTCGATGCGCAGCTTCGCGGAGATCCGCGCGCGCTTCGCCGACAAGATCGCGACGGGCAATCATGGCAGCGGCGCCGGCCATGGCCCGGCGCCTGTCCGCCAGCGCCCGCCCGCCCCCTCTTTCCTGGATGGCGCCGTCCGCACCGCCTCGCTCGACGCTGACCTGCCGGGGATGCGCGCGAGCATGTCGCGCATGGCCGCGCTGGACGCCAACCCGCTCGATTCGACCGAACGGAGCAGCGGCATGGACTCGGACGCGCTGGCCTTCGCCAGCCTCAATCTCGGCAACCCGAATGCGATCGACCCGGACACCCTGCTTGAGCTGGGCCGGGACCGCAGCCGGACCGCCGGACCGTCGCCGCGTTACGCGCGGCTTGCTTATCTGATGCTTGCGCAGCTGGGGGATTAGGCCCGCGATGAACCGGACGATGTGGCTGAGTGCGTCGCGCGGGGCGGTCCTTCCGATCGCCATCCTGTTGCTCGTGTCGCTGATGGTGGTGCCGATCCCGGCCACCTTCCTGGACATCGGCTTCGTCGCCAACATCATGATCAGCCTCGCGGTGCTCATGGTGGCGCTGAACGTCGCCAGGCCGCTCGATTTCTCCTCCTTCCCGACGGTCCTGCTGTTCGCGACCCTGCTCAGGCTCGCGCTCAACGTCGCTTCGACGAGGGTGGTGCTGGTCAACGGCCATGAGGGCTCGGCCGCGGCCGGCCATGTCATCGAGGCATTCGGCAGCTTCCTGATCGGCGGCGATTATGCCGTTGGCATCTTCGTTTTCATGATCCTGATGATCATCAATTTGATCGTCATTACCAAGGGCGCCGGCCGCGTCTCCGAAGTCTCGGCGCGCTTCACCCTGGACGCCATGCCCGGCAAGCAGATGGCGATCGACGCCGATCTCAATGCCGGCCTGCTCACTCCCGAGGAAGCCAAGAACCGCCGCCAGGAGATCGCCACCGAGGCGGATTTCTACGGCTCGATGGACGGCGCCTCCAAGTTCGTGAAGGGCGACGCGGTCGCCGGCGTGCTGATCCTGGTCGTCAACGTGATCGGCGGCCTGATCCTCGGCGTCGCCAGCCATGGCATGACGCTCGGCAATGCCGCCTCCAACTATGTCCTGCTGGCGATCGGCGACGCGCTCGTCGCGCAGGTGCCGGCGCTTCTGCTCTCCATCGCCGCTGCCTCGATCGTGACCCGCGTCTCCTCGCCGTTCGATCTTTCGGGCCAGATCACCCGCCAGTTCGGGCTGGCCGGCGCCTGGCTGCCGGTCGCCGGCATCCTGCTTTTCCTCGGCTTGCTGCCCGGCATGCCGCACCTCACCATCCTGCCTTTTGCCGGCCTGGCCTTCTTCATCGCCCACAAGCTCCGCAAACAGGCCAAGGCGCAGGCCGTCATCGACGCCACGCCGCCGGAAGAGCCCGTCGTCTCGCCGAGTTCGATCGGCTGGGACGAGGTGTCGGACGACGCCGCGCTCGGCCTCGAGCTGGGCTTCGCGCTGGTCGGCCTGGTCGACGAGCGCAAGGGCGCGCCGCTCATGGCCCGGATCACCGGCATCCGCCGCCAGCTCTCCCGCGAGCTCGGCTTCGTCGTGCCTCTGGTCCGCGTCCGCGACGAGCTCACGCTCTCGCCGAACAGCTACCGGATCAGCGTCGCGGGCGTTGTCGTCGCCGAGGACGATATCTATCCGGACGACCTGCTCGCGCTCGACAGCGGCGATCTGATCGACCGGGTCCATGGCCGGCCCTGCAAGGACCCGACCTTCGGCCTCGACGCGGTCTGGATCAACCCGGCGCAGCGCGCCGAGGCGGTGGTCGCGGGCTATACCGTGGTCGATCCGGCTACCGTCGTCGCCACCCATATCAACCAGGTCGTCCAGGCCGCGGCCGCCGATCTGTTCGGCATGGACGAGGCGCAGAAGCTCGTCGACGCGCTCAAGGACAGCGCGCCGCAGCTGGCCGCCAATTTGACGCCGCAGCCTTTGCCGCTCTCTGCTTTGGCCGCGCTCTGCCGCGCTCTGCTGGCCGAGGGCGTGCCGCTCAAGGATTTCCGCCGGATCGCCGAGGCGATGGCCGACGCCGCCCGCACCGAAATGGACCCGGTCCAGCTCGTCGAGGAGGTGCGCCAGCGGATCGGCGCGCTAATCGTGCAGACGATCGTGCCGGTCCGGATGCCCTTGCCCGTCGTCACGCTCGATCCCGGCCTCGAGCATCTGCTCAGCCAGGCCGTGCGCAGCGGCCAGGGCGCGGTCCATCCGATCGAGCCCGGCCTCGGCAACAAGCTGGTCCAGGCGATCGCCGAGGTCGCCGGCCCACTGCTTTCCGAGGGCCGCCGCTTCGCCGTCGTCACCTCGCCCATCGCGCGCCGGCCGCTCTCGCGCCTGCTCGCGCCGCACGTCCCCGACGTGCCGGTCCTGTCGCTTCTCGAAATCCCCGACAGCAAGCCTGTCGAGGTCGTCGCCATCGTCGGCGGCGAGTCTGAGCGTCCGCTTCTTCAATCGGAGGTTGTTGCGTGATTCCTTTCTCGACACGTGCCCGCATCATTTCGGTCGCCTCCGGCAAAGGGGGCGCGGGCAAGACCAATGTCAGCGTCAATCTCGCCGTCGCTCTGGCCCAGGCCGGCGACCGCACCCTCCTGATCGATTGCGACATGGGCCTCGCCAATGCCGCGATCGTGCTCGGCATGCCGTCCGCCTGGACGATCGGCGACCTGCTCGCCGGCCGCTGCGGCGTCGACGACCTGCTGCAGACCGGCCCCGCCGGCCTCCGCTTCCTGCCCGGCCATAGCGGCACCGGCACCGGCTCCACCCTGTCCGCCGCCGAGCGCGCGCGACTGATGGAGGCACTGGAGCCGCATCTCGCCGATTATGACCAGGTCGTGATCGACACGGGCGGCGGCCTCGAAGCCTCCTCGCTGGCCTTGGTCGCGAGCGCCGACACGCCTTTGATCGTGCTGACGCCCGAGCCGACCAGCTTCGTCGACGCTTATGCGGTCGTGAAGGCACTGCACGTCGCCCACGGCACCGCCGGTTTCGACATCATCTGCAACATGGTCCGCCACGACGTCGCCGCCCGCCAATTGTTCGACCGTTTCAAGTCGATCGCCGGGCGCTTTCTTGACATCGAGCTCAACTATCTGGGCGCGGTCCCGGCCGATAATTATGTCCGCGAGGCGGTGCTCCGGAAGCGCTGCGTCGTCGAGACCTTTCCCGGCGCCCCCGCCTCGCGGGCTTTCGGCGCCCTGGCCCGGCGTCTCGCCGCGCCGGTCGCGGCGATGCCGCCCGAGAGGATTTTCGCGGAGGTGAGCCATGGCGCTCATTGATCCGCAGCACACTTATGCGCGGCAGGCGAAGCCGACGCCGGAGGTGCTTGTGCGGACGCACATGCCGCTGGTGCGGAAGATCGCCTGGCACGTCCATGCCCGGGTGGCCTCGGCGATCGACGTCGAGGATCTCGCCCAGATCGGCATGGTGGCTCTGGTCGAGGCGGCGAACAGCTTCGAGGACCGGGGCCATGCCTTCGCCACCTACGCGACGCTTCGCATCCGCGGGGCGATGATCGATCATCTGCGCCGCCAGGCCACGATCTGCCGCTCGGCCATCGTGCGCCGCCGCGAGCTGGCCCAGACCCGGGCCCGGCTGGAAAGCCGGCTCGGGCGCGGCGCCACCGAGGCCGAAATGGCCGAGGAAATGGGCCTCGCCGCCGCCGAATATCGCGCGATGGTCGATGACAGCCAGGCCGTGCATCAGGAATCGATCGACGAGGTCTATTCCGATCACTCGATGTGGTTCGCCTACGTCGAGGAGCGCGCCGACGACGCGATCGACCGCGAACGCCTGCAGGGCGCGATCGCCGAGGCGATCTCCACTTTGCCGGAGCGCGAGGCAATGGTGCTGCAGCTCTATTTCGTCGAGGAGATGAACCTCGAGGAGATTGGCGAGACGCTCGGTGTCGGCGCCGCCCGCATCTGCCAGATCAAGAAGGCCGCGCTCGACCGCGTGCGCGTCGCTTTGAGGGAATGGGACTGACCATGGACAATGTCGTCACCGCCGCCGGGCTTGCTGGCCTGCTGGACAACGCGCCGGACAGCGCGCGCATCCTCTCGCTCGATTGTTTCGACACTTTGCTCTGGCGCAATTGCCAGGCGCCGATCGACGTCTTCGCCGACTGCGGCGGCATCTGGCGCCGCACCCGCGCCGAGCGGCGCGCCCGCCAGCGCCGCAAGTTCGCCGATGGCCAGACCGAGGTCTCCATCGAGGAGATCCACAATGCCATGCGGCCGAACGCCGACCCGGCCGACGTCACCGCCGCGGTGACGGACGAGCTCGAGGCCGAGGCACGCCATTGCTATGGCTTCGCGCCGGTGGTCGCCTTGATGCGCGCCGCCAGGGCCAAAGGCCTCAAGATCATCATCGTCAGCGACACGTATCTGTCCGAGCCGCAGCTGCGCGCCCTGATCGGCACCGCTGCCGGGCCGGAAGTGACCGCCCTCATCGACCGCGTCTTCTGCTCGGCCGAATATGGGATGACCAAGGCCGGCGGCCTGTTCGGCCCGGTGCTCAAGGCGCTGAACGTGCCGCCGCAGGCGATCATCCATGTCGGCGACAACAAGAAGGCCGACCAGATCGCGCCGGCGGCGCTCGGCATTTACGGCGTCCATTTCCGCCAGTTCGACACGGTGGCGGAGCAAAGGCTCCGGCTGGAGGCGGCAACCGCCGTCATCCTCGATCCCGCGGCCCGCAACAGCCGCCCGGTCTTTCAGCCGCACCGCCCGGCCGTTTCGCTTCGCACCGAGAGTGACGCGGCCTGGACGCTCGGCCATGACGTGCTGGGCCCGATCATGCACGGCTTCGCCCGCTGGATCGAGGCGGAGGCCGAGGCGCTGGGCGACGCGAAGATCGTCTTCCTGCTGCGCGACGGCCATCTGCCGAAACTGGTCTTCGAAGCCGTGACCAGCCGGACCGGCGCCGCGGCGGAGATCAGCCGCTTCACCGCGCGCCGCGCGGGCTTTTCCGACGCCGAAGCAGTCGCCGATTTTCTCGGCGGCCAGCAGCGGCACAATCGGGTGAAGATGCTGGCCAGCCAGCTCGGCTTCAACCGCCAGGAGAGCGAATTGCTTGGCCGCGGCGGGCAGGCGGGCTTCGAGAAGCTGGCCCTCGAGCCCAGGAATGTCCGCAAAATCGTCGAGCGCTCGCATGCGTTCGGCGACAAATTGTTCGCCCATCTCGCCAGCCTCGGCATCGAGCGCGGCGACACGGTGATGCTCGTCGACTTGGGCTATAACGGCACCGTCCAGGATTATCTGGAAGGCGTGCTGCCCAAGCGGTTCGGGCTCAATCTCGTCGGCCGCTATTTGCTGCTGCGCGAGGAGGCCGAGACGCCCTTCGACAAGAAGGGCTTCATCGACACGCGCCATTTCGATTTCAACGCGCTCCATGCCCTTTCCGGGCCGATCGCGCTGGTCGAGCAGCTCTGCACCATCGCCCAGGGCTCCGTGGAAGACTACACCGCCACGGGCGAGCCGGTCCGCAAGGCCGCCGGGGCCAAGGGCGCGCAAAATGCGATCCGCGACCGCGTTCAGCAGGGCTGCGTCGCCTTCGCCGCGACCGCCGATATTGGCGTCCACCGCGCCCCCGCCTCGGACGGCGAGGATTCGCGCCGGACCATGGCCGCCGCCAGTCTGGCGCGCCTGCTCTTCCTGCCGACCGCGGCCGAAGTCGGCTTGTTCGAGACGTTCGAGCATGACGTGAATCTCGGCACGGACGATCTCTTCCAGCTGCTCGACCTGGACGAGGCCGGGCGCGGCCTGCGCCGCCGCGGCTTCTTCTATTTGAACGGGGTCAAGCGGGTTTACCTGCCGGGCGAGCTGCAGCCGCATGGCTTGCCGCTCAACCTGTCCTTGTTCAACACCAACCGTTTCGCGCTCGATCTGCGCAGCAGCGATTTCCGCAGCGGCGGGCTGAAGCTGCCGGTCATCCTCGCCGATGACCGCAGCCAGACGGTGATCGAGGTCGACGCCTGGCCGACCCATGAAGGCTATTATCTCGCGGCGATCCCGGTCGGCGCGGGCCGGTTCGCGGCCGGCATTCAGTTCGGCGCGCTCTGCGACTGGGTGCAGGTCGAGGACGTCTCTTTCTATCCGGTGCAGGGCTTCAGCCCCGACAAGCCGACCGACAGCGTCGATCCGATCGCTGCTCCGGCGGTGCGCGAGGGGATGAGCGAGGAGGCCCCGGGCCTCTACCGCTGCACACCCGGCGCGCTGATGCTCGTGCCACCCGTCGCCGGCCTCGGCCGCGAGCCACACCTCATCGCCCTCACCTTCCGACCCCTGGTCCTTGCCGACCGCGTCGCTCTGAAAAAGGCCGCCTGATGTCGAACCTGCTGATCCATTCCATGTCGGAATTCTCCGACATCATCGTCGAGGCGCTCGATCTGGCCGGCGCGCGCGAGATCGTCGAGATCGGTGCGGAGTTCGGCGGCATGTCCTCCGTGCTCGCCGATTATGCGGCGGCCCAGAACGGCCGGCTGACCAGCGTCGATCCTTGCCCGAAGCAGGAGTTCGTGGACTGGGCGGCCGAGCATCCGGACGTGCGCCACATCGCGAAGACCAGCTTCGACGCGTTTGACGAGCTGGCGCAGGTGGACGCCTGGGTGATCGACGGCGATCACAATTGGTACACCGTCTATAACGAGCTGAAGAAGGTCGACGGCATCTGCCAGCGCGACGGCAAGCCGTTGCTCGCCTTCCTTCATGACGTCGCCTGGCCCTGGGCCCGGCGCGACCTTTATTATGCGCCGGACCAGATCCCGGCCGCCTTCCGCCATCCCTATAGCTATGAGGGCGGCGTCACCCTGGACTATCCGGGCATCATCGAAAATCGGGGCTTTCGCGGCCTCGGCCAATATGCCTGCGCGATCCACGAGGGCGGCCCCTGCAACGGCGTGCTGACCGCGGTGGAGGATTATATCGACGAAGTCCGCGCCGACGGCCGCGGCATCGCCTTCGCGAGGGTCCCGGCCGTGTTCGGCCTCGGCGTGCTGTTCAGCACCGAGGCGGACTGGGCACCGGCTCTCTCCGAGCTGATCGTCCCGTTCCACGAGAATGCGCTGATCCAGCGCCTCGAGGAGAACCGGCTGCGCAATTATCTGAAGGTCCTCGACTGGCAGGATCGCGACGCCGAGCGCCGCGAGCGCCGCCGCCACGCCGCCTGAGCCTTCGGGCGTCGGCGGCAGCGGCATAACCACCACCACCCCTCGTTCCACGTCACCGTGTGTCATTCGTGCGCCGACGGCGCTCGTCTGATAAGCAATACGGCTGGAAGCGGCCGGAGGGACAAAGCGGAATGAACGGGCTCACGCGCTGGTTGCTGTTCACGGCGGCCTTCGTCGCGCTCTGCATCGCCTTTTATCTGGTCTTTTCGTGGCTGGGCTGGGAAAGTGAACATACCCGGGTGGGGGACCCCATCATTGTTCGCCCATGAGGGTGCGGGCTGGCAGGCTGCGCGATCGACATAGGAAAAGCCCGGCGCGGTTTCCCGCGCCGGGCTCTCTATTCCGCTACCGGTGGGGGTTAACGGAGCAGGCTCAGCACATCCGACTGGCTCTGGTTCGCCTGGGCGAGCATCGCGGTCGACGCCTGGCTCAGGATCTGGGCCTTGGCGAGGTTGGTCGTCTCGGCCGAGAAATCGGCGTCCTCGATCCGCGACCGCGCGTCGCTGAGGTTCACGACCTGATTGCTCAGGTTGTTGACCACCGACTCGAGGCGGCTCTGGCCGGCGCCGAGCGAGGCGCGGGTCGCGGCAACCGCGGTCAGGGCGTCGTCGACATCGTCGAGCGCGTCGGCGGCGTCGCTGGCGTCACCGATGTCGGCACCCGAAGCGTCGGACACGTCCAGCGACGAGATGGTCAGCGTGGTCTGGTCGGACGAACCGTAGCCCGTCTGGATGTCGACCTCGACGTCGCTCGAACCGAACACCGTCACACCGTTGAACTTGGTGTTGCTGATGATGTCGTCGATCTGGGCGCCCAGCTCGGTGACTTCCGCCTGCAGGTTGGCGCGGTCGTCGTCGGAATAGGTGCCGCTGGCGCTCTGCACCGCAAGCTCGCGGATACGCTGCAGCATGTTGGTGACTTCGTTCAGCGCGCCGTCCGCGGTCTGGGCGAGCGAGATACCGTCGTTCGCGTTGCGGATGGCCTGGTTCATGCCGCGGATCTGCGACGTCATGGAGCTCGCGATCGCGAGGCCGGCGGCGTCGTCCTTGGCGGAGTTGATGCGCTTGCCGGTCGACAGGCGCTCCATGGCAGTCTGCAGGGTCTGGTTGGCGACCCGGCTACCGTTCTGCGCACGCAGCGCAGCAGTATTGGTGTTGATGACAGTCATTCTACGGTTCCTTTCCCGCTCAATCGCGGCTGACCGGGTCGATCCCGTCGTGCCACGGACTGAGTTAACGGCCGGTCCGACGCGGGCTTTAATCGGGAAAGTTTAAGGCGACGTTTTTTCGACGCCTGCCGTCAAGGGACTGACGTTTCGCTCGCCTCGCGCGGCGCCCGCAAGAGAGAGGAAAAACAAGCCACCGAATTGGCACGGCCATTGCATCTGTTTCCGCGAGTGACTCCCGGGGGTATGATGATCGGCGTTAGCGAAAAGGTGGCAGAGGCAAATCCGGCGCTGGCAGGCTTCCTGTCCGGCGCCGGCCTCGCGTCCGCCGTCTTCGCGTCGGCGGATGGCTGGCACAAGGGTCTCGCCGTGTTCGCGCCGGACGAGGAAAGCTGCGCCGCCCCCTATGACCTGATCCTCGATTATGGCGTCCGCACCCCCCTCTGGACGCGCGCCACCATGACCACCCCGGCCCGCCTGGCCTATGGCGAGGACGACCTCCTCTTCGGCAATGCCCTGGCCGCCGAGCTGCTCCGCCCGAACGGCCGCCCGGCCTGCGGCGAGGCGGCGAGCGCGGCCACGCTCGATTTCACCGCCCGGGTCGCGGCCAGCGACGCCTCCGTCCTGCTGCTCGGCGAGACCGGCACCGGCAAGGAAGGCCTCGCCCGCTTCATCCACCTCGCGTCCTCGCGCGCGCAGGGCCCGTTCACCGCGGTCAATTGCGCCGCTTTGCCCGAGACGATGCTCGAGGCGATTCTCTTCGGCCACCGCAAGGGTGCCTTCACCGGCGCCGGCGCCGATGGCGAGGGCCTGTTCCGCGCCGCCGACGGCGGCACCCTCCTGCTCGACGAGATTGCCGAAATCCCCCTCGCCCTCCAGGCGAAATTGCTCCGCGCTATCCAGGAGCGCGAGATTCTCCCGGTCGGCGCGGTCCGCCCCGAGCCGGTGGACCTGCGCATCATCGCCTCGGCCAATCGCGACCTCGCCGCCGAGGTCGCCGCCGGCCGCTTCCGCGCCGATCTCTACTGGCGGCTCAACGTCATGCCGGTGAACCTGCTTCCCTTGCGCGAGCGCGCCGACGACATCCCCGCCATCGCTGCCGCCATGCTGGTCCGCCACAGCCAGGCCGCCGCCCCCTTCGCCTTCCCGACCGCCGCCGCCATGGCGCGGCTCGCCGCCCATGCCTGGCCCGGCAATTGCCGCGAGCTGGAGAATGTCCTGCAGCGCGCGATCCTGCTGCGCAGGGGGGAGCGGATCGAGGCCGGCGATCTGGTCATCGACGGCGCCCCCGTTGCCGCGGCCGCCCCGGCCACCGCCTTCGACTTCACCGTCCCCCACTCGCTCGACGCCGCCGCCCGCAGCGCCGAGGCGCAGGCGATCCGCGCCGCGCTCGACGAGGTGGGTGGCCATCGCCTCCGCGCCGCCCGCCGGCTCGGAATCAGCGAACGCACCCTTCGTTACCGGCTCGCCGAAATGCGCGCCGTCGCCGCCTAGGAGATTAGACGATGTCAATCGATGCAAGCCGGCTGATGGCAATGCGGTCCGCCATCCTCGAACAGAACAGCGCCCTGCAGCGCGCCGCCGGCCTTGCCGGCAGCGGCCAGCCGGGCACGATCGGCGGGCCCGCGGCGACCCAGCCCGGCGGCTTCGGCGACGCGCTGCAGACCGCGCTTCGCCAGGTCAATGACAGCCAGGCCCGCGCCTCGGCCATGACCGAGGCCTATGAGCGCGGCGAGACCACGGATATCGCGGCCGTGATGCTCTCCCGCCAGCAGGCGTCGCTCGGCTTCGAGGCGACCCTGCAGGTCAGGAATCGCCTCCTGACCGCCTACAAAGACATCATGAGCATGCCGGTGTAATGAGCCATGACTGACACAGCCCTCAACGACCTCAGCCCCGTCCCGCAGCGCCCCGCCGCGCCGTTCCGCTCCGGCGGCGCGATGCAGTCCGTGCGCGACTTCCTCTCCCAGCCGGCGGTGGCCCGCAGCCTGCCTTTGCTCGGCTTTCTCGGCGTGCTCTGCATCGCCGCCTTGATCTGGATGACGGTCGCCGCCGCGCCCAGCCGCACCTTGTTCACCGGCCTTGCCGACAATGACAAGGCGGCGGTGGTCGAGGCGCTGAACAGCGCCGGCATCGCCAACAGCATCGACCGCGACACCGGCTCGATCCAGGTCTCCGACGACGATTATCACCGCGCCCGCATGGCGCTCGCCTCGCAGGGCCTGCCCCGCGGCGGCACCAGCGGCAGCGATGTCGTCGCCGACATGCCGCTCGGCGCCAGCCGCGCGGTCGAGGCCGAGCGGATCCGCGCCGCGCGCGAAGCCGATCTCGCCCGCACCATCGAGGCGATCGACGTCGTGCAGACCGCGCGCGTCCATCTCGCCGCCGAGCCGCCCAGCGTGTTTGTCCGCTCGCGCACCAACGCCGCCGCCTCCGTCATGCTGACTTTGGCCTCGGGCCGCTCGCTCGGCGAGAACCAGGTCGCCGCGATCGTCAATCTCGTCGCCTCCTCCGTCCCCGGCCTCGCCCCGGAGGGCGTTTCGGTGATCGACCAGAATGGCCGCCTCCTGTCCCGCACCGGTGGTGACGGCCCCGGCGCCGCGTCGGAGCGGCAGCTCGCCATCCAGAACCAGGTCGAGGAGCGCGCCCGCCAGGCGATCACCACCCTGCTCACCCCGATCGTCGGCGCCGGCAATTTCACCACCGAGGTGAATGCCGACATGGACTTCTCCGAGACCCAGTCGACCCGCGAGGGCTTCCCCGCGGACCAGCGCGCGATGACCGCCGAAGAGGGCCAGGTCTCCGCCGAGGGCGGCGCCAACGGCACCGCGCCGTCGGGCGGCGTCCCCGGCGCGCTCTCCAACACCCCGCCGCCCGCCGCGACCGTCGCGGCGGCCCCAGGCGGCCAGATGGCCGTCCCCGCCCAAGGTGCGCCGACCGGCTCCGCCGCGGCCACGCCCGGCGCCAACCGCACCGAGAATTACAACCGCACCTTCGCCGTCGGCCGCGAGGTCTCCGTGACCCGCGCCCAGACCGGCACGGTCCGCCGGCTCAGCGTCGCCGTTGCTCTCCGCAACCCGGAAGGCCGGCCGCGCGACATTCGCGAGATCCAGAATCTGGAGCAGCTCGTGAAGGGCGCGGTGGGCTTCAACCAGACCCGCGGCGACGTCGTCGCGATCAGCTCGCGGCCCTTCGCCGCCACCGAGGAGGCGACCACGAGCTGGTGGGAAGCCGGCTGGGTGTCGCTGGTGGTGCGCAACCTCACGGCTCTGATCATCGCCCTGCTCGTCATCTTCGTCTTCGCCAAGCCGCTGCTGAAGCGGGCCAGGGCCGCCATGGCGACCCGCGCCGCCACTGGCCATGCCGGCCGCAGCCGCGTCAGCGGCGAGATCGCCGGCGCCCTCGCCGACCGCGTCGAGCGGAGCGCCGGCACCGAGCTCGACGTCAAGGTGTCGCTCGAGATGATCGAGGCCACCCGCGACTATGAAGCGCGCGCGTCCCTGATCCGCGCCTTCGTCCGCCAGGACCCAGCCCGCGCCGCGCTCGTCGTGCGCGACCTCATCCGCGCCGAATCCGGAGCCGAACGTAATGGATAATCTCGAAACCTCCGGCTTCTCCAACAATGGCGGGGCCGCCGGCCCCGGCGGCAGCGAGGCCGCGGCCATCCTGCTGATGATGCTCGGCGACAGCGAGGCGGCGGAGATCCTCTCCTATCTGGAGCCGGACGAGGTCCAGCATCTGGGCAGCGCGATGTTCAACGTCGCCGATGTCTCCGAGGACGAGGTGGAGGGCGTGTTCAACACCTTCATGACCCGCACCCGCCAGCGCACCTCGATCGGCTTCGGCGCCGCGCCGCGCATCCGCGCCGTCATGGAGCATGCGCTCGGCGCCGAGCGCGCCGAGAATGTGCTCGCCCGCATCACCCCGCCGACGCGCAGCCGCGCGCTCGAGCCGCTGCGCTGGATGGACGCCAAGACCATCGCCGCTCTGATTTCCGAGGAGCATCCGCAGATCGCCGCCATCGTGCTCGCCCATCTGGAGCCGCCGATCGCCGCCGACGTGCTGCAATTGCTGCCGTCAGACCTGCAGCCCGACGTCATCTTCCGCGTCGCCAAGCTGGAATCGGTCAGCGCCGAGGCGATCGAGGAGCTGGAGAAGATCCTGGTCCGCCAGGTCGCCCGCGTGAACACCGCCCCGAGCGCCTCGCGCGGGGGCGCCAGCGAAGCCGCGAAGATCATGAACAATATGCGCGGCGGCTCGAACAAGACGATCATCCGCAGCCTCGGCAAGCTCGACAAGCAGCTGGCCCAGCGGATCGAGGACGAGATGTTCGTCTTCGAGGATCTGATGGAGCTGGACGACAAGAATCTCGGCATATTGCTGCGCAATGTCGAGAACGACATGCTGATCGTCGGCCTCAAGGGCGCCGACGAGAAGCTCCGCGAGAAGATGCTGGGCTGCATGTCCGCCCGCGCCGCGGATTCGATCCGCGACGAAATGGCCGAGCGCGGCCCGCTGCGCCTCGCCGAGGTGCTGGAGGCGCAGAAGGAGATCCTCGCGATCGCCCGCCGCCTCGCCGATTCCGGCAGCCTGATGCTCGCCGGCTCAGGCGACGATTATGTCTAGGTTGCTCCGTGCCATCGACACCCAGGCCGAGAGCCTGGGCAGCTTCGTGCTCAGCCATCGCGAGACCGGCGGCTTCCGGCCGCGCAATGCGGATGGCGGCTTCAACGCCGACAATGACGAGGATGCGCTGCCGCTGACCGCCGAGCAGGAACGGGCCCGGCTGGAAGAAGAAGCGTTCGCCGCCGGCCATGCCGAGGGCCGCCGCGAGGCCGAGCTGGATTATGAGGCGGAGCGCGACGCGCTCGCCCGCCTGGCCCAGTCGCTGCAGGTGCTCCGGCCCGAGCCGGCCAACGCCCTCGCCCTGATGCTCGCCGAGACCGTGGATCGCCTGGTCCGCGAGGTCGTCGGCCAGGTCGACATCGATTCCGCCTTGCTGATCGAGCGCGCCAAACAGGCCGCCGCTCTGGTCGCCCGCGAGGTCGAGCCGACCAAGCTTCGCGCCCATCCGGACGACATCGTCCATCTGGAGCGCGCCGGGCTTTCCGTGGCGCTCGAGGCCGATCCGGGCCTCGCGCGCGGCGCGATCGTGCTGGAGACCGGCCATGGCTGGATCGAGGACGGCCCCGCCGTTCGCCTTGAGAAGCTCCGCGCCGAGCTGGACCGGATGGGAGCGCCGGAATGACGATGCTCCTCGACCGCGCCCGCAACCTGCTTGATCCGGTCAAAGTCGGTGAAACCGGCGCCCGCGTCGTCGGTCGCCTCGCCGCCTATGACGGGCTGATGCTGGAGGCGACGGGCTTCACCCGGCCGATCGGCGCCGGCGCCCGCATCGTCTCGGGCGAGAATCAGGTCAGCCGCGCCGAAGTGGTCGGCTTCCGCGGCAACCGCACGCTCTTGATGGCGCTCGATGGCGCCGCTGCCCATGCCAATGGCGCCCGCGTCGAGCCCGATGCGTCGAGCACCATGTGCGAGGTCGGCCCGGCCCTGCTCGGCCGCGTCGTCGACGGGCTCGGCAACTCGCTGGACGGGCTCGGCCCAGTCGGCGCGGTCGACAAGTGGCCGTTGCAGGGCGTCCAGGACAATCCGCTCTCCCGCGCCCGCGTGACCCAGCCTTTCGACACCGGCGTCCGCGCCGTGAACGCGATGCTGACCGCCGGCGTCGGCCAGCGCATCGCCATCGTCGCCGGCTCAGGCGTCGGCAAATCGGTGCTGATGGGCCAGATGATCGCCGGCGCCGATGCCGACGTCATCGTCGTTGGCCTGGTCGGCGAGCGCAGCCGCGAAGTCTCGGACTTCCTGGCCACCAAGCTGCCGCCCGAGGTCCGCCGCAAGTCGGTCGTGGTCGCGGTGCCTGCCGATCACGCGCCTCTTCTGCGCCTGCGCGCCGCGATGCGCGCCACCGCCATTGCCGAGGATTTCCGCGCCCGCGGCCTCAAGGTCCTCCTGCTGCTCGACAGCCTCACCCGCGTCGCCCATGCGCAGCGCGAGATCGGCCTGTCGCTCGGCGAGCCGCCGACCGTGAAGGGCTATCCGCCCTCCGCCCTCGGCCTGATCCCGAAGCTGGTCGAACGGGCCGGCGCGGATTCGGTCACCGGCGGCTCGATCACCGCGCTCTACACGGTGCTCGCCGACGGCGACGACACCAACGACCCGATCGTCGACGCCGCCCGGGCGATCGTCGACGGCCATATCATCCTCTCGCGCGGCCTCGCCGAGCAGGGCGTCTATCCGGCCATCGACATCGGCAAGTCCCTCTCGCGCGTCATGGCCGACATCGTCACGCCCGAACATGCCCAAGCCGCGGCCGGCTTCCGCCGGCTCTGGTCCGCCTTCGAGGAGAATCGGGACCTGATCCTGATGGGCGCCTATGCGCCGGGCAACGATCCCCTGATCGACGAGGCGATCGTCCGCCGGCCGGAATTGCTCGATTTCCTCACCCAGCCGCAAAAGGAGCGCGCGCCGTATGACGCGTCCGTCGCGGCATTGACCGGGATGATGGCGGCATGACCGCCGCGCTTCGCCAACGCCAGCGCATCGTGCGGGTCCGCAAGATCCAGCATGCGCTCGCCGCCAATGCCGCGGCCACGGCCGCCGGCCGGGTGCGCTCGCTGGAAATGTCGCGCGAGCGGCTGGTCCGCATGCGCGCCGAACTGATGCCGGCCGAGGGTGCCACCACCGGTCAGGCGCTGGCCCAGATGGGCGAGCTCGCCTTGCGCCTCGACAATGCCCGGCTGGGCCTCGGCCCGACGATCGATTCCGCCCGCTCCGCCGCCGCGACGCGCGAGGCCGAGCGGCTCGCCGCCCGCCGCGACCAGGAGAGCGCCGAGAAGCTCGAGGACATGGCCTTCCGCGCCGCGGAAGAGCTGGCCGAACAGAAATTGCGGGGCACTTTCCGCCGCCGCGCCACGGTTCAACCGGGAGACTGAGATGATGGCGTCGATCCCGAACATGCGCAGTACGCCCCTGCCCATTCCCGCCGGCAAGACCGGCACCGCCGACTCCGCACCCGGCGATTTCGCCGCGCAGATGCCGGTGCCCGCCGCGCCCGGTCAGTGCGCCGAGGCGCCGCCGATCCAGCTGGTCCCGACCGCGCTTGTCATGCCGGCGCCTGTCACCGCCGAGGACGGCGAGGACGAGACCGGCGACGCGTCCGAGGCGAAGGCCGAGACGTCGAAGGACGGCCAGCCCGTTCCGGACGTGGTGATTCCCTTCCTGCCCATCCAGCCGGCGACCGGCCCGCAGGTGCTGGCCGAAGGGAGCATTCCCCTGCCGGACGGCGACACGCCGATCCCGGCCTCGGGGAGCAAGCCTGCGCTTCCGGCGGTCGATCCCAGGACCGGCAAGCCGGCTTTGCCGGTGCCCGCCACCGGCGATCCGGCCACGGAGCAGGCCGAGGCACCCGCCGATACGAGCCGCGTCGAGGCCGCGGTGAAGGAGCTGCTGCAGCGCAAGCAGGTCTCGACCAGGCAAATCGCCGCCGCGCCCAAGGGCACGCCCGCCGAATCTGCCAAGGCGGACCACGCACCGGTTCAGGCCGCGACGCCCGCGCCGGTCCAGACGGCCGCGCCCGTGACGGCGCCGCTGCCGGCCATCGACCAGGCCCAGCCCGCTTTGTCGCCGGCCACGCAGCCCGCTTCGATCAAGGCCGATGCGCCCGCCAATGTCGGCGGCACGCGCACCGCCGATCTCGCCGTGGAGCGCCAGCTCGATCTGGCCCGCGACAATGCGTGGCTGGACCGGCTGGCCCGCGACATCGCGCGCTCCGCGTCGAACGACACGCCTTTGCGCTTCAGGCTGCACCCGCAGACGCTCGGTCATCTTCAGGTGGAGCTGCAGCAGAGCGATCGCGGCACCGCCGTGCGGCTGACCGTCGAGACCGAGGCGGCGCGCCAGATCCTGGCCGACGCGCAGCCGCGGCTCACCGCCGAGGCGCGCGCGCAGGGTGTGCGCATCGCCGAGACCCATGTCGATCTGTCGGGCTCCGGCCGGCACGCGCCGGGCGACCAGCGCCGCCAGGACGAGGCCCGCCAGACCCCCTTCGTGAGGACCGCGCACGGCGCGGGCGAGGACGTCGTCGCGTCCGCCCGTTCCATCCGCCGCGACCGCCTCGACCGCTACGCCTGAGGAGCTGAACGATGACCGATATTGCCGCGAACGCGCCCGCCGATGCCGGCGCCCCGCCCAAGAAGAAGGGTGGCAAGAAGAAGAAGCTGATCCTGCTTCTGCTGGTCGTCCTGCTGGGCGCCGGCGGCGGCTATTATGCGATGTACGGCCTCCCCGGCAGCGGCGGCGGCCATGCGGAAGAAGAAGAGCATGCCGAGCAGCCGCAGCTCGTCGTGAAGGACGGCGTCAGCGAGGCGGCGGCGGAGCGCGGCCGCGCTGCGGCGCGCACTGGCCGGCCCGATCCGCGCGTCTTCAAGACCACCTACATCCCGCTCGAGGGCAATTTCACCTCGAACCTGCGGGGCGGCGACGCCTTCGTCCAGGTCGGCCTCGGCCTCTCAACTTTTTACGATGATCACGTGAAAGAGAATGTCGAACGCAACATGATGGCCATTCGCTCGGCCATCATCCTCGCTTTGTCCGAAGCCGATCCCGTTGAAATCACGACATTAACCGGCAAGGAGGCCCTTAAGAACGCGTTAAAGGACGCGATAAACAGGGTGTTAACCAATCGGGAAGGTTTTGGCGGGATAGATGACGTCTACTTCACGAGTTTCGTCACGCAATGAGCCAGGACCAGACCCTTTCGGGCGAAGAGATTTCAGCCCTCATGAGCGAGGCCCGCGAAAGCGGGTCCGCCGAGGGTGGCGCGTCGGCTGGTCCGGCGCGCGCTTTCTCGCTTGGGGGGGATGGCGCCCGGACCATGGCCGCGATTCCGGCGCTGGACCGGCTCGGCGAGCGCATGGTCAAACGCCTGCGCGACGTGATCGAGCCGTTCGCGCGGAACAAGCCGCGCGTCGAGACGCTGCCGGCCGAGGTCCGCGCCTTCGGCGACTGGCGCGCCGAGCAGAGCGAGTTCGTCAGCCTCAGCCTCTACACCTTCCGCCCGCTCAAGGGCGCGATCCTGCTGCGCATCGAGCCCGAGTTCGTCAGCCGGTTGGTCGACGCCTTTTACGGCGGCAACGGCACCGCGCCGAGCCGCCGGGCGCGCGAGTTCACCGCCACCGAGGAAAGCCTGCTCGGCCGCCTCGCCGAGGCCGTGATCGGCGCGCTCGCCGAAGTCTGGCAGGAAATCGTGCCGGTGCGCCCGCAGCTCAAGGGCCGCGAGACCAATGTCGGCTTCGCCGAGCTTGCCGGTGCCGACGAGGCAGTGGCGGTTACGCGCTTCGAGGTCGCGCCGTGGACCGGGCCGGGCTCGGGCATCGAAATCCTTTATCCCATCGCCGCCCTCCGCTCGGTCGAGCCGGAACTGGCGGCGAAATCGCATGACGAGGCCGGCCCGCGCACGGGCGACTGGCGCCAGCGGCTCGGCGCCGCGGTCGGCGAGGTCCGCATCGAGGCGCGCACCGTGCTCGCCCGCCCCGAGCTTTCCCTGTCCGAGCTGATGCAGCTCCAGGAAGGCGATGTCATTCCCGTCAGCCTGACCAAGCTCGTCCCCCTCATCGTCGCCGGCCGCCGCGTGGCGCTTGGCTCGGTGGGTGAACGGGACGGCAAGGCCGCGCTTAAGATCGAGAAAATGGAAACGAGGAGGTTGGGTCAGTGAAAGAGGGTCAGGAAATCATGGAAGCGGGGACGGCGGACGACGCCTTCTCGCGCCGCAATTTCGGCCTGTTCGCCGACATTTCCGTCCGTCTGTCGGTCGAGGTCGGCAGCACCGCGCTGAAGCTGTCGGAGCTGATGGACCTTGCCGAGGGCAGCATCGTCGAACTGGACCGCCAGTCGCACGAGCTGCTCGACATCATGGCCAACGGCACCCTGATCGCCCGTGGCGAGGTGGTGACCGTGAACGGGCGCTTTGGCATCCGGGTCGTCGAGGTCGTCGCCACCGAGGGCGGCATTCCGGGGACCGAGCGCCGCAAATGACCGCGACCCTCGGCTATATCCTGAAGCTGCTCATCCTGATCCCGCTGGTCGGTGGTCTGGCCTGGGGCTCGCTCTGGCTGTGGCGCCGCGCCCAGCAGGGCATCGGCCCCGGCGCCCGCCGCGAGCGGCTGGTGACCTTGCTCGACGCGACCCCGCTCGGCGCGACCGCCAAGCTCGCCGTGGTCGAGTTCGAGGGCAGGAAGCTGCTCCTCGCCGTCTCCCGCACCGGCGTGCAGCTCGTCGCCGACGGCAGCAACCAGGCGCCGGGCGCGCCGCTGCCCACGACGGTGAGCCGCTTCGGTGACTGACAAGCCGTCTTCCCGCGGACATCGGGCCATTTGGGGAATCGCGGTTGCGCTCCTCGCCTTGCTCGCCGCCTTCACCCTCCGCCCGGAGACCGCGCAGGCCCAGCCCGCGCCGGCCCCGGCCGCAGCCGCCCCGGCACCCGCAGCTGCGGCGCCCGCCGCGGCACCTTCGCCAACACCGGCGACGGGCACGCCCAACGCCACCTCTCCCGCGGGCGGCCAGTCCGGCGCGCTGACCCGGGCGCTGGGCGCCATGTCGGGCGACGGCCGCCCGCTCTCGCTGTCGCTGCAAATTCTTTTGCTCATGAGCCTGCTGACGGTGCTGCCGTCGCTTCTGCTCATGATGACCAGCTTCACCCGCATCCTGATCGTGCTCTCGATCCTGCGCCAGGCGATCGGCCTGCAGCAGACGCCGCCGAACCAGGTGCTTGTGGGGCTTGCCCTCTTTCTTTCGCTTTTCGTGATGAAGCCGGTGATCGACGAGATCGGGACCCAGGCCTACACGCCCTACGGCAACGGCACGATCACGATCGAGGAGGCCGTCTCCCGCTCCGGCACCGTCCTGCACGGCTTCATGATGCGCCAGACCCGCGAAAACGATCTCCTGACCTTCGCCAGCATCGCCGGGGTCGAGCGCTTCGAAAGCCCGCAGGCCGTGCCCTTCTCGATCCTGCTGCCCGCCTTCATCACCTCCGAGCTCAAGACCGCGTTCCAGATCGGGTTCCTGATCTTCCTTCCGTTCCTGATCATCGACCTCGTGGTCTCATCGACCCTGATGTCGCTGGGCATGATGATGTTGTCGCCCACCATCGTCTCCATGCCGTTCAAGCTCCTGCTGTTCGTCATGGTCGACGGCTGGTCCCTGACCATGGGCTCGCTCGCCCGCTCCTTCTCGGGAGGCTAGCGGGATGGACGGCGATTATTTCATCGGCGTTGCCCAGCAGGCGCTCTGGATCCTGGCGCTGGCCTCGGCGCCGATCCTGATCCCGGCGCTCATCGCCGGCCTGATCCTCGGCATGATCCAGGCCGCCACCTCGATCAACGAGCAGACGCTCACCTTCGTGCCGAAGCTGATCGTCGTGGCGGTCTGCCTCGCCATTTTCGGCGGCTCGATCATGGTGCTGATCAGCGGCTTCACCACCGACGTGTTCAACACGATGATCCCCGAGATTGTAAAATGATCCCGGCCGGGCTGACGGGCGTCGAGGATCAGCTCTGGATCTGGCTGGTGGCGATGCTTCGCCCCGGCGCCGCCTTTCTTGCCGCCCCGATCTTCGGCGCCAATTTCGTGCCGATCCAGATCCGCGCGATTGTCGCGCTCGCCGTGGGCATCCCCGGCGTCGCGCTCGCGCCCATGCAGCTGCCGCCCGAAGGCCTCGCCACCATGGCCGGCTTCGCGCTGGTGGCGGGCGAGGTCATGGCCGGGCTTGCGATCGGCTTCGCCGTGCAGATCGGCTTCTCCTGCGCGCTCGTCGCCGGCGAGGTGATCGGCAATGCCATGGGCCTCGGCTTCGCGGCGATGATGGACCCCGCCTCCGGCCAGCAGAACCCGGTCCTCGGCCAGTTCCTGATGATCGTCGCGACCCTGCTCTTCCTCGCCATGGACGGGCATCTGATGCTCGCCCGGACGATCGTCGAAAGCTATCACGCGCTGCCGCCTGGCAATGCCTGGCTTTCCGGCGAGGCGATCCGCGGGCTCGTCTTTTTCGGTGCCGTGCTCTTCTCCGCCGGCCTTTCCATCGCGCTTCCGGTCGCCTTCGCGATCATCCTCGTGCAGATCGTCATGGGCCTGCTCGCCCGCTCCGCGCCGCAGCTCAACCTGTTCGCGGTCGGCTTCCCGGCCGCCCTGCTCGCCGGCATCGTTCTCCTCGCCATCGCCGCGCCGGTGATGGGCGAGGGCATCAACGCGGCCATCGGCGCCGGCCTCGACGAGGCGCGGCGGCTGGCCCTGGGCGGCTGAGCCATGTCGGGCGAACAGGACCAGGATCAGAAAACCGAGGCACCAACGCCCAAGCGCAAGCGGGAGGCGATGGAGAATGGTGACGTCGTCCAGTCAAAGGAGCTGGGCACCGCGCTGATCGTCATCGTCGGCGCCGCCTGGATCGCGCTGGCCGGGCCGATGCTGGTGAGTTCGCTCCAGGCGATGATCACCGACGGGCTCAGCTTCGGCAGTGCCGATGTCGCCGATTTCGATCCCGGCCGGGTGATCCTCCGCCTGCTCGGCGCGGTCGCCATGCCGCTGCTGATCCTGTTCGCGCTCACTTTGGTCGCCGCGGTCGCGGCGCCGGCGGCCCTGGGCTCGCTTGGCTTCCGGAGCAAGGCCTTCGCCTTCAAGGGCAACAAGATGAACCCGCTGACCGGCGTGAAGCGCATGTTCGGCCTGCAGGGGCTGATCGAACTGGTGAAATCGATCGCGAAGGTCGTCTTGCTCGGCGGGATCGGCGGCTGGCTGATCTTCAGCCAGACCCGCGACATGATCGGCCTCTCCGCGCAGGAGATCGGGCCGGCGCTCGCCAATGTCGGCCATATTTTTACCGTCACCATCCTGGTCATGGCCGGGCTGTTCGTGGTGATCGCCCTGCTCGACGTGCCCGCGCAGATCTTCCAGCGGATGCGGCGCCTCCGGATGACCAAGCAGGACGTGAAGGACGAGCACAAGCAGACCGAAGGCTCGCCCGAGCTCAAGGCCGCCTTGCGCAGTCGCCAGATCGCCACCGCGCGCAACTCGGCCCGCAAGGCCTTGTCCGAAGCGACGATGGTGCTCACCAACCCGACCCATTTCGCGGTCGCCCTGCGCTACAAGCCGGAGATCGACGCCGCGCCGGTCGTGCTCGCCAAGGGCCGCGGCGCCACCGCCGAGGCGATCCGCGAGCTGGCGGGCGAATATGCGGTGCCGATGCTGTCTTATCCGCAGCTCACCCGCGCCCTCTATTACACCTCGCGCCCGGGCCAGCTGATCCGCGAGGACCTCTATATGGCGGTCGCCTCGATCCTCGCCTTCGTCTTCAATCTCGATCAGGCGCTGGCCAACGGCCAGCAACAGCCGGAGATCGATGTCCCGACCGGTATGCGGTTCGACGCAAGCGGGTTGCCGGAGGCTTAAGACCTCCCGGTTTCCGCCGTTATGTCCTGATTGAAGGGAAGAGGCGGGCCAGTGGACCGGGATCCAAAATTCATTGCCACGCTCGCCGAAATCGAGCGCATGCTCGCCGAGGCCCGGCGGGTGGGCGACAGCGTGCCGATCTGGCTCGACCAGCTCGCGCTGGAGCTGCGCGAAACGGCGCCGGGCAGCGGCGCGCGCAAGGATCTCGCCCGGCGCATCCTCTCCGATCCCCGGCTTTCGCTCGGCGCCCAGGCCAATGTCGACGCCGCCGCCTTGCGCAGCTTGAAGGACTGAAATCGGGCCGCCGAAAATCGCGGGGAGGCCCTAAAGAAAGCCCCGTTCCGGCCGTTCTTTGAGAGGAACGGAAGGACGCCTCCATGACCACCTCCATCGGATATGCGCTGGGCGCCGGATCGGGCATTGACATCAGGGCCCTGGTCACCGACCTCGCCAATGCCGCCAAGGCGCCGAAAGAGACCCTGCTCGCGAACCGCGAGGCCGCCAACCAGGCGAAGATTTCCGGCCTCGGCCAGGTGAGCTCCGCGATCGACAGCTTCGCCTCCGCGCTCTCCAGCCTGATCGCCGGCGGCACCCTGTTCAGCCAGCCGAGCGTGTCCGACCCGAGCGTCTTCACCGCCTCCGCCGTCGCGGGCGCCCGGCTTGGCGGCCTGTCCGCCTCGGTCGAGGTTCGCCAGCTCGCCCAGGCGCAGACCAGCGCCTCCACCTATCTCGCCAGCGGCACCGCGCCGGCCGGCGAAGGCACGCTGACCATCACTGTCGGCGGCGGCACGCCGGTCGACGTGACGATCGACTCGACCAACAACAATCTCAACGGCCTGGCCAAGGCGATCAACGACAAGAATGCGGGCGTCACCGCCACCGTCGTGACCGATTCGAACGGCGCCCGCCTGATGGTGAAGGGCAAGACCGGCGCCGCCAATGCCTTCACCCTGACCGTGCCGGGCGGCACGACCAGCGGCCTGGAGCGCTTCGCCACCGACACGATGACCACGCCGCAGCCGGCGCAGGACGCGATCCTGAAGCTCGACGGCGTGACCGTCACCCGCAGCACGAACAGCTTCAGCGACCTCATCTCCGGCGTCCAGATCGACCTCAAGAGCGCGAAGCCCGACGTCCCGGTCTCGCTCGGCATCAGCCGCCCGACCGCGGCGATCAGCCAGGGCGTCCAGGATTTCGTCAGCGCCTATAACGAGCTGATGGGGATGATCGCCGAGCAGACCCGCATGGGCACCGGCGAAGATGGCGGCCCCCTGCGCGGCGACCTCGGGGTGCGCGAGCTGCAGCGCCGCCTCGCCGGCCTGCCGAGCATGACCCTGTCCAGCCCGGGCGAGGGCCCGCACACGCTGGCCGAGATCGGCGTGCGCACCAATCGCGACGGCACCTTGGGCGTCGACGCCACCAAGCTCGCCTCGGTGCTCGCCTCGAACCCGGACGGGGTCGAGGCCTTGTTCAATCCGGGCCAGTACAGCTCCAGCCCGTTCCTCACCATCAAGAGCCTGATGGGCAAGGTCGCGCCGGGCACCTACACGGTCACCAACGTGGTCCCCGCCGCGCCGCCCGCGGCGGCGTCCGGCCAGATCAACAATCTGACAATGACCGGGATCGGCACCAATCTCGTCGCTCCGCAAGGCTCGGGCGCGGTCGGCCTCATCCTCAGCGTCAGCGGCGCCGTGACCAGCGCCACGATCACCGTGGACCCGGGCCTCGGCGGCGCGCTCCAGTCGATCCGCGACGCGCTCCGCGCCCGCGGCGGCGCTTTCGCCAGCGCGCAGGAGCGGCTGACCAAGGAGGCCGACCGCATCGCCGATGACCGCGACAAGCTCGAGGTCACGTCCGAGAAATATTACAACCAGTTGCTGACCACCTTCACCGCCATGGACAACCGGGTTTCGGCGTTCAAGGCGACGCAGTCCTATCTCGATCAGCAGATCAAGATGTGGACCAACAGCAAAGACTGACCGCCGCGGCCTGACGAGTTTTGGGGGAGTTGAGTGATGTACCAGTTCAGCAGGTTTCGCGCCGGCACCGCACGCTATCAGAGCGTGGGCATTGCCAGCCGGATCGAGGGCGCGACCCCGCACCAGCTCGTCCAGATCATGTATGAGGAATTGCTCAAGGCGCTCGACGCCATGGCCTTCGCGACCGCGCGCGGCGACTATGTCCAGCGCGGCCAGCACCAGTCCAAGGTGCTCGCGGTGCTGACCGGGCTCGAGACCAGCCTCGATTTCGACAAAGGCGGGCAGATCGCCGTCGACCTGGTCGCCATCTATCGCGAGACGCGGCGGCTGGTCGTTGCCGGCGGCCGCGATGGCAATGCCCAATTGGTCACCCAGGCCCGCGAAATGATCCAGGAAATCTCCAGCGCCTGGGACGCGATCGGGCAGCGGGGCTGAATGAGTCCGTCATCCCGGCGAAAACCGGGATCTCAGGCCGCCTTCATCTCATATTTGCGCATCTTCTCGATCAGGGTGGTGCGCTGCAGCGAGAGCATGCGGGCGGCATCGGCGATGACGCCGCCGGACAAAGTGAGCGCCTGCTCGATATAGCGGCGCTCGATCTCGGCCAGCATCTCCTTGAGCGCGACCGGCTCGCCGGCATGCATTTGGGGCGCGGGCGCGCTGCGACCGCGGATCGGCACGACCACATCGTCAACAGGCTGCGCGGCGATCACACTCTCGATCGCCTCCGGCTCGGTCGCGGCCCAGAGGGCGCGGGTCTCGATCGCGCTGACCCGGCCGCGGCGCACGAGCAAGGCGCCCGCCTCGTCGGCGCCGATCGTGCGCCCGGCGAACATCACATTGGCGCGGTCCACGAAATTGCGCAGCTCGCGGACATTGCCCGGCCAGCCATGGTCGGCCATCCGTGCATAGGCGTCGGGCGAAAAGGCCACAGGGCGGCGGCCCGGCTGCTTGGCCAGGAAATGGCCGACGAGCAACGGCACGTCCTCGATCCGCTCGCCGAGGCTCGGAATGTCCAGCGGGAAGACGGCGAGCCGGTAGAACAGGTCCTCGCGGAAGCTGCCCGTGTCGATCGCGGCGTCGATGTCGCGATGGGTGGCGGCGACGATGCGGACGTCCACCTCGATCTGGCCCCGGCCGCCGACGCGCTGCACGGCGCGCTCCTCGAGCACGCGGAGCAGTTTCACCTGCATCTCGGCCGGCATGTCGCCAATCTCGTCGAGAAACAGGGTGCCGCCATCGGCCTCCTCGAAACGGCCCTTGTGCAAGGCATGGGCGCCGGTGAACGACCCCTTCTCATGGCCGAACAGCACGGATTCCAGCAGGTCCCTGGGGATGGCGCCGCAATTGACCGCGACGAAAGGCTTGTTCGCGCGCTTGCTCTGGGCGTGGATCGCGCGGGCGAAAACCTCCTTGCCGCTGCCGGAGGGGCCGGTGAGCAGCACCGAGGCGTCGCTCGGCCCGACCTGGCGGACGAGACGGCGCAGCGCGGACATGGCCGGGGCGTCGCCGATGATCATGTCCTCGAGGCTGAGCGGCGCGGCGGCGGGCGCTTCCGCCCCCGCCGCCGCTTGATTGCCGTCGCAAACTTGCTCCATCTCTTCCACTATACCCCCCGGGTCGAAATCAGGCTTCTGGTTGACGCGATTGGTGAAGGGAAATGGTTAACGACCCCCTAACCCCGTCAACTTTTTGACCCGCGTTCGGCGCAGGTCTCCTCAGAGAGGCGACCGCGCAAACGCTGTTCGTTCGTTCCTGATCCGCAATGAAAATGCCGGATTCCCGACCGCCTGCCGTGGCAAGGCGCGCCATGGGTTGCCGCTATGCCCCGCCCGGCGAAGCGAAGTCTGAATCGGGACTAGCGTATTAACCCGGAGGCGGCGCGCCTGCCGTCAGGGCGCGGCGGTCAGCGCATGGATCGCCTGGCCCATCTGACCGAGCGTGAAGGGCTTGCGCAATACGGTGACCCCTGGCGGCGCATCCGCCAGCGCATGATCGTCGGCATAGCCGCTGATGATGATCGCCGGGATCGCCGGGAGGATCCCCCGCGCCTGCTTCAGCATCTCGCAGCCGGACATGAGCGGCATCGCATAATCGGTGATGATCAGGTCGCAATCCGCCTGCCGGTCCACCAGCCGGCGCAGCATGGCCGGGCCATCGCAGGCGGTTTCCACCTCATGGCCGAGATCGCGCAGGATCGCCTCGGTGGTCTCGCGCACCGCATCATGATCGTCGACCAGCAGGATGCGCAGCGGCCGGCTCTCGACCGCGACATCGGCCGCCGGCGGCTCGGCGAGCGCCGCCGCATCGGCCTGCGCGGCGCGGGGCAACCACAGCTCCACCACGGTCCCCTCGCCGACCGCGGAGTCGATCCGGATGCCACCACCCGACTGGCTGGCGAAGCCATAGACCATGGAGAGGCCGAGGCCGGTGCCCTTGCCGATCTCCTTGGTGGTGAAGAAGGGCTCGGTGACCTGGGCGAGCAGGTCCGGCGCGATGCCGCTGCCCGTGTCGTTCACCGCCAGCACCACATAATCGCCAGGCGCGACCTTGAGCGCGTTGCCCGGCTGCGCCTCGGCATTGCGGGCGGTGAGCAGGACCGTGCCGCCCTCCGGCATGGCGTCGCGGGCATTGATGATCAGGTTCATCAGCGCCAGCTCCAGCTGCGCGCCATCGGCATAGACCGGCCAGACACCGTCCTGGGCCTGCCAGTCCAGCCGCACCAGCCCGCCCAACGTCGGCGCGAGCAATTCGGTGACGCTTTCCGAAAGCTGGCCGATGTCGATCGGCCCGGGCCGCAGCTTCTGCCGCCGCGCGAAGGAAAGCAGGCGGCCGACCAGTTCCGCGCCTTGCTCTGCGGCGTGGCGGGTCATGCCGACGATCCGGCGCTGCTCGTCGTCAAGCTCGAACCGGCGCTCGATCAGGCCGATCCCGCCGAGCACGGCGGCGAGCAGATTGTTGAAATCGTGCGCGATGCCACCCGTCAATTTGCCGATCGCGTCCATCTTGCGGACCTGGAGCAACTCCTCCTCCAGCGCCTTGCGGTCGGTCACGTCGAGAAGCGTGCCCGCATATTGCGCCCCGGTGTCCCCGGACGCCGGCAGCAGCACGGCCTGGTCGAGGAAATGCTTGTACTGGCCGTCGGCGCAGCGCCAGCGATACTCGACCGCCATGACGCCTTCGCGCCGCCGGTCCGCGAGCGCCGCGAAGGCGCGCCCCTTATCCTCCGGGTGGAGCCGGTCCGACCACAGGCCTGGCGTCTCGGCGACGGCCTCGAACGGGAAGCCGGTCAGCGCCTCGAAATTGCCGCCGACGAATTGCGGCACGCGGTGCGCCTCGCCGCTCTCCTCCAGATAGAGCACGATCGGCAGCGAGCTGATGATCGCCGCCTGTCTTTGCTCGGCGATGCGCAGGGCCCGCTCGATCTCCAGCCGTTCGGCATTGGCGCGCAGGTTCGCGTCGAGCAATTGCTGCTCCTGCGCCGCCTTGCGCTCGACCTCGTGCCGCATCCTGAACAGGTCGACGAACACGCCCACCTTGGAGCGGAGCACGACAGGCTCGACCGGCTTGAACACATAATCGACCGCGCCCATCGAATAACCGCGCAGCAGATGCTCCTTCTCCTTGTTGACCGCGGAGAGGAAGACGATCGGGATGCGCTTGGTCTGCTCGCGGCCACGGATGATCTGCGCCGTCTCATAGCCGTCCATGCCGGTCATGAAGACGTCGAGCAGGATCACCGCAAACTCGCCCTTCAGGAGATGGCGCAGCGCCTCCTCGCCGGACGAGGCCGTCTCCACCTCGGCGAGATCCTCGATCACCGTCCGGATGGCGAGGAGATTATGCTCGTCATCGTCGACGACCAGCACCCGGGCGCGGGGCTCCGCCTCCGCGGCGGGATCGGCAACGGGCGCCGTGGCCGAACCCGCCGGTTTCGCCGGTGCGGTCATGGGGGCGCTGCTCATTCCGCCGCCGCCTCGGCGATTTCCGCCGACAGCAGGTCGCCGGGCAGGGCGCCGCCCAGACCGCTCCGCGCCTTGCCGATCCAGACGCGGAGCAAGGCGAGCAGCAGCTCGATGTCCACCGGCTTGGCGATATAATCGGAGGCGCCGGCATCGAGGCATTTCTGCCGGTCGCCCTTCATCGCCTTGGCGGTCACCGCGATCAGCGGCACGCTGACCAGGTCCGGATTGGCCCTGATCTGCTGCATTGTCTCATAGCCATCCATTTCGGGCATCATGATGTCGATCAGCGCAACGTCGACGCCCGGCGTTTGTTCAAGGATGAGGATACCGTCGCGGCCGCGCTCGGCGTGCAGCACCTCGACATCGTAGCTCTCCAGCACGCTGGTCAGCGAGTAGATGTTGCGGATGTCGTCATCGACGATGAGGATTTTCGTGCCGGCCAGCTCGGGGAGGTGGCGGGGCACGGGCTGGGCGTCGCCGGACCTGGGCGGCCGCTTCTTCTTCTGCTTCGCCTGCGTCAGGATCCGGGAGAAGACCTTGGCGAGATCCTTGTGGTCGGCCGGCTTCTCCGTCACGCCGCCCGCGCCGATTTCCTTCACATAGGAAAGCTCGTCGGCGCCGGAGATGACATGGACCGGAATGTCGCCGGTCTCCGCGTCATGCTTCAGGAGGTCGAGCAGCACGAAGCCGTTAATATCGTCCAGGCCGAGGTCGAGCGTGATCGCGCTCGGCCTGAGCTTGCGGGCCAGTGCCAGCGTTCCGGAGCCCGCCGTCGAGACCACGCCCTTGAGCCCGGCCTCCCTGGCGAGATCGAGCAGGATCGAGGCGAAGGTGACATCGTCTTCGACGATCAGCACGGACGGCTCGCCGTTGAGGCTGTCGCGGTCGTCGCTGATCGCGATTGTGCCCGGCAGGGCGGTCGGCACCGCCGCGCCCGAATTCTCGTAGCGCGCCATGGTCGCCGGCGGGATCGGCGCCGCCACGGCCGCAGCCTCCAGGGGCACGAACAGCGTGAAGGTCGAGCCCTGACCCGGGTTCGAACGGACCTGGAGCTCGCCGCCGAGCAGGCGGGCGATCTCGCGGCTGATCGAGAGGCCAAGGCCGGTGCCGCCATATTTGCGGCTGGTGGTGCCGTCCGCCTGCTGGAAGGCCTCGAAGATCAGCTTCTGCTTGTCCTCCGGAATGCCGATGCCGGTGTCGGTGACCGCGATCGCGATCGTCCGCTCGGCGGTGCGCAGGACCGGGTGGTTGCTGCTCCAGCCGCTCCTGGCTTCCTTGACCGACAGGGTGACGCTGCCGTCGGAGGTGAATTTGAAAGCGTTGGACAGGAGATTGAGCACGACCTGCTGCAGCCTTTTCTCGTCGGTCCTGATCGAGGCCGGCAGGTCCTCGTCGAACTCGACATTGAAGGCGAGCGCCTTGTCGGCGGCGAGCTGGCGGAAGGTCCGTTCCATGTGCAGCCGCAGGCCCGCCAGGGTCATGTCGCCCAGCTCGATCGAGACCGTGCCGGATTCGATCTTCGACAGGTCGAGGATGTCGTTGATCAGGCTGAGCAGGTCCGACCCGGCCGAGTGGATGGTGCGGGCGAACTCGGTCTGCTTCTCGTTGAGATTGCCGTGCGGATTGTCCGACAGCAGCTTGGACAGGATGAGCAATGAGTTGAGCGGCGTGCGCAGCTCGTGGCTCATATTGGCGAGGAATTCGGACTTGTATTTGGAGGTGAGCGCGAGCTGCTCGGCCTTCTCTTCCACCGCGCGCCGCGCCATCTCGATCTCGAGGTTCTTGCCCTCGACCTGTTTCTTCTCATTCTCGAGCAGCTGCGCCTTCTCCTGCAGCTCCTCATTGGTGTTGTGCAGCTCTTCCTGCTTGGTGGTGAGCTCGGTCTGGCGCGCCTGCAGCTCCTGCGTCAGCAGCTGCGATTGCTCCAGCAGGCCCTCGGTGCGCATCGTCGCGGCGATCGTGTTCAGCACGATACCGATCGATTCCATCAGCTGGTTGAGGAAGCTCTGGTGGGTCTCGCTGAACTCGCGGAACGAGGCGAGCTCGATCACCGCCTTCACCTCGTCCTCGAACAAGGCGGGCAGGATGTTGATGTTGACGGGCGCGGCATTGCCGAGGCCGGAGCCGATGCGGATGAAGTCCCCCGGCACGCCCTCCAGCAGGATCGGGCGCTTGTCCGCCGCCGCCTGCCCCACCAGCCCCTCGCGCAGCCCGAACTCGCGGCGCAATGCGTCATGGCGCTCGGCACCGTAGCTCGCGACCAGCTCGAGCCGGGTCTCGTCCTCTTCGCGGCGGGTGACGTAGAAGACGCCATATTGGGCGTTCACCAGCGGCGCGAGCTCGGACATGATCAGGTTCGACACGGTCGCGAGGTCGCGCTCGCCCTGCAGCATGCGCGAGAAGCGGGCGAGGTTGGTCTTCAGCCAATCCTGCTCCGCATTCTTCAGCGTCTGATCCTTCAGGTTGCGGATCATCTCGTTGATATTGTCCTTGAGCGAGGCCATCTCGCCCGACGCCTCCACCGCGATCGAGCGGGTGAGGTCGCCTTTGGTCACCGCCGTCGCCACATCGGCGATCGAGCGCACCTGATTGGTCAGGTTCGCGGCCAGCTCGTTGACGTTGTCGGTGAGGTCGCGCCACAGGCCGGCAGCGCCGGGCACGCGGGCCTGGCCGCCGAGCTTGCCCTCGATGCCGACCTCGCGGGCCATGTTGGTGACCTGGTCGCCAAAGGCCGAAAGCGTGTCGATCATGAAGTTGATCGTCTCGGCCAAAGCCGCGATCTCGCCCTTGGCGTCCACGGTCAGCTTGCGGCGGAGATTGCCCTGCGCCACTGCGGTCACCACGTCGGCGATGCCGCGCACCTGGTTGGTCAGGTTGGTCGCCATCAGGTTCACATTGTCGGTGAGGTCCTTCCAGGTGCCGCCCACGCCGGGCACCTGCGCCTGACCGCCGAGCTTGCCCTCGGTGCCCACCTCGCGGGCCACGCGGGTCACCTCGGAGGCGAAGGAGTTGAGCTGATCGACCATGACGTTGATCGTATTCTTCAGCTCCAGAATCTCGCCCTTCACGTCGACCGTGATCTTCTTGGAAAGGTCGCCCCTCGCCACCGCGGTGGTCACCTCGGCGATGTTGCGGACCTGGCCGGTGAGATTGTCGGCCATCAGGTTCACATTGTCGGTCAGATCGGCCCAGGTGCCCGCGACGCCGCGCACCTGCGCCTGACCGCCCAATTTGCCTTCGGTGCCGACCTCGCGCGCCACGCGCGTCACCTCCGAGGCGAAGCTGTTCAGCTGGTCGACCATCACGTTGATCGTGTTCTTCAGCTCCAGGATCTCGCCCTTCACATCGACGGTGATTTTCTTGGAGAGATCGCCGAGCGCCACGGCCGTGGTCACCTCGGCGATGTTGCGCACCTGGCCGGTCAGGTTCGCGGCCATGGCGTTCACATTGTCGGTCAAATCCTTCCAGGTGCCGCCGACGCCCTCGACCTGCGCCTGGCCGCCGAGCTTGCCCTCCGAGCCGACTTCGCGGGCCACGCGGGTCACCTCGGAGGCAAAGGAGTTGAGCTGATCGACCATCACGTTGATCGTGTTCTTCAGCTCCAGGATCTCGCCCTTCACGTCGACCGTGATCTTCTTCGAAAGATCGCCGCGGGCCACGGCGGTGGTCACCTCGGCGATGTTGCGGACCTGGCCGGTCAGGTTGCCGGCCATCAAATTCACATTCTCGGTCAGGTCGCGCCAGGTGCCGCCGACGCCTTCCACCTGTGCCTGCCCGCCGAGCTTGCCTTCCGAGCCCACTTCGCGCGCCACGCGCGTCACCTCCGAAGCGAAGGCGTTGAGCTGGTCGACCATGACGTTGATCGTGTTCTTCAGCTCGAGAATCTCGCCCTTCACGTCGACCGTGATCTTCTTCGAAAGATCGCCGCGCGCCACGGCGGTGGTGACGTCGGCGATGTTGCGGACCTGGCCGGTCAGGTTCGCGGCCATCAGATTCACATTGTCGGTCAGATCGGCCCAGGTGCCCGCGACGCCTTCCACCTGCGCCTGCCCGCCCAATTTGCCTTCGGTGCCCACCTCACGGGCCACGCGCGTCACTTCCGAGGCGAAGCCGTTCAGCTGATCGACCATCACGTTGATGGTGTTCTTCAGCTCCAGAATCTCGCCCTTCACATCGACGGTGATCTTCTTCGAAAGATCGCCGCGGGCCACGGCGGTGGTGACTTCGGCGATATTGCGCACCTGGCCGGTGAGGTTCGCCGCCATCAGATTCACATTGTCGGTCAAATCCGCCCAGGTGCCCGCCACGCCGGGCACCTGCGCCTGCCCGCCGAGCTTGCCCTCGGTGCCCACCTCGCGCGCCACGCGGGTCACTTCCGACGCGAAGGAATTGAGCTGATCGACCATGACGTTGATCGTGTTCTTCAGCTCCAGGATCTCGCCCTTCACGTCGACCGTGATCTTCTTGGAAAGGTCGCCCCTCGCCACCGCGGTGGTCACCTCGGCGATATTGCGGACCTGGCCG